>Ga0126310_10000255_pt1 | contig 16785 bp, 17 predicted proteins | sample Plot60_FD_92540 | JGI IMG/M metagenome (GOLD analysis project Ga0126310, IMG submission 92540) | Serpentine soil microbial communities from UC McLaughlin Reserve, CA, USA - Plot60 | ecosystem: Environmental > Terrestrial > Soil > Grasslands | place: USA: UC McLaughlin Reserve, Lake County... | reverse complement strand
GCAGAGGATGATGGTTTTATTCGACCTGAGAATATAAGTCCGCGGATACGGCCCGAGGGAAGTCAGGTCGATGCCCCTGCGGAAAACCTTGACGATCTGCTCGAGAACTATGAGCGACGCGTTATCACTGAAACGCTCAAGCGCCACGATTGCAACGTCGCGCGCGCCAGCGAAGCGCTTGGCCTTGGTTCCCGACAAACGCTTTACAAAAAACTCAAGCGCTTAACAATCAATATCGGTGAGTTTCTTCAGGAAGACACTGAACCAGGGTTACAGTTTCGAGCGCCAGACCGGTAACCCAGAAATACCTTCGTACCAGACCTTGTGACCATCTTCTCGCGTCTGCACGTCTGCTCCAACAATCTGCGTGATGCTTTTTGATTACATCCCCTACTTTGTTTTGGCCCTGGTGATACACGAGGCGTGTCACTGTGTTGCGGCATACGCATGTCGGATTTCAATTAGCGAATTTGGTATCGGTTGGGGCCCAAAATTATTTGGCCTGCGTGTTCGCAATGTTGAGTACATATTCAGAGCTCTGCCATTCGGCGCGTATGTTCGTTTTGATGTTGCGGAGCTACAAAAACGAAAACTGAGAGAGCAGGTCCTTGTCTTTATGGCGGGCATAATCGGAAACCTTATTGCAGCGAGCCTCTCCGGCGCAACTCCGTTTAGCCTGATGAATTATCTGCTTGCGGCCACCAATATTCTCCCGTTGTACCAACAAGACGGTTGGAAATGCGGGATGGTGATGCTCCGCGGGATATTGCACCAGAAGAGTCCGATGGTGGAATGGACATTTACGATCGCGGGAACAACTTTGAGTTTTGCTGTTCTAGGCGCCGAAGTTCTACGACGATTCCAATAATCGAAAGCTAACAAATTTGCATGAGTGACTCAGTGGAACCAGATAACGCAGGGCAGGCTTTCGAAGTTTCAGCTTCGGGAGAGACTATAAAGTGGCGTTGGGGAATTCTCGCAGCGTGCGTGTTTACGCTGCTTAGTGTCTATCCACAGTTTTACATGTGGTTGAATCGCGGCGGGCATTGGCAGCATGCGATTGCTTACAACGAGGGACTCGGCGATGAGGTTGCTTACGCAGCCTATGTCAATGCAGTTATTAACGGGCGACCCAGGCGCAACGATCCGTATACCGGGCGAGATGATCGGCCCGATGCGCCTTTGCCGGAATCACTTTTTTCCATTCAATTTGTTCCCGCCTATGCCCTCGCTTTGCCGGCGCGTGCTTTAGGGATTTCAGCGACGACGGCTTTCATCTTCCTAACGCCTCTGGTGGCATGTACTTCCGCGCTTGCCGTGTTTTTTCTCATTTTTCAGGCGAGTGGTAGTAACCGTCTTGCCGCCTGTGGAGTCCTGGTTGTTCTGTGTCTGGGAACTCTGGTCGCAGCAGAAGGCAGCTTCAGCGGTCTGGTAGGCGGCGAAAGGCACTTCGATTATTTCCCGTTTCTTCGCCGCTATCAGCCTGCTGCATCGTTTCCTCTCTTCCTGCTATTGCTGATTTTTATCTGGCGATTCCTGACAAAACTCACTCGACCCGTATCGTCGGGCTTGTTAGCAGGAATCGTTTTAGGCCTATTGGTCTTCTCCTATTTTTATCTTTGGACCGCAGTTGTAGCGTGGCTCACGATACTGGGCATGCTTTGGCTAATCAGTCGACCAGAAGACATGGATTCGATTCTGCGGTTTTTGACGCCGTTGGCCACAGTTTTGGTGCTTGCTCTTATTCCCTATTTCTACTTGATCTCTCGCGGGTCCGAGACGGCGCAGAGTGTCCAGGCGCTGGTGCGTTCTCGCCGTCCGGACCTTTTTTCTGCGGCGGAGATATTGGCAGCCTTGCTACTTTTGATCCTGGCAGTCGGTATAAAACGACGGAGTATTGATTATCGGGATCGTCGCGTCATTCTCATTGCCTCATTCGCTCTGCTGCCTTTCCTGGTTCTAAATCAACAGCTCATAACCGGCCGGGTAATGCAGCCGATTCATTACAGAGGTTTTGTGACCAGCTACGCCGTTTTGATCGCCTTCGTGCTTACCGCCGGACTCGAATGGAACCGGCGAACAGGTGAACGTTGGAAGCTTCCGAAACGCGCGCTCGTGTGGATAGCTATCGCCGCTCTTGATTGGGGAGCAATTGAAGCGCATCAAGCTGCGAAACGAAGCGCCAGCGCAAATCAACAGTCTGCTGAAGAAATGAGCGTGTACGTTCGCCTTGCGGAGCACGCTCACATCAATTCTGAAATCGTAGATAATCAGGTAGTTCTCTTCCCTGATCTTCACATGGCTGACGGCGCGCCCGCCGTTTCTCCGCAGCCAGTACTTTGGGCCCCTCACATGGTCGTATATCCCGGGGTTAGCTCTGTAGAGAGTAAAGAGAGGCTTTACCGCCATCTGTATTACACAGGTGTAGGCGTGAAGGAACTCAATGACTATTTGCATGGGCAGAATGTTTATTATGGTTGCGGGGTCGGCCTATTTGGCTTCGACCGTTTAATTGATGGTCTTAATCCAAATGCGAAGCCCATCAGTACTGAAGAAAAAAATGCGGAGTTGATGGCGTACGGTCGATACATTGCAACCTTTAATAACGAGCGGGCTGCGAACCCGAGGCTCTCATACGTAGTCACGCAAACCGGAGGCGAAACAGACCTAAGCAATCTGGAACGCTGGTATCGGCGCGACGCAGGAGAACGAGTAGGAGCGTTTACTCTCTATCGACTTCAATTGAGGAGTGACGTTAAAGAGGCTAGCAGCATCTCGCAGAGCTCTCGCCCGGATAACAAAACCTTGCCGCCCGCGGCAAACGCCACAAGTACAAAAGGACTGTAAGATGTCAGAACAAATAGCACCGAACCTCCCTGCATTTACCCGCAAAGAACCGCCCGTAGCGACGGAAGCGTATGGAATTCTCAGAACGATGCGATCGAGTCGAACGCTCCTGGTGGTCGTGTTCATGTTGGTGATCTTCGCTGCGGCATCAAGGCCAATCAAAGATCCGGACTTCTACTGGCACTTAAAGACGGGTCAATATCTACTTGAAAACAAGAGTATTCCGCACACAGACATATTTTCGACTTCAAAGTTTGGCAGCGAGTGGGTAACACACGAATGGTTGTCAGAACTGTTCATGTATTCGATCTTTCGTTTCCTGGGCTATGTCGGGTTAATTGTAGCGTTCGCGGGGATTATTACCGCCACTTTCAACTTCGCTTACCGCTGCTGCAAAGAGGTCGCCCCACATCCATATGTAGCCGGCTTTGCATTGATAGTCGGAGCCGCGGCCACGACGCCGACGTGGGGAGTGCGACCGCAGATGTTATCGATGCTCTTTGCCAGCGTTTTTGTCCTGGTGTTGCGAGACTACTGCCGTAACCGTCGTGCTCAGGTGATATGGCTATTGGTACCGTTAACCGTTCTGTGGGTCAACATGCATGCGGGATTCGCAATGGGTTTAGCTTTTATAGTGCTGACTATTGTGAGCTTGTTGGTTGACAGTTTGTTGTTGCCAGGCACATCGATAAAGAAGATGTGGCCGCGGGTCCGTAAACTGTGCTTTTTGTTAGTTGCTTGTATAGGTGCGGTATGCCTGAATCCCAATGGAGTCCGCATGTACTCCTATCCATTCGAAACGCTTACCTCCAGCGCGATGATGCAATATATACAAGAGTGGAAATCTCCTAATTTCCACGAGCCAATGTTTCAGGCGTTGGCTTTGCTACTCCTCGTTACTTTTGCCGCGATGATATTGTCAGGGAAGAGAGCTCGTCCAGGTGAATTGTTGATGCTTCTGGTAACGGCCTTAGCGACGCTGCGGTCGAGCCGGAACGTTCCATTTTTTGCTCTGCTCGCAATCCCACTCTTAGCCGAGCATTCATGGCAGTGGGTGATCGCTCAGCCATGGGGTCAGTGGTTTACAAAACCTGAAACACGTGAAACTGGAAAAGCTTCGACCATCAAACTTGTGCTGAATGTCGCGATACTCCTAATCACTCCATTGACTGTGGTCGCGTTTCGCGTTGGCGACAGCGTCAGTAATCAATTGGCTACGGAAGCTGACAATTATCCAGCTGCAGCTGTGAACTTCATTATTAAAGAGAGACCAGCGCAACCGATTTATAACGAGTATGAATGGGGTGGCTATCTCATCTGGCGTTTGTATCCCGAATACCGGGTGAACATGGATGGACGAGCCGACGTCTACGGCGACGCGCTCATGGAAGAATTTCTGGCTATTCACGATGGAGAAACGAATTGGCGTGAATTGCTGAAAAAACAGGGTACACGCACCGTTCTCGTAAAACCGGATGTGCCCCTTGCGAGCTTGCTCCGCCAGGACACCGAGTGGCAAAAAGTCTTCGAGGATGAAAGATCAGTCATTTTCGTTAGACGACAGAGTTCTCCTTTCTCGTCCAACTAGGTGTACGTCAGACCTACCTCATAAATCGTGTGTTCACTGACCCTGCTATAGCTCTGCAAGCAATGAGTGGTATCCGCATAACACTGGGCGCCTCGCATTAAGGCACACCGTCGAGTTGTTTAGGGTTCATAGCCCACGCCTCCTGCGGTGGAGAGGCTGGCGCGCTTCAACCACTCCGGGCATGCCTCTTTCAATCACAAACTTTGTCAGCGGTCGTACCTTCGGGTTGAATCGAGCAACAAGTCTTGTCAACCAGAGGCTACAACCGCAAAACGGGGGAGTTCTTGCTGATCCAGCCATAGTTCGTGATTCAGGCTCAGAATCCTGGCTAGACCTTGTAAACTCCGCGCGACAAACCAACCGGAAGTCCTCACTAAAACGATTCAAAAAAGCCAATTAGGTGAAAGCCCAGCGCGGCATGGTCCTTGTTATAGAAGAGATGCCCGCTACGGTAATCGCCGCTTCGAATCTTTCAAGCTAGTGGGCTGGATAAGCTAATGAAAAGTGTAGATCGCAAAATTGTTGTTCTGACTCTGTTTGGTGTGGTGCTGGTAGCACCGTTCCTGGTGATTGCATCGATGCTCGGTATTCACGCCGCCACGCTGGCCCCTAACGCCAAGCCGGAAGTGTTTTGTCTTCTTCTTGCGCTGGCCAGCATTGCAGCACGGATTTCCGACGGGCAGGTCGCTCTCACGAATAGAGCAGAAGAACAAAAGCGGGTTAGGGAGAACCCCGGCGAGCACTTATCAGCGGATCGTCCATCATGAGCTATTAATTCTCGCAACTTGGTCCTTCCGCCAAGCCGAAGATGCATGGTGGGTAAGGGCGCGATGCTTAACTCTTAACCCAAATCTAAGGAGCAAAAAAATGATTAAGAATTTTCTTCGGGATGAAACGGGCCTTGAACTTTCAGAGTACGCGGTTGCCGCAGCTTTGATAGCACTGGCAGTGGTTGGCATCTTCGGAGTCCTCGGCAACAACATCAACGGCGTTATCAACAACCTGGCAAGCAAGATCAAGTAGCACCACCCAATTGCGAGAGAGAAAAGCGCGTCAAACCGCAAGCCGGAAGGCGCGCCTTCTTTTCGCTTCAGAGGAGATTCCATGATTAAAAAATTTCTAAAAGACGACACCGGCCTTGAACTTTCAGAATACGCTGTGGCTGCCGCTTTAATAGCGCTGGCCGTAGTTGGCATCTTCGGAGTCCTCGGTAACAACATCAACGGCGTCATCGGCAATCTGGCAAACAAGATCAAATAAGTCGGCTCAAGCTTCGCGAGGCGGTGCGCGCGCCTCCATCCCGACGGGAGGAGAAAGCTGTGATGAGAAAATTTCTTAAAGATGAATCAGGTCTCGAGCTTTCCGAATATGCAGTAGCCGCCGCCCTCGTGACGCTAGCCGTGATGGTTGCTTTCACAAGTCTTGGCGCCAACATCAATGGCGTGATCGGCAATCTGGCAAGCAGGATTAAATGAGTACGTGAGTTCACAAACGCGCACGCTTCGAAACGGCTTTTGAAATTAATGACGATGGAAGTTGGAGGCAGAGTCGATGCCTGGCTCGTTGAGCATTATTAGCGCCGCGTTTCTTATTCCGCTGGCCGTCATCATCTCTTATTACGATGTGTGCTACCGACGGATCCCAAATCCGTTTGTTCTCGCCACATTAACAGCGGGCATCCTCATAAATACATTTTTCGGCGGTATCAACGGGGCCGTAACGAGTTTAGGCGGCTGTTTCATTGGATTTACTTTGATGTTTGTATTGCACGTTTTCGGCGCTATGGGCGCCGGTGACGTGAAGCTTTTTGCGGCCATAGGCGCCTTAACAGGCGCTCATCTTGTCTTACCAACCTTCCTTATCGTCGCCTTAACGGGTGGCATCCTTGGCGTGGTTTCGATGTTACGGGCCGGCCAATTGAAATTCACCATGATGCGAGTCTTTCAAATTTTGGTCGGACTCTTGCCGGGTTACAAGGTGCCTCGCTTTCCCGTCCCAGTGGATCGTCGCTACACCATCCCCTACGGAGTCGCGATTACGTTAGGAAGTCTTATTTCCTTAGTCCTCTTCCGCACCTAGCGGAGGCCCAATGCGAGTTAGTGAAGCTAACTCAACACGGAGAGTAAAGCGATGCGCAACAAACGATTCTTAGTCGTATTGGCAGGAGCCCTGATATTTGGGTTATTGGCAGCGGTTTCCGTTAGTCGTTACTTATCAAACGCCCAGGCCTTTTCGAAGGACATGACCAACGTCGCTGTCGCCAAGGTCCCAATATCTGTGGGTATGAAAATCATTCCCGAGCAGGTAATGATGGTCCAATTTCCGAAAGAATCAACGCCGGATGGCACTTTCGGAACCGCAGACAAACTCACCGGACGCGTCGCGGTTGTGAATATCGGCGCGCGCGAGCCGATCACCGATTCTCGTTTGGCGCCGGAAGGAACTGCGGGAGGCCTGTCAGCAGTTATTCCAGAGGGCTATCGAGCGATGACTGTAAAGGTCGACGATGTAGTCGGCATCTCGGGCTTCATCATGCCAGGAACTCTTGTCGATGTGGTCGTTGTTATCACTCCGGAAGGTGCTACGAATGGGAGCACTGGTCCGATTTCGAAGATCGTTTTGCAGAACATTAAGGTTTTGGCCAACGGTCAAAACATCGATAAGCCGGAAAATCAACGCGATGTGAACAGTGTCAAGGCGGTAACTCTCCAGGTAACGCCTGAGCAAGCAGAGAAACTTGCCCTCGCTTCTTCGGAAGGCAGGTTGCAACTGGTGATGCGCAACTCAATCGATCAGGGAGATGAGCAAACAACGGGTGTCAACAAGCGGACTTTACTCGGTGGTGAGCACGCAACGCCGGCTCCAGAGCCAGGTTCATTAAAGAGCGAGCAGCCAAAATCAGAATTCAAGCCTAAGCCGGTGCGAAGGGTGAGTGTAGAACCCGACGCCAAGCCAGCTGCTTCCCCGGCTGCTCCGCGAGCATCGGTGGAAGTAATAGAAGGAACAAAAAAGCGAAACGTCGAGTTTCCATAAGCGAAAGCGGTGGAATCGACAACCGAACGTAGCAGTCAACTTCGAATTGGCTGTTTAAGCAATCGAATCAGCAAGTAGCAAAGGAGCACAGATCATGCAGAGCCGTTCGCCGATCACACGCCACTTGAGTTTGTTAATGGCGTCTTTGATCACCGTTTGCATCACTTCCGCCGCATTCGCCCAGGAGACTTCTTACAAGGCCTCGTTCAATCAGACCAAAGAAACCGTTCCCGTCAACGTTCTGGTCGGGCAATCACGTGTAATCAATTTCGATAGACCAGTGGGCCGTTTTTCGGTGTCCAATCCGGAAATCGCCGAAGCCGTGCTCGTTACGCCGGACCAGGTATTGGTTAACGGTAAGGCCTTTGGTCAGGTCAACTTCATTGCCTGGGAGCAGTCGGGTAAAGCGTATCTTGTGTTCGATGTTTATGTGAGAGCTAATCTCTCACTGATCGATTCGCAGATGCGAGTCCTCTTTCCCAAAGACGACATTCGGTTGAGTCAGGCGAATGGTTCAGTCGTGATGTCGGGCAGTGTTTCAGATCCAGTAAGGGTAGCGCAGGCGCAGAGTGTTGTGGAAGCAGCCGGTTTCAAGACCGTCAACATGCTTTCATCGCCGGTCGCGAACGCGACGCAGATTCAGCTTCAGGTTCGTGTTGCCGAAGTCAGTCGCAGCAAAATGCGCGATCTCGGTTCCTCGTATGCATCAGTTAACGGCGGCACTTCAGCGTACGCCAGCGGCGGTGGACCTGCGAATCTGACGAGCTCAGTACTGCCGGCCCTTGGCACTACCTTCGCTGGTTCAGCCTTGAATTTATTCCTTTTCAATAGTGGACTCGGCACCGCTGCTTATATCAGGGCGTTGCAGACGTCTGGCGCATTGCGCCAACTTGCCGAGCCGAACCTGATCGCCATGAATGGTCAACAGGCTAGTTTTCTCGCGGGCGGCGAATTTCCTGTACCAATCGTTCAAGGCGGCGGAGACAGAAGCAGCGTTTCCGTTATTTTTAAGGAGTACGGAGTTCGACTTAATTTTAAGCCCACTATCATCGATGAGGATCACATTCGCCTGGAGTTGGAACCCGAAGTCTCCACTATAGACTTTGCCAACGGTGTTAAGTTTGACGGGTTTTTGATTCCAGCCTTACGTACTCGCCGTGCGAAAACAGGCGTGGAGTTGCGCGATGGCCAGTCTTTCGCACTGGCCGGCCTGCTCGATAACAACGAAAGCCGATCGTTGTCGAAAGTTCCCGTCCTCGGCGACATTCCAGTGCTGGGTGCGCTCTTCAAATCGAAGTCATTTCAGAAGAACGAAACCGAACTGATGTTTATCGTAACTGCGCAACTGGTCAAGCCGGTCAATCGCGATGACCTGCCGCAGATGCGTGGCATCGACGGACTGAAGAATGGATCACCGCTCGGCCTTGAACCAAAAGGCGAAGGTATCGAAGGCCAAACTGGGTACAAGGTTTCCGGCCAGAATACGCCAGCAGCCACGCCGGAAGTCAAAGGCGCAGCGGCTTCAGAAGCTTCGACCACCACAACGACAAATGCGACAACAACCGACTCAGCTGGCGAGGCAGCAAAGCCCAGCGGTCCGGTCAAGAACCCACCACTTCTGCCGGTAACAGTGACAAGCAGGATGCTTTCAGAAATGGTGAAGACCAAACCTGAGTAGCCAGTGGGTTTTTGAGGCTTTCAGTAATAGGAGGAAAACGCCGTGAAACGACATGAGCTTAATCGCAACAAAAACGAGGAGCGAGGTTCAGTTCTTGTCTTGTCTGCAGCCGCTATGCTGGCAGTTTTGCTGGCAGTCGGCCTGGGCGTCGATATCAGTCACTTCTATCTTGCAAAGACTGAATTGCAGAATGCAGCCGATGCTGCTGCTCTGGCAGCAGCATCGTCCATAGATTCAAAAAAAGGCGGGATTATTGAGGGCGCATGGCGCGCAACTCAGGTAACGAACAAATACGAGTTCAATAAGGACAATGTGCAATTTACGAGTGACGACGCCATTCTTTGGTCCGCTAACATCGATGGCCCATTTCTTAAGACAAATGCCGCGTCAGCCAGTGACGAAATTGCTAAGACGATCCGTTTCGTCAAAGTTACGACTGAGCAGAGCCCGGTCTCAATTTCTTTTGCATCGGTCGTTCTGGGCAACAACAAAAACATGTCTGCCACTGCAACTGCCGGTCTTTCAGTACCGATAAACTCGTTCTGCGGCTTTATTCCACTAGCTGTGCTTATTGATAATGACACCTCGCTACTTAAACCGGGTGATGAATATACAATTCGCTCGTCTGCTGGTTCGGGTCCATCTGCGGGTGACTACCAGATTCTGTCCGTACTGGGTCCTGGCGGTGTGGACGTAGGCATGGGCATTGGATCAGGTGTCGATGCTTGCGCTCAACCTGGTCAAACATACACAGTTGATTGTAAGCCGGGCCTGACCGCCGGAAAGGTTCGCACCGGCCTGAACTCCCGTTTTGACGATTACGGCGGTAGCCAGCTCGATCCACTGCTCCAGCCCCCTGACGCCAACATAAAGGAAGGGATCACCTTTGGGCAATACGATTCTCAACTGGGCTGCGGTAAGCCAAACCATCCGGATTGTAATTCAACTTATTACACGTCGCCATCGCATACAGGTGTGGACAGTCGTCGTGTAGTTTTAATTCCGCTAGTCAAAATCAGTGAGTTTGATCCAGGGCGCTGTGAAGTGAAATTTTTTCGCTTCGGCGCATTCTTCCTGAAGACGAAACCAGACAATGGCAGTGGTGGTGAAATGAAGGCGGAGTACATTCAAGATCGGCTGGCTATAGGAAAAGGCACGTACGACCCGAATGGTGGCGTCGGCGATCCGTTATTGGCTGTCCCCGTTCTCTATCGGTGAAAAGAGAGGTGTCTTATGTGTCCGCGTCTCAAAAAGATCCGACTATTACGAAGGTTTCGTCGCAGACTAGCTCGCATTGCTCGTAACGAACGCGGCGTTCAGTTGGTAGAGCTGGCTATCGTCTTACCAATTTTCATGATTCTCTTCGCCGCCACGGCAGAATTCGGCCGCTATTTTTACGAGTACACAACGCTGGCAAAAGCGGCTCGAGTGGGGGCGCGGTATCTCGTGACCGCGAAGGTCGACTGCCCTGAGGCAGGCATCGCCAGGAATTTAATTGTGTACGGCAATAAAGCTGGAACCGGTTCGCCTATATTGACGGATTTGAAGACCACTGACGTCAGCATTTCGCCGAACGATCTTGCCTGCGACGGAACACCGCAGGGTGTGCCGCCGGCAATAACGGTCACCTACACCGGTTTCAAGCATAAGTCTTTGTTCAATCTCGGCGGGTTATTGAAAAACGCCAGCTTTTCAATGGATATAGACGTTAAGCCGAGCGTTACGATGCGCTATATGTTGACCACGCCTCTGGTAGGAGGTTGAGATGATTCGCCAGCGTAAACAGAACAAAAACGGGGAACAGGGAGCATCCCTACTCGAATTCGCTATTGCGGCCACGGTATTTCTGACTGTGCTGTTCGCGATAGTCGAGTTTGGCCGCGCTTTATGGGTCCATAACGCATTGACGGATGCAGCTCGTCGGGGCGCACGGTACGCCGTGTTGCATAAGGCCACCGATATAGAGGATGTCAAGAAAATAGTCGTCTACGGCGACCTGACGGAAACGACCCCGATTCTTGAAAACCTTAGTACCACCAATGTGGACGTCATTTACGACGGGTTCAAGTTAGATGAAGGCACGGTCACGGTATCAGTAAATAATTATCAGTTTCAGATGATACTTCCGCTCGTGGTCTCGTCGATTCCAATGCCAAGCTACACCACAACCCTTACGGGTGAATGCGTAGGGTTGATCCCCAATTGAACCGCTGAGCCCACCTTCGAGGAAACAAATGACGCAACCATTAACCTTAGTAGTTCTCAGTACAGCTCTCGATAACTTCAAAGAGATTCGTGCTGCGCTGACTACGGATAGCCGATTGCAACTCCTCGCAGGCGGTAACGATGCCGAACAGGTTCATGAGGAGATTGTGCGGCTCAAACCGTCGGCAGCCATCATTGCGTTGGGTGCGAATCCTGATCAGGCGATTAAGCTGATCCAAAAGCTTCATACGGAATGTCCCGGTACCGCATTAATCTCAGCGGCTCAAAGCGCTTCCGGTGATCTGATGTTGCAAAGCTTGCGAGCCGGCGCGCGCGAGTTTCTCCATCTGCCGATCAAGCCTGAAGAACTGAGAACCGTTTTTGACCGAATCGCCGATTTTTCTACCACACAAGTCGAGGCACCCAAGAAACGAGGGAGAATGATAGCGGTTTTCTCCAGCAAGGGCGGATGTGGCACTTCGTTTATCGCTACTAACCTTGCGGCCGTAAACTCCGAGCGTACTGTATTAGTCGATCTGAATCTGCAGGCAGGCGACCTTCCCCTTTACCTTGGCGTCGACCCTAAGTATTCGATTGCGGAAATCGTCGATAACCGCTCTCGTTTGGATGACACTCTAATCAACAGCTTTGTCACCCCCTGTACTTCGAACTTGTCGTTATTGGCTGCACCCAAACAAGCTGACTCTGCCGACGAGATTAAGCCAGAGCACGTTTTTGAGGTTTTACAGCGACTTCGGGAATCCTTTGATTGTGTTGTTTTGGATCCTCAGCACACGTTTGACTCAATTACTCTGGCGGCACTCGATCAATCAGATGAGATTGTGCTCGTACTCTCGTTAGACATTCCTGCAATTAGAAGCACGCAAAGAGCCCTGGAGATATTTGACCGCCTGGGATACCCAAGAAAGAAAGTCCGGGTCGTCGTGAATCGTTGGAGTAAACAGATCGATCTGGATCTGCGTCAGGTTGAGAAATTTCTGGGCGAGCCGGTGATTGGATTTGTACCCAGCGATTATCAAACAACCGTGAATTCAATCAACTTAGGGACGCCGCTGGTGAAGTCTGATCCTGGTTCGAAAATCGCGCAGGAGATCAAACGAATTGCGCAAAAGCTCAATGACGGTGCGGCCGTGCTTATGGACCAAGAACCGGAGCCGCGTAAGAGCTTATGGAACTCGTTTTTGAAACGAGGGCAAACACAGTCCTCTGTCAATCTACAGACTTCGATGGGGAAAGTTAACTAAATACAATCTGACCGCACACAAATACCACTATGGCCCTACGAGAGCGATTAATTAAAGAACCCGGTTTTTCAGGAAGCGGAGTCGAACAGGCCCCGCACAGCTTTCAAGACATAAAGTCTCGTCTTCACCGTACGCTAATCAACCGGATGGACCTGACGAAGCTGTCTTCGCTCACGCCCGAGCAAGTGCACGCAGAAGTTTCGCGGCTTGCCGAAAGCGTATTGGCGCAGGAAGCGATGCCGTTGTCTGCTTCTGAGAGAGAACGTCTCGTTAATGACGTGCAGCACGAGCTATTTGGCTTGGGTCCGCTCGAGCCCTTGCTGGCTGATTCCACGATCTCAGACATTCTCGTTAACTCTCACAGCACAATCTACATTGAACGTCGAGGAAAGTTGGAACGAACTGATGTGGCGTTCAAAGACGACGAGCATTTGATGCGCGTTATTGAACGAATCGTGTCCACAGTTGGGCGAAGAATAGACGAGTCATCTCCAATGGTAGACGCGCGTTTGCGGGATGGGTCCCGCGTTAACGCAATCATTCCTCCGCTCTCGATTGATGGACCAGTTCTCTCCATCCGCCGTTTCGGCGCAGCGCCGCTAACAATGGCGAAGTTGATCGAGCACAAAGCACTCACAAAAGACATCGCTGACATGCTTCAAATGTGTGTCACTGCAAGGTTGAACACATTGATTTCCGGCGGTACGGGCGCCGGAAAAACTACATTGCTTAATGCGTTGTCTGCTTACATTCCTGAATATGAACGCATAGTCACTATCGAAGATTCAGCCGAGCTGCAACTTCAGCAGCCACATGTCGTCAGATTGGAAACCCGCCCACCGAACATTGAAGGAAGGGGCGAAGTGACGCAACGAGACTTAGTGCGAAACGCTTTGCGTATGCGTCCAGACCGCATCGTCATCGGTGAGGTTCGCGGAGGCGAAGCCATCGACATGTTGCAAGCGATGAATACAGGTCACGATGGAAGTTTAACGACCGTTCACGCCAATACGCCACGCGACGCTCTGTCGCGATTGGAGACGATGATTCAGATGACGGGCATGCGGCTGTCGGAACGTGCAATGCGGCAGCAAGCGGCTTCAGCAATCGATCTGGTGCTGCAGGTAGCGCGGCTGTCAGATGGTACTCGCCGGGTGACTTCAATTTCTGAAATCACAGGTATGGAAGGCGACACCATAACGATGCAGGAAGTATTCATGTACGAACGTACGGGTCTAAACGCGCAAGGTGAGGTTATCGGTCGTTTCCGACCGACGGGAATTAGGCCGCGCTTTGCTGAAAGACTCAAAGCTTGTGGACTGCAACTGCCTCGAGTTTTCTTTGAAGAGATGTAATCGTCATGCTTCTATCATTCCTTGTATTCATTTTCGCCTTGTTCCTGGTACTGGGGGCGTATCTTGCTGCCACTCACAGCACGGACACTAAACGCAAAAAACTGCAGAAGCGACTGTCAGAGGCTTTGCTCCATTCAGGGCACACAGAGGACATAGAGGTAATTCTCGCGCGCAACGAATTGATGAGCGAGATACCGGCGTTGAATCGCATGTTGCTGCGCGTGCATACAGCCCTCCAGTTAAAGCGTATGCTCGACCAGGCGGATCTGCACATCACACCTTCACGCCTGATCATGTTTTCGGGTATGGCCGCCATACTCGCGTTACTCGCTGTCTCTGTTATCAGTGTGTCGTTGCCGCTGATCGTATTGGGCGGCGTAGTTGCTGCGGTGCTGCCTTTCCTTCACGTCTGGTGGAAACGCAACAAACGTTTCAATCAATTTCTCGAGCATCTGCCTGACGCGCTCGAATTGATGAGCCGAGCACTGAGCGCGGGACACGCTTTTTCAGAAGCGTTGCACATGATCGCGGAAGAGATGCCGCAGCCGATCTCCGGTGAATTTCGCAAGACATATGAGGAGCAAAACCTGGGACTCTCCTTGAAGCTGGCTCTTGAAAACCTTATGGAGCGCATTCCTCTTCTCGATTTAAGAATGTGCGTCACAGCAGTTCTGATTCAACGGGAAACAGGCGGCAACTTGGGCGAGATACTCGAAAAAGTTGCCTATACGATACGTGAACGTTTCCGCATTATGGGCGACCTAAAAACGCTGACCACGAGTTCGCGTCTGTCAGCGTGGCTGCTATGCGGCTTGCCAATCTTTGTCGCCATTGCGGTGACGGTCATGAATCCGGACTATATGGCTATCCTCTGGAAGGATCAGCGAGGGCATTATCTTATCGCTGCCGCCTTATCTATGCAGATTATCGGCATGCTGATCGTTCGCAAGATATTGAACATAAAAATCTGAGGTTAGCGCTTGAAGAGAGCCATATGGGACAAATGCGCAGGTGACGATAACCTGAAACCCAGGCATTGAGAACAAAGTACAAAGTAGAAAAAACATGCTCCTAATTATTGCCATCTCAACCTTTGTTTGCATTACGCTCGGAATGGTGGGTGTTTACTGGTTGTTCATGCGACCGCAGAGTGCGGCCACTGATCGCTTAAAGAGACTTGCCAATTTCTCCGGTAATTCAGCATCCGTCTCAGTGTCGCTGGATGAAGAGCACGCAGGCGAAAAATTTGCGGAACGTATTGCCGCTCCGCTAAATCGTTTGGTACCGGCCTCTGCCGCTGAGGTTAAGAAACTACAGAAGAAGCTGATGCAGGCTGGTTTTAGATCCAACCACGCGCCGGTCATCTACCGAATGATTCAACTATTGACGATGGCTACTCTGCCAACGCTTATAGCGTTGACATGCGCGATCCTCGCACGACCCGTTAGCAGTGCACTGTTTTGGATCCTCATAGCGTTCATCGTGGGATTCTTCGCACCTCGATACCTTCTCGGCCGGATGATTCGTTCTCGGCAGCTGCGGGTACGCTGGGGATTGGCTGATGCTCTCGACTTAATGGTGATCTCGATTGAGGCAGGACTCGGTTTAAATGCGTCAATGATGAAGGTCAGTAGCGAGCTGAAAAAGGCACATCCGGATATCAGTGAAGAATTTGAACTTGCAAATCTGGAAATCCGGGTCGGCCGGGAGCGTGATGAGGCGTTACGGAACCTCGCGGAGCGCACGGGTGTCGATGATTTGCGAAGTTTAGTGGCGATGTTAATTCAGACCGACCGATTTGGAACCTCAATCGCGAAGGCTATCAGAGTGTTCTCTGATTCGCTCCGCACAAAACGCCGGCAACGTGCTGAGCAGGCAGCTCAAAAGGCCGCCGTGAAACTGTTATTCCCTTTAGCCTGTTTCCTGTTCCCAACATTGTTCATAGCGATCCTCGGCCCTGCACTCCTCCAGTTGATGGATACTCTCGGCAAAATGTAAAGGAGTTGGACCATGAAAAAGCGCAGACTAATTGCAATCTCAATCGCATTAATCCTGACCATCGCTGCAACTGCAATGTGGAGTGCAGCCACCATACAGCGTGAAGGAGATCCGGATGCAAATGTGCTGGAAGACTCTGGCGCGGAAGCCGGAACTGCTAACGGGCACAAGAAGAATGGCAACAAGGTCATACGTGTGTTGGCTGCGCCATTCAAAGCCTTCGGCAAGCTGTTCGGAAGCAAAGACCGCCTCCAACGCATGAATGAAAAAGACGGTGAGAATTTCGCGACCGTGGGCGTCTCCCGGATTAATGACAGCCGTTATCCTGAGGCTGACAGAATGAGTGTTTCAGGAAGTGCTAACGAACACCTCGTGGCCGGCCGCGAATTTTTACTGGCTGGTCGTCTCAACCAAGCTATCAGCGAACTTTCCACCGCTGTCTCGCTCGATCCAAAACTTACCGAGGCCCACAACCTTTTAGGCGTGGCCTACGACAAGAAGGGTTTTGGCGACCGGGCCAAGGAGTCGTTCGAACGTGCAGTGAAGATGGAAGAAGACGCTGACACGCTCAACAACCTCGGGTTCTCGTTTTACCAGAATGGCAACTATCGCGCGGCGGTCGATCGTTTGAAGCGCGCCGCGAAGCTCGCGCCGAACGATGAGCGGATCCTGAATAACCTGGGTCTGGCATTATGCCGTCTTGGCAAGATTGACGAGGCTTACAAATCTTTCGCCCGCGCCACTGGTCCATTAACCGGCAATCTCAACACCGCGAAGATGCTCGAGCGGTTTGGTCGTGAAGACGATGCCATTCGT
>Ga0126310_10000254_pt1 | contig 16789 bp, 12 predicted proteins | sample Plot60_FD_92540 | JGI IMG/M metagenome (GOLD analysis project Ga0126310, IMG submission 92540) | Serpentine soil microbial communities from UC McLaughlin Reserve, CA, USA - Plot60 | ecosystem: Environmental > Terrestrial > Soil > Grasslands | place: USA: UC McLaughlin Reserve, Lake County... | reverse complement strand
CTCTTGAGCTCTTCGAGCCGCTTTTCCACGAGGTCATTGTCCCGACTTTCTTTCAATTTCTCGAGGCGTTCGACCTGGCCTCTGGAGACCTCGGGGTCGATGCGGTGGAGCTCCATTTCCTGCTCGTCCTGGGGCTCGTAGACATTGACGTTGACCATGTAGCGCTTTTTCTCTTCGAGCTCGCGCTGGTAGCGGGCGGAGGCCTCGGATATCTCGCGCATCGGGAAGCCCTGCTCTATGGCGTGGATCATGCCCCCCATCTCGTCTATTTGCTCGAAGTAATCGTAGGCCTGGCGCTCCAGTTCATCCGTCAACGCCTCGACAAAGTACGAACCGCCCAAAGGGTCTATGGTGTTCGTCACCCCCGTCTCCAGGGCCGCTATCTGCTGCGTCCTTACGGCAACACGCACCGCCTCTTCGGTGGGAAGCGCGAGCGCCTCATCGAGCGAGTTGGTGTGCAGGCTCTGCGTTCCGCCCAAGATGGCGGCAAGCGCTTCGAAGGCGGTGCGGGCGACGTTGTTGTACGGCTCCTGGGCGGTCAGGGAGACACCAGCGGTCTGGGTGTGGAAGCGCATTCGTAGGGAGCGCTCGTCCTTCGCGCCATATTTCTCCTTGAGCACCGTCGCCCAGATACGGCGCGCGGCGCGAAACTTGCAGATCTCCTCGAAGAAATCTATGTGCGAGTTGAAGAAGAACGAAAAGCGAGGGGCGAAGTCGTCCACGTCGAGGTCCGCCTCGATGCCGGCGTCGATGTACGCGAAGCCGTCGGCGAGGGTGAAGGCGAGCTCCTGGGCCGCCGTGCTCCCCGCCTCACGGATGTGGTAGCCGCTAATGGAGACCGTGTTCCATTTCGGCATGTGCTCGTTGGCGTACACGAGCATGTCCCTGAAGATGCGCATCGAGGGCGCGGGCGGGAAGAGCCACTCTTTCTGGGCGATGTACTCTTTCAGAATGTCGTTCTGGTTGGTGCCAGCCAGCTCCTCGGGCGCGACGCCCTGCTTCTCGGCCGCGACGACGTACATCGCGAGCAAGACCATGGCCGGGGCGTTTATGGTCATCGAGGTCGATACTTCACCCAGCGGGATGCCCTCGAAGAGCCGCTCCACGTCTTCGAGGGAATCAACGGCGACGCCCTCGGTGCCGACCTCGCCGAGACTCAGAGGAGAGTCGCTATCCAGTCCCATCAGGGTCGGCATGTCGAAGGCTACGGAGAGGCCGTTCTGGCCGTGATCCAGGAGGTAACGAAACCGCTCGTTTGTCTCGGCGGCAGTCCCGTAACCAGCGAACTGGCGCACCGTCCAAAGCCTCCCGCGGTACATGTTCGGGTACACGCCGCGAGTGTAGGGGAACTCCCCCGGATATCCTAGCCTGGCGTCGTAGTCGCCCTCTACATCCGCCGGCATATACAGAGGTTTTACGGGCACGCCTGACATAGTCGAGAACTCGGCGTCGCGCTCCGAGCCCTTCGCGTACGCTTCTTTCCAGCGGTCCTTCGCGCTCTTCCTGGTATCCAAAGCTTGCTCCTCCTGCATCTCTAGCCTTTCGCAAAGACTGTAGCATAAGCCCCGTTGGCGCTCGTCCGGGTTACGAGTCACCCTGCTTAAAGCGGCGCAAGGGGTAAGAGGTGCCCCGCCACTCGATGCCGCCCTTCGCCACCGTTACCCAGGCGGACCTGAGCGCGGCGTAGATAAAGATCCCGATCCCAAAGGGATGAAGCGCAGCGTAGAGTGGTGAGAGAGTTGAGCCGGAGGCCCTCGGCGCGTAGGCGTACATGGCGACGACCGCCAGCACGTCGGCGCCGAAGAGCAACCTCACCGCCCGGCGGCGCGCGAAGATTACGCCAAAGAAGGGCAGGATGTTGGTCGAGAAGAGCATGAGGGAGGCGAGCAGGATCAGGGAGAGCCTGTAATCCACGCCAGGAAAGATGCTCTTCTCGAGTCCCCTGACGGCCCCGGCGAGGGTCTCGTGCCACTCGACGCTGACGGAGCCCGTCTCGTAGGCGACGCCCTGCGAGTAGCCAGACTCCTTGAGCAATCTGGCAAGCCTCATGTCGTCGTCGGGGCGCAGGCGGATTGCCCCGTGGGTTCCCGCCCGAAGATAAGCCTCCCGTTTGAGGAGGTTGAAAGCCCCCACGCCAAACGCCTCCTCCGTGCCGGAGTCTTGCGCCCGCCACGCCGCTGCGTCACCCCGAAGACGAGCACGAAGCCCTTCAGGGCGACCCCCCGCGAGATGAGCTCGGGGGAGAGCGTGAGATGGTCGAGGTCCTCGCTCAGGGCGTAGTGGATCGCATCCTCGATGGACCCGGGCACGAACCTGACGTCGCCGTCGGTAAAGAGCATCCACTCTCCCCCGGCCTCCTCGGCCCCGCGGTAGAGGGCATGGTTCTTGCCCAGCCAACCGTCGGGCAGGCTGTCTACCCTCAGCGCCTTTAGCTTTTCGGGCCACTACGCGGCGAGCCCGGCGATGATCCCGCCGGTGTGGTCGGTCGAGCGGTCGTCCACGGCCACGACATCCAGCCACCCTGGATAGTTCTATTCCAGGAGTGATCCCAATGCCTCCCCCACCCCCACTTCCTCGTCCCGCGCCGGCTCTACGAGCGAGACAGAAGGGTACTGGTCGATCGGCCCGGAAGTCCTCGCGGCCTCACGAAGAACGGGGATGCGGCGCACGCCGCGGAACCAGCCGAAGGCCGCCGCGAGCCAAGCTACCGAGCCGAGTACCACGAGCAGGGTCCCGGCGCCCCTGACAAGACTTCCAGGCACGGGCTTATCCGACGACGGGCCGCGAGCCCTCGACGCCGCCGGGCGCTTCGAGGGACTCGGCGTGTTCTTTCATGATGGCGCGGGAGATGACGAGACGTTGAATCTCGCTGGTGCCTTCGTAGATCTCCGTGACTCGCGCGTCCCTGTAGTGCCTCTCGACGGGATGGTCCTTCATGTACCCACGCCCGCCGAGGACCTGAACGGCCTCGTAGGTGACCTCGTTCGCGACCTGCGAGGCATACAGCTTGGCCCGGGCGCCGGCCTCGGTGTGACGCTCTCCGCGGTCCTTCATCCACGCGGCCTCGAAGACGAGGAGTCGGGCCGCCCTTATCTTTGTCTGCATGTCGGCCAGCTTGAAGGCTATCGCCTGGTGCTCGGCGATGGGCTTCCCGAAGGTGGTGCGTTCTGCGGCGTAGTGGGTGGCGTACCGGAAGGCGGCTTCTGCGATGCCGACGGCCTGCGCGGCTATCCCGATCCTACCCGCGTCCAGGGTGGCTAGCGCGACGCGAAGTCCTTTCCCCTCTTCCCCGAGCAGACCTTCTTCGGAGACGAAAACCTCGTCGAAGAGCACGTCGTCGGTGGTGGCGGAGATGACGCCCATCTTCTTCGCGTGCGCGCCGAAGGAGACGCCCCCGGCGTCCATAGAGACCACGAAGGCCGTGACGCCCTCTCTGGCTCCGCCTTCGGCGCGGGCGAAGAGGATCATGGTGCCGGCGATGCGCCCGTTGGTGACCCACTGCTTGTGCCCGGAGATGAGATAGCCGCCATCGACCCTTTCGGCCCACGCCTTTATCGCGGAGGCGTCGGAGCCCGTCTCCGGTTCCGTTAACGCGAAGCATCCTATGCTTTCCCCGCGCGCCAGCGGCGGCACCCAGCGGACCTTCTGCTCTTCGGTGCCGAACATCACGATGGGTAGCGTGCCCGCGCTCGTGTGTACCGCGATCGTCGCGCCGACCCCGGCGTCGGCGCGGCTCAGCTCTTCGATCAAGAAACAGTAAGAGAGGAAATCAGCCCCGGCCCCGCCGTATTCCTCGGGCACGCACAGGCCCATGAAGCCGGCTTCGGCCATCTTCTCCAGCGTCTCGAAAGGGACACGGTCATCCCCGTCAAGATCGGTGGCGTTGGGCGCTACCTCCCGGTCGGCGAACGTCATCGCCCGGTCTTTGGTTTCCTGCTGTTCCCGGCTCATGCTGAAGTTCATGGGACCCCCATGTCCTGAAGCTTGCCGTGTGGATTATAGGGAACGTGATAGGGAACGTGACGTACGCTACCCCACTGCGGCCCGTCGTAGAATACGAAGGTGAGCGCGAAGAGCGATTTCGGCTGATCCGGCGAATCCCGATCCTGGCGACGGTAGCGGCGCTCGGCGTGCTGGTGATCTTCGTCGTCTCCTGTGAACGTCTCGGCGGTCCGGACGGAGAGAGCCTCGATCCAGCCTGCCCTCTCGGCCGCGGAAGGGGCATCTGGGATACGGGCCTCTTCGGAGGAGACGAGGCCCGGGGGCCCCGCGATGTGCAGAAGCTTTTGGATAACCCTGACTTTGGGGCGTCTAGTGAGGCGGCGGGTGACTTGCGTGCCGGGGTGGTGGACCCGCGTCTCGTTGGGGCTCTGCGGGCGGTAACGCGACAGCACCGGATCTGCGTCGACGCCTTCAAGGAAGGCCACTACTTTATCCCTGGTGTCGAGGACAGGCCGCGCATACCTGAGGGTTATGGGGAGGCCGGCGGGTTGCCCAACACCCACTACTACGGCAGGGCAGCCGACATCCGGTACGTGGACGGGAAACCCGTGAAGGGCCATGGCGAGAACCCCGACGTACTGGGGGTAGGCCAGGTGCTCGCGGACCTCCCTCCACAACGCAGGCCGGATCAGATCATCGGCCCGGAGTCCTGGGCGAGGAGGCTCGACCGTTCGTACGAGGAGGGTTGGATTCTGGCCCAGGACCAACTCGACCTTCACGAGGACCACATCCACCTCGGCTACGCTAGAGACCGCGGAACCCACAACATCAGGTAAGCGCGACGGGCGTCTCGGCTCGTAACCCGGGTCGCAACGCGAGGGAATTGCGAAGGTTGCGATCCTTGACGATAGAACATCGAACCGAATAGTTTGAGGCGTGGCATGAGTTTTTCGGCGCCGGGCACCGCACGAAAGAGTCACTCTAACCCTCCGGTACGGCATCCGTTCCATCGCCGGTGCGCCGGGCGAACCTCGATATTTCTTACTCCCCGGGGAATTACCGCCGGACTATAATGGACCTCTCAGGAAAAAGGGAACCGCCGAGGGAGGCGTGCTAATGCTGGTAAAAGACGAGCTTCTGGACAAGGTTGTGGCCCGCGTCAGGGAGCAAATGCCGGGGGATCAGGCCCCGCAGGTCGAGGAGTTCGTGCGCCAGTACTACGGTTGGGTGGACACGGACGACCTCGAAGACCGCTCCCCGGTAGACACCTACGGGGCGGCCGTCTCCCACTGGAACTTCGCTGCAAGGCGCGCGCCGGGGGAGTGGAAGGTTAGGATCTACAACCCCCAGTTCGAGGAGCACGGCTGGCAGTCGACCCACACAGTCATAGAGATGGTCAACGACGACATGCCCTTCCTGGTCGACTCGGCGAGGATGGAGATAAACCACGAGGGCTACGCGATACACATGATCCTCCACCCCGTGATGAAGGTGCGCCGCGACGCGGAAGGACGGCTCGTCGAGGTCCTCCCACCCGATACGGACGAGGAAGACGCCATCTCCGAGTCGGTGATCCACGTCGAGGTGGACCGCCACACGGAACCATCCGAGCTGGAGGACTTAAAAGGCTCTATAGAGAAAACCCTCGCAGACGTGAAGGCGTCCGTCGAGGACTGGATCGGGATGCGCCAGAGGGTGGACGATATCGTCTCCGGGCTCGAGGAGAACCCACCGGACTTCGAGCCGGAGGATCTGTACGAGACCCGAGCGTTCTTGGAGTGGGTCGAGGACAACAACTTCACCTTCCTCGGCTATCGCGAGTACGACCTGACCACGCTCGATGACGGCGAAGAGGCCCTCTGCGCCGTCGAGGGGTCAGGCCTCGGCATCTTGAGGCAGACCAAGGCAGGGTCTGTCTCCCACAGCTTTTCCGAGCTCCCGCCCGATGTCAGGAGGCTAGCCCGAGCGCCCAAGCTTCTCAACCTCACTAAGGCGAACTCGCGGGCCACGGTTCACAGGCCCTCTTATCTTGACTACATAGGCGTAAAGAAGTTCGACGAGTCGGGCGAGGTTTCCGGAGAGCGGCGGTTCCTCGGGCTCTACACCTTCACCGCTTACAGCTCCAGCGTCTTCGACATCCCGCTCGTCAGGCGCAAGGTACGCTACGTGCTGGAGAGATCCGGCTTCCCAGAGGGTAGCCACAATGAGAAGGACCTCGTCGAGATTCTGGAGACCTACCCGCGCGACGAGCTGTTCCAGATGTCCAAGGAGGAGCTCTTCGATATCGCGATGGGCATACTCCACCTGCAGGAGCGCCAGCGCGTCAAGCTTTTCGTCAGGCGTGACACTTACGGACGTTTCTTCTCCTGCCTCGTCTTCGTGCCCCGCGACCGCTACAATACCCTTATCCGGGAGCGCATGCAGGACATACTCCTCAAAGCCTTCGACGGCGAGAACGTGGAGTACAATGTCAGGCTTTCCGAGTCCGTGCTCGCCCGCATTCACTTCATCATCTACACGGAACCGGGCCAGATCCCGGAATCCGACGAGGAGGAGATCGAAAGGCGCATCGTCGAGACGACCCGCTCGTGGGCGGACAACCTCTACGACGTCCTCGTAGAACAGTGCGGCGAGGAACAGGGAACGGAGCTTTTCCGCCGGTACCGCGACGCCTTCTCCCCGGGCTACCGCGCCGGCTTTATACCGCGCACCGCCGTCTCCGACATCCTGCGCATGGAGACCCTGAAATCCGAGGACGACCTCGGGATGAGCCTCTATCACCCCATAGAAGAGCCTGAGGATTTCCTCGGGTTCAAGCTGTTCAGGCTCGGGGATCAGGTCTCGCTCTCTAGCATCTTGCCCTTGCTCGAAGACATGGGAGTAGAGGTGGTGGACGAGCGCCCGCACGAGGTCAAGCCGGAGGGTTCGCCACCGATCTGGATCTACGACTTCGGCCTCGTCCACGAGGCGGGAGGAGAGCTTCAAACCTCGGAGGTCAAGGAGATCTTCCAGGATGCTTTTGTCCGGGTATGGCGCGGGGCCGTCGAGAACGACGGCTTCAACCGCCTGGTATTGCGCGCCCGCCTGACGTGGCGTGAGATCTCGGTCCTCAGAGCTTACTGTAAGTACCTGCGCCAGACGGGCTCAACGTTCTCCCAGGACTACATGGAAGACGCCCTCGTCAACAACCCGCACATCGCCAAGCTTGTCGTGGACCTCTTCAAAACCCGCCTCGACCCGTCACGGCACAACAGGCCCGAGGGCGAGCGTTTGACGGGGGAGATAGAAGAGGCCCTCGAAGCGGTCGAGAGCCTAGACGAGGACCGCATCTTGCGATCTTTCCTGGCTATCACGCTTGCCACGCTCAGGACGAACTTCTACCAGAGCGCGCCCGATGGGGACGCGAAACCGCACCTGTCTTTCAAGTTAGATCCCACAGAGATCCCCGGCCTCCCGCTGCCGCTGCCGAGGTTCGAGATCTTCGTCTACTCCCCCCACACCGAGGGCGTACACCTGCGCGGCGGCACTGTCGCCCGCGGCGGCATCCGCTGGTCCGACAGGCGCGAGGACTTCAGGACCGAGATCCTCGGCCTCATGAAGGCCCAGACGGTAAAGAACGCCGTCATAGTCCCCGTCGGCGCGAAGGGCGGTTTCGTGGTGAAACGGCCTCCTTCGGAGGGCGGGCGCGAGGCGATGCAGGCGGAGGTCGTGGCGTGTTACAAGACCCTGATCCGGGGCATGCTCGACATAACGGACAACATCGTGGGCGGCGAGATAGTCCCCCCGCCCGACGTGATGCGCTACGACGATGACGACCCGTACCTGGTCGTCGCCGCAGACAAGGGAACTGCGACGTTCTCGGACATCGCGAACGGCCTTTCGGCCGAGTACGGGTTCTGGATGGGCGACGCCTTCGCCTCCGGCGGCTCCGTCGGCTACGACCACAAGGAGATGGGGATCACCGCCAGGGGCGCCTGGGAGTCGGTGAGCCGCCACTTCCGCGAGCTGGGCAAGGATGTCCAGAACGAGGACTTCTCCATAATCGGCATCGGTGACATGTCCGGCGACGTGTTCGGCAACGGCATGCTCCTGAGCCGCCACATAAAGCTCCTTGGCGCCTTCAACCACATGCACATCTTCCTCGACCCCGACCCCGAGCCCGAGACGAGCTTCGGGGAGCGCCAGCGCCTCTTCGGCCTACCCCGTTCCTCGTGGACGGACTACGACGAGAACCTCATCTCCGAGGGCGGCGGCGTCTTCCCGCGCACGGTCAAGTCCATCCCGCTCTCCGAGCAGGTGCGGAAGATGCTCGACATCGAGGCGGAGTCTCTAACCCCGACGGAGCTCATAAGCGCGATGCTAAAGGCGGAGGTCGACCTGCTGTGGAACGGCGGCATAGGGACCTACGTCAAGGCGAGCTCCGAGAGCAACGCCGAGGTCGGCGACAGGGCGAACGACACCCTGCGGGTGGACGACGACGAGCTCAGGTGCAAAGTTGTGGGTGAGGGTGGCAACCTCGGGTTCACCCAGCTGGGGCGCATAGAGTACGCGTTGCGCGGCGGCAGGATCTACATGGATGCCGTGGACAACTCCGCCGGGGTCGACTGCTCCGACCACGAGGTCAACATCAAGATATTGCTCGACGCCATCGTCGAGGCCGGCGACATGACCGAGAAGCAGCGCAACGAGCTGCTCGCCAGCATGACCAACGAGGTCGGGGACCTGGTCTTGCGCGACAACTACCAGCAGACCCAGGCCATAAACCAGGCTCAGGCGCTCGCGCACCCCATGGTCGACGTACACGCCCGCTACATCCACTCACTCGAGCACGAGGGTAGGCTCGACCGTAATCTGGAGTTCTTGCCGGACGAGGAGGAGCTCGGCGAGCGGCGCTCTGACAACAGGGGGCTTACCGCGCCCGAGCTCGCCATCCTGTTGTCGTACAGCAAGATCACGACCTACCAGGACCTTCTCGACTCGGACGCGCCCGAGGACCCTTACCTCTCGCGCGAGCTTGAGAGGTACTTCCCGACGCCGCTTAGGGACCGGTGGCGCGAGCAGATCCACGAGCACAGGCTGCACCGTCAGATCACGGCCACCCACGTCACGAACAGCCTGGTGAACCGCTGCGGCCCCTCCTTCGTGTTCAGGCTTGGCGAGGAGACGGGGGCCGAGGCGCCCGACATTGCCCGCGCCTACATGGCGGCGCGTGAGATCTTCTCGATGCGTGCCCTGTGGGAAGGCGTCGAAGGGTTGGATAACGTGGTGAAGGCGAGGGTGCAGACCCAGATAATGCTCGACGCCCGCAAGCTCGTCGAGCGGGCGACCCGCTGGCTGCTCCGCTACCGTCGCACGCCGCTAGATATCGGGGGCACGATCTCGTACTTCTCCGACGGGGCCGCGGGGCTGGCCGAAAGCATCCCGGAGATCCTGGTCGACGGAGACCGCGAGGCCGTCGAGAACGCGGCCCAACGCCTCATCGACGAGGGCGTGCCGCGGGATCTCGCGGAGCGCGCCACGGCCCTCGGCCCGATGTTCCCCGCGCTCGATATTACAGACGTGGCGAACGCCAACGGGGAGTCACTCGACACGACGGCGGCGGTCTACTTCGCCCTCGGCGACCGGCTGAAGCTGCACTGGCTGCGCCGCCACATCGAAGCCCTGCCCCGCGACAACCGCTGGCGCACCCTGGCGCGCTCCGCGCTGCGCGACGACATCTTCAACCAGCAGGCCGCGCTTACCGCGGAAGTGCTCCGCAACACCCCGCAAGACGAACCCCCAGGCGAACGCATAGAAGCCTGGGCCAAAACCAACGAAGGATCCGTCCACCGCACCATGCAGGTCCTCGCAGACATCAACTCCAGCGGAACCTTTGACCTCTCCACCCTCTCGGTCGCCCTGCGCGAGATACGAAACCTCATAACCACCCAGGAAGCGTTATCCGAAGAGGTAGGAGCGACCACGATATAGAGCGGTTGCGAAGGGGCTTGGCCCCTTCGCAACCGCTCTATATCGTGTCCGTGCCCCGGGCCGTCTCTTCGATCAGTGCGTCGACAACCCCTTCGAGGCAGCCCGTCCGTTCGTAGGTCTTACGCTGGCGCCTCGCGCCGTTGCCTCCTTCCAGGATCTCGCCCACGAGCGAGGAGACTTCCTCGTAGTCACCGTGATCCTCGAGCGCGGGTCGTGCGAGGAGAAGCATCTTCTCTATCATCTCGCGCGCGGGGATGGCGCGTCGGGCTTCCACGTCCACGAGATCCCTGTCCAACCCGTAGCGCGAGGCGTTCCAGTGCGAGATCCGCAACAGCTCAGGCCGGGCGTCCGGGTGCGGCTCCCCGCGTCCGACCCGCTCGTGGCAGACTCGCACCAGCGCGCGACAGAGACCCGTAAGCATCACCGCCTCGTCCAACCTGCTCGGCACGTCGGCTACCCGGATCTCGACGGTATCGAGCTTCTCCGGCAGACGAACGTCCCAGTAAACGCTGGCGGCGTCCAGAACACCACCCGTCGCTACCATCGCCTCCACCAGGGCGTCGTGCTCGGCGAGCGACGCGAATGGTTCCGGCGGTCCCGCCGCCGGTAGCCTGCCCCAGACCTGGGTTCGATAGCTGGCGTAGCCGGTGTCCTCGCCTTGCCAGAAGGGTGAGTTCGCCGAGAGCGCCAGGAGCGGTGCTAGCCACACCCGCAGGTGGTTCATTACCCCAAGCGCGGCTTCACGGTCGTCAAGGCCGACGTGGACGTGGAAGCCGAACACGAGCTGTTCGTGGATCAGTTGCTTGTAGCTCTCCACGAGCCTTCGGTAGCGCTCGTCCGAGGTGATCGGCTGTTCTTGCCAGCGCGAGAACGGGTGCGTGCTCGCGGCGACGATCCGGCAGCCTTCCTGGTGCGCCGCTTCGCTGATGCGGCGTCGCAGCCGCACCAGCTCGGCCCTTACCTCCGCGAGCGTCAGGCAGACGGAGGTCACGACCTCGATCTGCGCGGCCCGCAACTCGGGCACGACCTGCTCGCCCAATGTTTGCCGCGCCCGCTCCAACACGGGCCCGCCGCGAGGGTCCAACCCCCGGCTCTCCGCGTCTACAACCTGGTATTCCTCCTCGACCCCTAAGGTGTACTTTACCGTCCCTGCAGACATACGGGCTCCCCCTTCGGCAAGAATTCTGGAGTATAGGCCGCGGCTCCATACGACATACGGAAGATACCGCCCCGAACCGCTTCTCAAACCAGACGGATCAGACACCCTCCCCTAGGGAGCGCCGGTGGGAGGCGGCCCGCTCGACGTACTCTCTCGCGCCGTGCTCGATGTCCGCGGCCTGCTCGCCGGTTACGTCGCTGGCGCGTTTGGCCGGGATGCCGACGATAAGGCTGCGGGGCGGGAACTCGCGGCCCTCGGGGACGACGGCGCCGGCGGCCACGATGGAGCAATAGCCGATCTTCGCGCCGTTCAAAATAGTCGCGCCCATGCCGACGAGGCAGTTGTCCCCGATCTCGCACCCGTGTACGACCGCGTTGTGCCCGACTACGCAACCCTCGCCGACGATCGCAGGGTAGCCAGGGTCAGCATGCAAGACGCATCCGTCCTGGACATTGGTCCTGGCCCCGATCAGGATGGGCTCGGTGTCGCCGCGCAACACGGCCCCGTACCACACGCTCGACTCCTCACCCAGGTGTACGTCCCCGATGACGTAGGCCCCCGGCGCGACCCAGGCAGACCGCGCGATCTGTGGGGAAGAATCGCCGTACGGAAGCAATTCTCCTACCTCGTTCAGATCCAATGTCGTACCCTACCTTTGTATTGCAGGTACTCATCCCCAAACTTGCGCTCCAGGTAGCGCTCCTCGCGCTCGATGACGCCACGTCGCATCAACTGCTGGACCGCTGGTAGAAGCAGGACGGGCACGAGTGCGTTGGCCAATGCCGAGATAGCCAGGTACATCAACGTGAACCCGACATACATCGGGTTGCGGGTAAAGCGGTAGGGCCCCCGGTGACGACCACCGTCGCGGGCCTGTACGGGTCCACGTTCGTCCCGGCCCGGCTCATCTCACGAAATCCTAGAAACCCTACCACGAACCCGCCGATGATTAGCAGAGGCCCGAGGGCGCGCGCGAGCCGGCGCAGCAGAAAGGAAATCCGGAAGAGCCAGTTTGCCAGCAGGCCGGCGGCGAGGGCCCCGGCGTAGATAAAGGGTGGTGTGATCACCCCAGGGTTGTCCGCGTTGTCTCTCCCGTCATCGTCCATCTTCACCGCTCCTTTCGCCTCGACCTTTGTAGGCGGTTCGCGGACCGCCCTTACACCTCGACCAACACGGCGTCGCCCTGGCCGCCGCCGGAACAGATGGCCGCGAGCCCTCGGCCGCCTCCCCTGCGCCGCAGCTCGTAGAAGAGCGTCGTCAGGATGCGCGCGCCGGACGCGCCGACGGGATGGCCGAGCGCGAGGGCGCCGCCGTTGACGTTAACGATCTCGGGGTTCACGCCGAGGATGCGGGTGGAGTGGATCGCGACCCCCGCGAACGCCTCGTTTATCTCCACGAGATCAAGGTCCTTCGCGCTCCAACCCGCCTTATGCAGCGCGAGCTTACCCGAATTGCCCGGCACGGTAAGCAAGCTCGGCGGCTCCTCCGCGACCTTGGCGTGGGCGACGATGGTGCCGAGCGGCTCGAGACCACGCTTCTCGGCGTAAGACTCGCTCGCGAGCACCAGGGCGCCCGCCCCGTCCGTGACGCCTGGCGCGTTGCCGGCGGTTACGGTGCCGCCTTCGTCTATCGGCGAAAGCTTGGCGAGTTTTTCGATGGTGGTGTCGCGTCGGATCGGCTCGTCGGCATCTACAAAGTTGGCCTGCCCCTTCTTGCCTGGCACCTTAACACCGACTATCTCCTCGGGGAGCCTTCCGTCGTCGGTTGCGGCAGCGGCGCGCTGGTGGCTGCGGAGCGCCCACTCGTCCTGCTGTTCGCGGGAGATGTCGAACTTCTCGGCGCCGTCGGTGCCGAATCGGATCATGTTGACGTGCTCGAAGGCGTCGAGGAGTCCGTCGTGCATCATCGAGTCGAGCGCGGGCGTGTCTCCCATGCGCGCCCCCCAGCGGGCTTTCGGCAACAGGTAGGGCGCGTTCGACATGCTCTCCATGCCGCCGGCCAGGATTACGTCGTAGTCGCCGGCCCGGATCAGGGTCTCCCCCAGCGTCGCGCTCCTGAGGCCGGAGGCGCACACCTGGTTGAGCGTCTCGGTCGTGAGTGTGAAAGGGAGCCCGGCGTGGAAGTTGGCCTGACGCGACGGGATCTGCCCAACCCCCGCCTGCACCACGATGCCGAAGATGGAGTGCTGCAACTCTCCGTCCTCGACGCCGGAGCGGTCCACCGCCTCCCGGATCGCCGCCCCCCCGAGCTCGGGCGCGCTCAGGGGCGAGAGCACGCCGCCAAACCGCCCAAAGGGCGTCCGGGCCGCCCCGAGGATCACCGTACGTTCCAACGCGACTCCTTCGTCTTTGAGACCAACGACCATAGTCTAAGCCTTCCTGAACCAGAACGCGCGGTTCGTCCCATCTGGCGAACCACCGGGACGCATAAACCCGTATAAACAGACGTGCTATCTTCTTCGTGGAGAACGCTTTAGTAAGGAGAACTCATGCAGGTAAGGATGTTGGATCACATAGCCCTCTACATAAACGACAGGGATGAGGCCGCTAGGTTCCTGACCACGCACCTCGGGTTCCACGTCATTGACCACACGGAACGTTACACCCTGGTGGGAGCCGGCGGCAGGCTCGGCAAGCTCACCCTCTTCGACGCCCCGCAGGGCACGACGCCCTCGCCGGGGGAGCTCTCACGCATAACCATCCGCGTGGCCGACCCGGAAGCCGCCGTGGCCAAGCTCCCACCCGAGGCCAACGCCGAACTGCTCGACGGCGGATACGCTTTTGGCGGCCCGGAAGGACTCCCGCTCGCCCTCGTTGCTGGCGAAGGGGAGTTCGCAGACTACGATCTGGAAGGCTTCACCCTGCGCTCGGGCTCGCCCGGGGAGTCCGCGCGCACGTTCGTCGAGATGGGCTTCACCCCCGCAGACAACGCCAGCGTTAAGGCAGGCGAGTACCTGATACGCCTAACCGACTCCGCGCACGATGCGGGGGGCATGCTCTTCCACATCGGTTGCCTGGTGGATTCGGCCGAGGACCACCGCAGGGAGGCCGAGGAGAAGGGTCTAGAGGTCACCAATTTCGTCGAGGGGCCCAACACCCTCGCGGCCTTCGTCAGCGGGCCCGAGGGCGTCAGCGTGGAGTACGTCGAGCACAAGCCCACGTTCTCCCTGACCTAGAGTGCGCGTCGTTATCGCCGGCGGCGGCCTCGCCGGCCTCACCGCCGCCCTCAGGGCCGCAGAACTCGGCGCGCGCGTTACCCTGCTGGAGAAGGGCGACCGCCCCGGTGGGTCCTTCCTCCTCTCAAGCGGCTACGTCTGGTCTTACAAGGACATGCCGACCTACCGCACGGAGGCACCCGGCGGAGACGTTGTTCTTCAGAAATTAATCCTCGACCGTCTGGACTCCGGCCTGGACTGGCTGGAGCAGGCGGGAGGTGTGCTGCTCTCACGCGAGACGGGCAACCCGCTCACATTCGGCGCCCGCTTCGACCCGGAACAGACAGTGGCGGCGCTAGTAGAGCGTATTCGGGCTTCAGGAGGTGGGATCCTCACGCACTCGGCGCTCGAAGCACTGGCGGAGGACGCAGGACGTATAACCGGCGTGCGAGCGTCTCGGTCGGGGAGGAAAAAAGAACTCGCGGCCGATTCCGTGGTCCTCGCGTCCGGCGGCTTCGCCGCAAACCCCGAGCTTGTCGGACGCTACATCGTTCGGGGACCCGGCAGGATGCCGGTGCGTGCGCACCAGAGGAGCACGGGCGATGGTTTTCTCGCGGCGCTGGAGAGGGGTGCCCTCGCGAGCGCCGGCCTCGACGAGTTCTACGGCCGCAACCTGCCAGCGCCTCCCGCCAACTTTCCCCCCGAACGGTTCGTCGAGGTCTCCCAGCTCTACGGTCGCCACGCCGTCGCGGTCAACGCCCGGGGCGAACGCTATGCCGACGAAGACGCGGACTGGTCCGAGACGGCCCTCACGAGGGCCACGGTCCACCAGCCGGGGCTGTATGCCTGGTACGTCCTGGACGCCGCCGGTCTCGAAGCCAGGGTGCGCGAGCGAACCGCGGGGGAGATGGTGAAGGTAGCCAGGAGCACCGGCGGAACCGTCATAGAAGCGGCGAGCCTCGAAGAACTGGCCGTCGAGCTCGGAGTGCTTGGCGTGCCCCGTGAAATTTTCCTACGTACTATCGAGGAATACAACGCGGCCATCGCCGCGGGCGGGGAGACCTCGCCCCCGAGAACGGGTCCTGCGAGGCGCTTGCGCGACCCGCCCTTCGTAGCCGTAAAGGTAGCGCCGTACATAACACACACGGTAGGCGGCCTCGCGGTCGATGCGGGTTGCAGAGTACTGCGCAGTGAAGACAGACGACCGATCCCGGGCCTGTACGCGGCCGGGGTGGAAGTCGGTGGGGTCGCCGTAGGCGGGTACGCGAGCGGCCTCGCCTCCGCCCTCGTCTTCGGCAGAACCGCCGCCGAGTCGGTGGTCGCGGAAGACCAGGAATAGCCCCTCGCCCAAGCAATGGGCCAGGGATCTGGCACGGCGCACCGGCCGCCTCGCCGGTCGTCCTGTACACATGCCGGAAGTCCACCTTCTAGTAAAATGCGGTTCCAGAAAGATACCTGTGGGGAAAGGTGAGGGTTCGTGACCAATATAGGAGACTACGAGAAGACCTACGCGGGCTTTGACTGGGAGACGCCGGAGAGGTTCAACTTCGGGCGCGACGTGGTAGACCGTTGGGCAGCGCAGGACCGGCCGGCCATGATCTGGCTGGCACAGAGCGGCGAGGAGCGACGCTTCGATTTCGCCCAATTCTCGGTCCTCTCCAACAGGTTCGCGGACGCGGCGCGGGAGATGGGCGTGAGCCGCGGCGACAGGGTGATGGTCCTTCTCGGCAAGGTGCCGGAGTGGCACGCCATCCTGACAGGCCTCTTGAAGCTCGGGGCCATCGCCATCCCGTGCGCCGCCCAGCTCAGGGCCGGCGACCTGAAGTTCAGGGCCGAGCACTCGGGCTCGGTGGCCATTGTCTCGGGCCCAGAAGGCGTCGAAGAGGTCGAAAAGATGCGCCAGGACGCCCCCGGTCTCAGGCACTTCGTCTTCCTCGGCGAAGAGCGGGACGGCTGGGATTCCTACGAGGTGCTCATGGACGGGGCCTCCGAGGATTTTACAGCCGAGGACACGGCGGCCGGCGACAGTGCGTTCATCCTCTACACGTCGGGTACGACCAGGCATCCCAAGGGCGTACTGCACACGCACGGTTACACGCACGCCAAGTGGATGGAGGCCAGGTACTGGCTGGACCTCCGGGAGGGCGACAGGCTGTGGTGCACCTCGGGAACGGGATGGGCCAAGAGCATCTGGAATGTCTTTCTAGGGCCATGGAGCCAGGGGACCGAGACCTTCTTCCACGAAGGTGGCTTCGACCCCGCCGAGCGCCTGGACCTAATGGAACGCTACGATATTTCTGTCCTCTGCCAGGCCCCGACCGAGTACCGCCTCCTCGCCAAGACCCCGGAGCTGGAACAGGCCGACCTCTCTACCATCCGCCACGCCGTCTCCGCCGGGGAGCCGCTGAACCCGCCAGTCATCGAACGATGGAAAGAGCTGCACGGCCTGACCATCTACGACGGCTACGGGCAGACGGAGAACACCCTGCTCGTCGGCAACTACCCAGGCCTCGAAGTGAGGCCCGGCGCCATGGGCAAGCCGTCTCCCGGCTGCGACATGAGGG
>Ga0126310_10000253_pt1 | contig 16795 bp, 17 predicted proteins | sample Plot60_FD_92540 | JGI IMG/M metagenome (GOLD analysis project Ga0126310, IMG submission 92540) | Serpentine soil microbial communities from UC McLaughlin Reserve, CA, USA - Plot60 | ecosystem: Environmental > Terrestrial > Soil > Grasslands | place: USA: UC McLaughlin Reserve, Lake County... | reverse complement strand
CAACTATTTCATGATAACTAGAATCATAAGTGAAAATCCATTCAGAAAAATCATTAATTCCTCCTGGCCCAGCAGCCCGGACCTTTTGAAAGGGTTTCAAGTCATTCCAATCTACAAACACGATACAATTTTGATTTGGAGTATCACTAGAAATACCAGAAATAGTCAATTCGCCAAGAGGAATTTGTTTTTCCTCGCTGGGGGAAGTAATTTTTACACTCATATTCACAAGGGCTGGGATTGTTTCGCCTTGTGAATTAATCGATTGGAAATTGAAGAAAAGACTAACGCTCAAAAATCCAATGAGAGAAATTAGAAAAAAAAACACAAACATAAATTTCATAGTATAGAATCAAATTTACACTATATTTAAATTAATAATATATCTCGTAGAACTTTCTACTATATTATTAAGAAAATACTTATAGATTTTTTGTTAAGCGGGTTAAGTAGGAACAACAGCAATGCAAAGAAAAGTCGTCAAAAATAAAATTAAAAAAAGAAAAAACATTACATATACATATAATGTTTATTATATTATATCATTATTTTCCTATCTTAAACATTTTTGTTCCACACGTACTACATATACCTTGAGTAGCAGGTCTTCCATTTTTCATTGTAACTTTTTTTTCACTCTGCATTTCTCGCTTAGATTTGCATTTAACACAATATCCTTCCATAGTAATCAGTAAATAGACCACAATAAAAGTATTGATGTATTTTTTATGAAATAAAAGAAATTTGTGCCAAAACAATAATTATAAGCTTCACCAAATTTAATAGATATTATTGAAAAACTTCATTTAATGGAAGCCCCTAATCTTCTACTCAATATGCATGTATATCTTTTTTATGTTTTCTTAATTTTTTAAATGTGGAGAAACGATTACCACATTTATCACATCTCCAATGATTTGCTCGTGCTTCTTCATATCTTGAATATTTTTCAGAGTTTACTTCAAACATACCGGTTTTAACATCATAGTTTATGGGCTTATAATTCAGACGAAATTTTAATTTGGAAGGAACAGCAGACAATTTTGATATATATTAATTGTTATTAAAAAGGCAGTTAGCTAATTTTGTCTGACTTTTACTTAAAAAAAGAATACATGCTCTTAAAGTTATTATTGATAATTATTGTGTTATCTTTTTAAGGAATTGTTATTGATATTTCCTTAAAAATATAAATATTTTTATTTCTTCCATGTAGGATTTCTTTATTGGCAATAGAAAATTTTATTCAAAAGAGCGCTGACATATCATCATCAATAACGCCATTTATGGCAACTAAAATAAAAGAAATTTTGAAAAAAGAAAATAAAGATGATACGATTGATATTTATTCAAAAGAGAATATAAAAATCTTTGATATAATAGTTAATACAAGAAAAGAAATATGTATCGCTTGTGTTAGCCTTGACCAGATTTTTTCTTTTAATTATATTGAAGTATTGAAAAGTATATTAAAAAATAATATAAAATTAAAAATTTTGCTTTGTGATCCACATTCTGAGATGCTAAACCATATAAAATATTTGAGTGTGTTTCCAAATATTTATGAAAGTCTTACTTCCTGTCTTTCCAAGCTCTGTAATATGAAAATTGTATCCTTATCTACTAAAGAATTATCAAATTTTGAAATAAGAATTTATAAAACAATATTACCTCATAATCTAATAATAAGAGATAGAGATATTCAAAATAATGGAATTCTATTAGTAGAGCCATACTTGTTCGGAATAAATTCACAAAGTCGAAAGATTTATCATATATATAAACGAAGGAATCAAGAAATCTTTGATTTACATTTCAAGTCTTTTTTAAAGTTGTGGGAGACTAGTCCTGAGTATTCTTGTGAATGGGAAGAATTGTAATTTTTTGTAAATTTTTTACACATTAATCAAAAACAGAAAGTTAGCATGATTACAACACTACACAATTTCTGCTTCTAATCTATCTTTTAGCTCATAGATAGAAGATAAATTAAGAGGATTATAATCAGTTACCTTAAAGTCTTCTTCTCTAATATCGCCCTCTTCAATCATTTCAGCTAATTGACTTAAAGCAAATAAAACTAAATGTTTTTCATCTTCATTGATTGAAACATCAGTCAATGTACATAATAGAATGTTACCTATATTTTTCTTTTCCTAGATTTATATCTAAAATTTAAGAACTTACTGAGATTATATTAAAAAGAAATAAAAAATAGGAGGGAACAATATTTATTTATAAAAAATGAATAGTAATGAAATATTAAAAATTAATGAGGAGACTCATAAATACTTTGATGGTAAAAAAAGTGAAAATTTGAGTCTTTTTGAAACAATAATAGGATATGATGATATAAAAAAAATTTTTAAAATGTCCTTGAAATCAGATAAACCAGTACATATTTTATTAGTTGGACCTCCCGCTTCAGCCAAGACATTATTTATGCTAGAATTTCTTAAGCTAGAAAGATCATATTTTACCTTAGGTAGTCATAGTACAAAAGCAGGTATGATTGACTATTTATTTGATTATCGTCCTAGATATTTATTGGTAGATGAAATAGAACATATGCCATACAAGGACCAAACATCATTACTAAGTATAATGGAGACAGGGATACTAACTGAAACAAAGTCACAAAAGACTAGGAGTACACAATTGAAAACATGGATCTTTGCAACATGCAATAACAAAGAAAAATTATTATCACCACTTCTTTCTAGATTTATTATTTTCCATCTAAAATCTTATAATCGAGATAAATTTATAGAAGTATCCAATGGAATTCTTGTTAAAAACGATATTCCTTTTGATCTTTCTAATGAAATTTCTCATGTTGTTTGGAACAAATTAAAATCTAGAGATATTAGAGATTGTATAAAGATCTCTAGATTAGCAAAAACAATTGAAGATGTTGAATGGATAGCAAAAACTTTGATCCACTATCGAAAAAAATAGGTAAAAGGCGATCTAATAGAAATAATCCTATCCTTGGATTTGTTAGATGTCATTTGTTCGTTTCCTTCTCAACCATAATGCTGTAATGATTAAACCTATCAGGATTAAAATATAAGTAAAAAAAATTGTTTCATTTATGACGGTTCCTGATGGAAGTATTGTAAATAAGGTCGAAAGTATACTCATAATAAATTTGGGGAGTATTAAACTGTTATATTGCTTTCTAAAGCGTATCCTTATTGAATAATACTATATATTAGTCTAATTTCTTTGTCAGTAAAGATATTTATTTAAAAGTATTAGATTATAAAACCTAAACCAATCATTAAAGTTATAAAAATTATATGAACAATGACCTCCTACAATAATGGTAAAGATTCTCATCCTAAAGGGAAACATGCTCACTCTACTGAATATAGACGATTGATTTGGGAAATGGTGGTTTGGCCTTTGATAATTGAAACAAATAGACCATACTTTTCACTCGATGAATATCAATCCAAAAGAATTTTATTTTCCAAAGAAAGCAATATACCTTCTTCTAAACTTTCAGGTGGATTAATCTCATTAGTAGTAAAAGGAATTTTAATTAAGGAAGAGCAGATCTATTCATTACATTATAGGTTAATTCCTTATCTTAGAAAAAAAGCTCTCCTAACATATGGCCAAGCTTTAAAGGAAACTTATACCAAGTAAAAACCATAAATTCCCATCTGGCAATTTGTATGGATTCAATCCAAAGGTGGGGAAGGGATTCGAACCCCTATATATTCGCTATCAACTACTATTTCTGCAGGCGAACGCATAACCGCTCTGCCACCCCACCTCACAAATTAGTAATGGAAATGAGACATATAAATTTGAGTGATTTTCCTTTATTACATTAATTAATAATGGATTAAAGATATTTGACTATTCAAATTCGCTTAAATAAGCTAAATGAAATTTCTTCATTTTTTATAGCTATTCTTGTAGGCCAATAAAATATCATCAGATTTTATTGTTTTTCTGCCTGCATGATTTGCAAGATCTATTGCAGTCTTTGATATACTATTTGCAATTTCCTCAAGTATTGTTCTTAAAGTATCTGATGCTTCATCACTTACTCTTTCAGCCCCTGCCTTTTTTATTACGCGATTCATTACTGCCAATCCAAATTCAGGGTTATTACCCATAGTATAAAAATCCAAAGGATAGTTAAAAATCTAATTGATATTATCCTTTTTAATTAAGATAAAATCCTTCAAAGTAATTCATTTATTATAGCATTTCTTATTTTAGCAGAACGCAATGACATAGTAAAATATATATCCATTAATTCATCATTATCAGGAGCTCTATTGTGTGTCTGAAAAAATTTTTCACAATAGTTACCAATTATTGTACCAACAACCAATCCATAAGCAAAATCTTCGATATTTCCTTGAGAAGGAATAAGGCTTTTAGAGAAAGTTATCATTTGATTTATGTTTAAAGAATGAAATTTTAATAATGATTCTAGTTCTTTTTTATCTCGTAAGCTCAGTCCCAAAATTATTTTAATTTAGCTTTGATATATATTTTTAATTATTATGTATATTAAGTAATAAACTACTGAGAAATTAAAGAAATGAATAAGCATAATTTATTTAGATATATGGTATATTTGAATAATCAGCAATTTACACCCTCAAATGCAGAATTTATTCTTAAAAAATCAAGGGAATTAAGTAATTCCTTAGAAGTTATAATTATAATTAGAGACTGTCGTATAGCACATAACTTTATTGAATTAGATCTTAGCCTGCAAAAGAAAGAAAATCTCGATAAAGTATTGAATTTGTTAAAAAAGATTTCCTCCATAAAAGAAATCATCGAAGTGAAAGAAAGACATTTAAGCAAAGCGGAGGCAATTGAGAGGGCTATAGTATTATTTAATGATGAAAAATATTGGTGGTCTCATGAAGCATTGGAAATGGTGTGGAAAAAAGCCAGTGGACAGGAAAAGCAATTACTGAATGGAGTGATATTGATCTGCGCAGCTTTTGTTCATTTTCAAAAAAATGAAGATAATATATGTTTTTCAATACTTCAGAGATCAATGGCTAAATTTTTAAATATACAAGATTCAAATTATTATGGTATCAATATTAACAAAATAAAAACAATAATAAGAGAAATATTGGAAAATAAAAAAATTATTACGTTTAAGATTTAAAAGACAGGTTAAGTTAGTGTTGTTTTTTTTTAAGATAATTATCCTTCATTTCTTTTACAAACTTATCTTTCAGATGATATAATTTCTTTGGTTTTCTTGGTTTACATTCTGACAAAACATAAGAACATAAGAGTGGAAAATATACAGAAGAATCGCCATACACAATTACATTGCCACTATGCGATGTTTTGATTTTTCCCCAGCTCTTCCCTTCTTGGATTGTTGCTCCAGATAAACCGCCTGTATCAGGTCTAGCATCAGTCAATTGAATGACATAGTCATGACCTCCTTCTTTTATTTTCAAAATTTGGTATAAGGTAGGACCAGTTTGTTGGAAAAAGTTTTTTGGAACGCCTCCACCTAATTCTATGCCTGCCGAAATTTTGCTTTTCCATAATATAGCTGCTGATTCAGAAATATCCAATAATAGATTAATAGGAAGTAAAGATGACTCGAATAGAAGTGGTACCATATTCATTCCAATTGACGAATCCGTTAGAGCTGGAATATAAACAGGCACCTCGTTTTTAAAAGCAGAAACCATGAAAGATTTGTCAGGAAAAGAGGAATGATTAGAAGCATTCTCTCCTAATCTGTAAGAAAGATCTGCTGTTGAAAAATCTTTTACAGAATCTCCTTTTCTTTTGCTCATGTTTCTTATTGTGTCTTGTATGAGATCGTCTTGTCGTTGAAGTGTTTCTATTTCTTTAATATAAACATCATAAATCCTAACGATTTGTTGAGAATATAATACATCATCATCGACATCATAATGACCTTGCCTGACAGGCAAACCATAGGCAAAATGAAGATCATGATAGGCATTAGCTCCAGTGGTAATAATCCAATCAATAAAACCTTTTTCAATCAATGTTGAAATAGATTTTCCAAGTCCTATAGGTGTCATTGCTCCTGAAATAGTTAAACAAGTAGTAGCACCAGTCTCAATCATTTTTTTGAACATCTTTGCTGCTTCTGATAATCGCCTTGCGTTAAATCCAGTAGATCCATAGAACGAAATAAGATCGGAAATAGTCATGTTTGGGTATATATTTGGAGGATCAATTTTTTTTCCAGTGAAAGTGTGTTTATTCTCCACATAAAATGATACGATTATCTGACTTTTATAAAATGCGAATATGAAGAATATTACAAGTAAATATATTCTTATACTGTTACTATTTTATTAATTTTCTATGACTTCTAATAAAAATAAAAGAAAAACTAAACATGAAATTACGGATTATAACATTGAAAACTGCAAGTTAAAAGAAGTCTTAAATCAAATGTCTAAATCGGGAGGGTTTGAATCTGTAAATTTGAGCGACGGAATTACCATATTACAAAAAATGATAGAAGAACCTAATTGTACGAAATTTTTATCTTTTGTTGGAGCAATAATCTCTACTGGCGTGCGAGGAATTATTAAAGATATGGTAAAAAAGAAGATGTTTAATTGTATAATAACAACATGCGGCTCTTTAGATCATGATATAGCCAGATCTTTTGCTAAATATTACCCTGGAGATTTTAATATGGATGACTATGATCTTAGAAAAAAGAATATTCATAGATTAGGGAATGTATTCATCCCCGAAGAAAATTATGGTCCTTTAATCGAAACTAAAATACAAGAATATATAAATGAATTTTACAAAGAGAACAAACAATTTGCGTGTTATGAATTCATTGATTATATAGGAAGTAAATTAGGAGAAACCTCTTTTTTATATTGGGCTCACAAAAACAAAATTCCCGTTATCGTCCCTGGTATAGTAGATGGAGCTGTAGGAAGTCAGATATGGCTATTTTATCAGAGTCACAAGGATATGTTTCTCAATATTTTAAAAGATCAAACTAAATTTTCTGATATTATATTTGAAGCAAAAAAAACTGGTGCTTTAATGTTAGGAGGTGGAATATCCAAACATCACACTCTATGGTGGAATCAGTTTAGAGATGGATTAGACTATGCAGTTTATATTACTACAGCTAATGCGTGGGATGGAAGTTTAAGTGGAGCAGAAGTAAAAGAAGCTATTTCCTGGAATAAAGTAAGAGCAGATGCAAGGCAAGTTACCATACATGGTGAAATTACAACATTACTACCTTTTCTTTATTTATCTCTTATCACTCCTTCCTCTCGTTTCTAAATTTGCCCTAGATATGATGCATATCCAGAAATGACTGTCAATGACTACCACGTTTTATTTAATGTGGTTTAAATTTTGTGAATATCAATTGAAATCGATATATGAAATAGCCATTACCTTAAAAAGGAAGTAAAAAATAGTAGTTTATTACATTGTTCTCGGGCAATAAAGCATTATTTAAAATAAGCTCCTTTCAATTTCGGGCTAAACATCTTCTTGTGATTTTGGTTCTGATAATAGCCTTTTCTACTGCCTTTATTATTAGGTCATATCCAATAAAATATGGTTTTGCTTTAAATGAGTTTGATCCATATTTTGATTATCGAGCTACTAAATATATAATTGATAATGGGTTCGAAGCCTATTTAAATTGGCATGATTACCAGTCTTGGTATCCTGAAGGAAGATTTGTACCTACAACCTCACAAGTTGCTCTTCATCTCATAGCAGCAACCATGTATAAAATTTTTGGTTTTGGCAGTTCACTCTTGGATTTTGTGATAATGTTTCCAGTAATAATCGGATCTCTTACTACTATTGTTATTTTTGCTCTTGTACGAAATTTGAGTGGTACTACTGCAGGTATGTTTGCAAGTCTTTTGTTTGCTTTTATGCCTGCCATAATTCAGAGAGGCAATTTGGGATGGTTTAAGTCTGAGCCTTTAGGTCTGTTCTTGGCACTTTTGTCTGTCTACTTGTTTCTTTCTTCTATAAAAAGCAAAAATATACCACGAACTATTTTAACAGCAGCAGGTGGAGGGCTAATTCTAGGATTAGCCAATTCATCATGGGGTGGAATTCAATATTTTAGTATTCCCTTAGGAATTTTCTTTTTTTTGTTACCTTTTCTAAGAAAAGATTCAATATTTCTTTACGGAATCATAACTTTCACCTTAATTACTTTAATAACAGCAGGTGCATTTCCTAGACCTGGTATCTCATTTGTCATAGGACTCCCTGGCATAGCTCTTATTGTTGGAACGATTTTTGCAATAGTAGGAACCATAATAAGAACAAAAAGTTCTCCTGCAAAAGCTAATCGAAATCTTATTGCAGCCCTTAGCATATTTGTTTTACTTGCCGTTAGTATATTTCTAGTAGGAGCTTACCAACCATCATCATTTAGATATCTTGTTGCTGTGAATCCTTTTTTGTCTTCTCACAATCCTTTGGTTGAATCAGTTGCTGAGCATTCGACGCCAACGGTAATTGACTATTTTACAGATTATTCAATATTGTTGATATTTGCAGGATTTGGAGTTTGGGTTTCGTTTTCTAAGAGAACAGACATGACCATTTTTGCTTTAATTATAGGACTAACTGGTCTGTATGTTAGTGCAACATTTGCTAGACTAATGGTATATTCATCTATAGCAATTGTAATACTCGCATCTATTGGTCTTTATGAATTAACACGGAGCATACTGCAAAACAGGATTGAGAATCAGAACAAGATAAAAGAAAGGGAATTTAGAAAAAATATTAAAGAAGGTAAGATTTTACCAGAAGTTAAACCTCTAGTCAAAATTTCCTTTGTGGCTATGATTGTCTTTTTAATTTCTATTCCTTTGATTGATTATAATGGATTGATATATCCAAAGAACTTTAATTGGATAAGTTCAGCAGATATTCCTCCATCTATAGTAAATGGCGCAACAGGTTTTAGAATGCAAGTCGATGACTGGGTCGATGCAGTGGATTGGATAGAAAACAATACCCCCAAGGACTCAGTAATAGCTTCATGGTGGGATTATGGATATTGGATAACGACATTAGGAAATAAAACTACTTTAGCTGATAATGCAACGATAAATCAAACGAGAATACAAACTATAGCGAAGATGTTAATGAGCGAACCGGAAACAGCAACTCAGATTGCTCAAGATCTAAAGGCTGATTACATATTAGTATACATTGTAGCAGATAGGCATAATGGTCCAAATGGGAATTCGTTTTATACTTTAGGAAGTGGAGGCGATGAAAGTAAAAAGCAATGGTTTATGAAGATTGGTGGTTTCAAAGAAAAAGATTATGTAGAAGATGATGGGTTTACTCCAAATGCAAATTTTTGGAATAATACCTTACTTGGGAAACTCATTCCTTTTACTCCCATATCATATGCATCATTTGGAAATGGTATGTTGACTAATATCCAACCTGAATATTCAAGTGGAACAATCGCTTTAAATCTTAAGGATATAAAATATCCAATAAGTGGAAGAAGTGACCAACCCTATAAGCTGGTATATTCATCTCCCAGTTTTGAAAATGACACTGAAGACATAGTTTTTGGTGTTTTTGTGTATCAAGTTAATAAAAATTATAAACCACATCCTGTCTCTCAAAAGTTGAATACACAAGATAATTCAACAAAAGACAAAGAATCAAATACAGCAGATGAAAGACCTCAAAATATGATTAAGGCTAATATTACCCCATCTGATAATATTGCAATTTTAAAAACATCACTTGGAAACATTACACTAGAATTTTTTCCAGGAGCAGCTCCAAAGCATGTTAACAGTTTTCTTAATCTTTCAAAAACAGGTTTTTATGATGGAACTATTTTTCACCGAATTGTAAAAGATTTTGTTATACAAGGTGGAGATCCAACAACTAAGAACCTTACACAAAAAGAGAGATGGGGAACTGGAGGACCAGGTTACACTATTGATGCAGAATTCAATGATATTCCACATGAAAGGGGAATAATATCTATGGCAAGAACGGGGGATCCTAATAGTGCAGGTTCGCAATTTTTTATAGTGACAAAAGATGCAAGATTCCTGGACAACCAATATACCGTTTTTGGAAAAGTCATTGATGGAATGGAAATAGTAGACCAAATAGAGGACCTTCCAACAAATCAATCTTCGGATCAACCAATAGATTTCGAAAAAGCAAAGATTCAAAAAGTTACCATAGAGCAGAGAAAAGATACCAAATAGGAAATTGCTTTCTTTTCGCCTTTTTTATTAGAATAAATTATGAATGAATTAGAATTAATCTTGCTGAGTACCCAAAGAAAACTAATAGTAATATATGATGAGTTAGATTTATCAAATCTTTCATCTTATAACCAGATTTTTATTTTATTAGTGGAAGAATCAAAAGGGTCAGCAGGAGGAAGAGGTGGTGGTTCTGGACATCGCAAAATAGTTCAAGTAATGGGATTTAAGATAGATAATAAAAAAATTGAAAAAATTTATGATACTAAAGATGAGAATATAATAGAAAAATTTGATATACCATATAGTGCTCTCGCAATGGATATAAAATTATCTGACGGACGGCAAATTGTAGTACAAGGAATTATAGACCAAAATATGATAAAAGATTATAATAATATAATTTTTTCCTCATAATAGTTTCTTGAAACTTTAAAAAATTATAATAATAGAATAATACACTATAATAGACAACAATAATGAACAACAATAAAAAACTTGTTGGAGGGGAAATCATCGGATTAGGTAGTGATTTTGTAGTTATTTCTAAAGAAGGAAAACGATTTTTAATTGAAGTGGATTTTAAATCATTAAAGGAACTTAAATTTTCGACTACTCCCTATGGATCACAAATATAATAAAGGCTAAAGGCTAATTAATTTAATCCTAAAAGATAAATTGAGTTATTTTATAAAAGTCATATCCTGTTGAAAATAAATTCGAAATTAGAACTGAAATATCAAAATAAAGATTCAGATAACAATACTCCTCATCATCTTCACAAAACTCCTAAAGTCAAATATAATAAAAAAGCTGAATCTGAGTTTTTTGTAGATAATTCTGCTTTAGCTGGATTTACGGGGGAACGTATTTTGTACATGGCAATAAGAGAATTGATAGAGAATTCACTAGATTCTTGTGAGGTTCATCATATTCTTCCTAGTATTTCGGTATCAATAAAACAAACTGATCATGCCAATGACCTTTGGACGATTTCTTGTCAAGACAATGGGATTGGGATCAACTCGGAAAAGGTCCCAGTGGCTGTCTGTTCTTTTCTAACCTCAGGTAAATACGTTGAAAAACAACAAAGAGGGTTATTTGGAGTAGGCCTTAAAATGATTGCGGCATTTTCTACAAAGGATACAGACAAACCTATAAAAGTATGGTCGAAATCTATTGATGAAGATTCAGAATATTATTATGAATTGCGAACAGATATTACAACAAATAAACCCATAATTTTAACCAAAAAAATTGTACCAAAGATAGAAAATATTATCAAAGACAAACATGGTTTTAAAATTGTTGCTACATTAAGAGCAAGATTATCTCCTATCACTAAAAATAAGATATATGATTATATTTCTCAAACTAGCATTGTAAATCCATATTCGAACTTAATATTTGAAAATGACGATGGTAAAATAATTTTTGAAAGGAGAACTGATATAATGCCCGATCCTGCAAAAGAAGTACTTCCTCACCCTGCTGATATGGATTTACAAACGTTAAAAAAGGCCATTTTAAATTTCTCAAATCAAAAAGCATCTATTCAAACTGTTTTATCTAGTTCATTTCAAAAACTTTCTATTGAAAAGGCGCGTGAAATAATACGTGCCTCTGAAATAGATAATAAATTAGCTAATCTTTTTTCAGAAAGTGATCTTATCAAAGTTGTAAATGTTTGTAAACAGATGAAATTTCAGTCACCTCATATTGACCATTTAAGTCCAATTGGTGAAAAGATATTAACAACAGGCATGATGTCAGAATACGTTATTGTTCACAACCGAGAACACCTTAAATCTGTAAATCCAGCAGAAGAAGAAAAAAACAATCAAAATGTTAGAGTACTAAAACCAGCACTTACTTCTTATTCTTCACGCTCTATTGTAATTAATAATAGACCAACAATTATTGAATGTGGAATTGCCTATGGTGGAGATATAAATTCCTTTAAACTATACAGATTTGCAAATAAGATTCCCTTACTCTATGATGAAGGCTCTGATGTCGCAAGAGAAGTAGTAACTGAAGTTGGCATCAATAAAATGGGCATTACTAGAAAGGAGGCAAAAGAGCAATTTGCAAATGATCAAAGTAGCAAATCAGACAGAGCGGTCGAACTTCTTCCTCTTCATATATTTTTCCACATATGTTCTACAAAAATACCTTATAAAAGTGCAGGAAAGGAAAGTATTGCATCTGAAGGTGAAATGAAAAAATACATGAAATTCTGTTTATCAGACCTTTATAGAAAAGTCAGTGCACAAATACGTCGCGATTTAAAAATCAAAGACGCCGAAAATAGATTAAGGTTGTACAAATATTATATTCCATTAATTGTAGATGCTGTCTCTGATTCAATAAAGGTTGATCGTACTAAGCTTTCAGAACATTTTGTGGAGATAGCTGAAAGACACGTCAAAAAAGAGATAACTCCTTCAGAGGTGATTCTCAAGGACAATGATAACGTAAATAATAAATCAAAAAAAATGATAGTAGTTAAAGAAAAGTATAACAACTCAGAAGAGAAAAATATGGAGAGCAATCAAAAAGAGGAGAATAAGAATTTATCCAAAAGGAAAGTTTTTCCAAGAAAAAAAATAGAAAAATTAACTCTTGATGACTTTAATAGGAGATAAAGTTATTGTCCACGAAAAATAAAAGACACAAAGAAATTATCAGAAAAATTCAGCATATAATGAAAGGAATTTCTAATGATGTATTAATTGGAAAAAAAATGCCTTCTTTAGAACTTTCTAAAGTCGGATATGATAATACTTTTTGGTCAGAAAAAAAGAAGATGTTGACACTAGGTGAAAAAAAGGTTATAGTAAGTCCTAATTCTACAAAAAAAATTCCAACATTTTCTCAATATTTAGTTATGGCCAATGCAATTCGAAAGTTAGTTGATGAAGAAATGGAAAGTACTATTAGAGGTATGTACTATGCAACCTTAAGTACGGTAGGAGATGAAAAAAACAAAGAAAAGTTTTGGAGAAATCAAGAGGATTCTGATGACGCTATTAAAGCAGTAGAATTAATTACTGGAATTCCTAGAGAAGAATTTTCAGTAACCTCTAAACCAAAGGGTATGATTTCTGGTCCTATTACCTTAAGTGTTGGGGGAGATATTATTGATTGTAATCTTGGAAGTAGAGCAACCTCACAGTTAATTCCGACCAATATATCTGATGTCGAAATAGTAGATGTTAAAGCAGACCTTGTTATGGTGGTAGAAAAAGATACTGTATTAAATAATATAAGAAAATCCGGGTTCATACAAAAATATAATGCAATACTTCTGACTGGTTCAGGAGAGCCTGACAGAGCCACCAGAATGATGGTAAAGACATTAAATGAGAAATGGAAAAAACCTGTAGTAATATTTGCAGATGCCGATCCTTGGGGTTTAGGTATAGCTTTACGCTATAAAATTGGAAGTGAATCTCTAAGTTATGATAGCGACAGATTAGTCGCACCGAATGCAAAAGTACTAGGAATGATGTTTTCAGATATTTACGATTACAATATTCCGGAGGTAGCTAGGTTATCCGTTACTGCTGAAGATATCAATAGAGCAAATGATATGAAGAGGAAACCATGGTTGCAAGGAAAACAATGGCAAAAAGAATTAAATTTATTTCTGAAAAAAAAAGAAAAGTGCGAATTAGATGCATTTTTTAAGCATGGGTTTAAGTACTTGGCTGAACAATACTTACCAAAGAAACTTAGAGAAGCAGGAGTAATCTAGCATCCTAAAATGGTAGAAAGGTGCAATGTTTATTATTTATATATATTATAACTATTTAATCAAAAATCTTTAAAAACATTTTTATGAAATTACCTCACTTTTTATAATATGCTTGACGCTAAGTGTCCTAAATGTGATAAGAAGGCAGAGGTTAACGATGAAATGACAGAAGTTACTTGTTCTTATTGTTTAACAAAAATTTCATATGAAGGATATCTAGAAATTATGAAGGAAAAGGCACTTAATATGGGTATAGAATTTCATAATAATTGGGATAAGAATCCTTATTCTTTGTAGATATAGTAACAAAAAAATTGTAGTACGAAAAATTTATTTCGTTATACCTGAGCCTATTAGACGCCATCTTTCTCCTATCTTTCTGCTTAAAGCAACTCTGCTACTCTGGATAATACATACAGGTTTTTTTAGGTTAATTTCGATTTTATTTTCTTTTGTATTTGTAACTAAAGCAGTGGTAGCTAGAGTCCCAATATTTATTCGAAGATGTTCATTCTTTTTAATTGGGTCAACTTTGACTGGTTCCTGTGTTCCAACTGCAGTATCGAAAAGATAGGTATCTATTGAAACCTCATAGATGTCTTGAGGCAATGTTCCAGGTTTACCTACAACTGAACCAATAAGTGAATCGCTCTTTACTAAAGACGGATCTAAAATCGTGCCAATAGAGACTAATCCTCCTGGCTTGACATTACTAACTAACCCAGCACCTGTTCCTAAACTCGAAATTTTAGAATAAATAGGAGAATATTTCCCTTTGCTATTAAGGATTCCAGGTCTCATTTCAATCTCATCATTTACGTTAAATTCACCTTGAATTAAAGCTCCACCAATTGCTCCACCATGAATTGAAGCAACAGGCAGTCCTGGTTTGTTAATATCAAAGGACCGTAATACATGCATTATAGGAAATGTTTGTCTATTTCTTTGTGGAGTAAGAATCTTTTTCTCTAGAGCTTCAATTAATGTGTCAATATTTAAATTGTGTTGAGCAGAAACAGGTATAATAGGAGCATTTTTTGCTACACTTTTATCAACAAAATCTTTTATTTGATCATAATTTTTCACTGCTTCTGCCTTTTCTGTAAGATCTACCTTATTTTGGACAATTACAATTTGTTTAATACCCAGTACGTCTAAAGCTAGCATATGCTCGGTAGTTTGAGGACGAGGTACAAACTCATTGGCAGCTACAACAAGAATTGCACCATCCATAAGGGCAGCACCTGATAACATATTGGCCATTAAACTTTCATGACCTGGAGAATCAACAAAACTGGCTATTCGCAAAAGTTCACTATCTTGTCCGCAGTTATTACATTGTGGCTTGGTTGAATAACATTCCGGAGTTGAACAGGATTTACATTTATAAAAAGCAGCGTCAGCGTATCCTACCTTTATAGTTATACCCCTCCTTAGCTCTTCGCTATGAGCACTAGTCCAAATTCCAGTTATAGCTTCAATTAATGTAGTTTTTCCATGATCCACATGTCCAGCAGTACCAATATTTACATTAGGTTGGTAACCATATTCACGAACATACCAATCAGGAAGAGTATCTTTCCAATGCAATAGCGAATAAAGATTTATGGAGGGATATTAAGGTAATTGATAAATATTTTAGAAGAATTTTCATTTACTTTGTAAGATCAGTATTCGGAGATTCACTATTTTCAGCTTTAGGTGTAACAATGTTAACTCCATCTAGAATACAATTTAATTGATAAATTTCCTCGGTAATCATATTTCCCCTCAATAATTTTCTAACTCTTTTTCCTTCAGTAGAGTCACGCATTCCCACCCCAGTATGCAACAAAACGTATTTTTTTACACCACCATGTAGGTCAGACCGCATTGGTGTACCCGACTTATCACTACCTCCAGTTATTTGTAATTTGCCTCCTGCTAGTCCCACAAGAGATGAATCAAAAGAATCTCCTATTTTTGAACCTAAAAATGGTTGAGCATCTTTATCCTTAAGCTCATGTGATAAACTTTTACCAGTTTTATCAGATATAACGATTTTAAAATTAACCAATAAACAATCTAAATGTAATATTATTAATTAACCTTTTGTAATAAAGTTAAAATTGGATATCTCACTATATTTTAAAATGAACAAAGAAAAAGAAGTGCCCATCTGTCCTATTTGTGAAGAGAAAATGATTGCAATTCAAGCTTGCCATCTTAGGTGTAACAATTGTGGATCAGAACTAACTTGTTCAGATAAGGGTCATTTCTGGTGAAGATTTTTTCTACAATATTTAAATTACAATCTTATTATAATTAAAGAGTAGTTTTTGCAGTCACTTAGAAATAAATATTACAAATTTTTGACTCGCATATACCATTATTTTATATCGTCTTTACATAGTATAAATTCTAATGATGTCATCACAAATAATACGATTATTTACAATTTGTTATTTAGTTCAAGCTTAACCCAATCAAATAAATGTCCTAATTTTCTTTTATAAAATCCTCTCAGCTAACAACATCTATGAATTATTATAAGATTATTAAAACACCCTCAGCTGATTTGTTAGTATTTTTAATATAAATCGAGCTTTATATTCCTCACGTTAACCATTGGATGGACTTATTTATACTTGTTGTAAAAAAAATTATTACGAGTGGATACAAGTACAATAAGGAATTGATCTATCATAACTGAGTCCAGGTGAATCTTGAAGGATGATCTGTTGGTATTAAAAAAAAGATTATTAGAGAACATTTTACTGTAATAAAAGATTCAAATAGT
>Ga0126310_10000252_pt1 | contig 16840 bp, 17 predicted proteins | sample Plot60_FD_92540 | JGI IMG/M metagenome (GOLD analysis project Ga0126310, IMG submission 92540) | Serpentine soil microbial communities from UC McLaughlin Reserve, CA, USA - Plot60 | ecosystem: Environmental > Terrestrial > Soil > Grasslands | place: USA: UC McLaughlin Reserve, Lake County... | reverse complement strand
AGTACCACGGGGGCATGATCGCCGCCGTCCGCGCCCTCGCAGGCCGCAGTCCGAAAGGGTTTATAGGGGACTCGGCAGATCCTTCGCGCCCGAGAACCAGAAGTCTCACCGAAGAAGCCCGCCGCGTCTTCCGCTCGCGCGTCGCTAACCCGAAGTGGATCGAAGCTATGCAACGCCACGGCTACAAGGGCGCCTTCGAGCTCTCCGCGACCGTGGACTACCTCTTCGGCTACGACGCGACCGCTGGCATCGTGGAGGACTGGATGTACCGCGACGTGACCCACAAGTACGTCCTGGACGAGAAGGTGCGGAACTTCATGCAGGAGTCGAACCCCTGGGCCCTGCGCGCCATCTCCGAGCGCCTCTTGGAGGCCACGGAGCGTGGCCTGTGGTCCGAACCGGACCCCGATGACCTCTCTGCTCTCAAGGCCGCGTACCTGGAGAACGAGGGACTGCTGGAGGAGGGCCGCGCGTGAACGCTCCGTACCCCTTCTCGGCCATCGTCGGCCAGGAAGACCTGAAGCTGGCCCTGCTCTTGAACGCCGTCTCCCCCGAGGTCGGGGGCGTTCTCGTGCGCGGCGAGAAGGGGACCGCGAAGTCCACCGCCGTCCGTGCGCTCGCACGCCTCCTTCCGCCCATACGGGTCGTCTCCGGCTGCCCGTACTCCTGCGACCCCGAGGCCCCCGACCCGGAATGTCCGGCAGGGCCACACCCTGAAGACGCGTCGTGGGAACGGCGTCCGGTACGGCTCGCGGAGCTGCCGGTGGGGGCGAGCACGGACAGGCTCACGGGCACGCTGGACATCGAGAGGGCGCTCACGGAGGGGGAGAGGGCTTTCGAGCCGGGGATCCTGGCCTCTGCGCACCGGGGCATCCTCTACGTGGACGAGGTGAACCTGCTCTCCGACCACCTCGTGGACCTCCTGCTCGACGTGGCCGCGATGGGCACGAACCACGTCGAGCGCGAAGGCGTGAGCGTGCGCCACCCATCACGCTTCATCCTGGTCGGGACGATGAACCCGGAGGAGGGCGAGCTCAGGCCGCAGCTCCTGGACCGTTTCGGCGTCACAGTCGAGGTCTCCGGCAACCTCGACGCCGCTGAGAGGGTCGAGATCGTCCGCCGCCGCCTCCGTTACGAGGCCGACCCGCGTAGCTTCGCCGCAGAGTGGACCGCTGCCGAGGAGGAACTGGCCCGCGGCATCGAGGAGGCTCGCGAAGGGCTCCCATCCGTTCACCTCTCCGAAGACACGCTCCACCAGATAGCCGCCGTGTGCACCCGCCTCGGGGTGGACGGCCTGCGCGGCGACCTGGTGACCGCAAAGGCCGCCCTGGCTCTAGCCGCCTGGGAGGCCCGCGACGTCGTCGCCACCGCGGACGTGCGCCGCGCAGCCCTCCTCGCCCTCTCCCACCGCCGCAGGCGCAACCCCTTCGAAGAGACCGGCTTAGATCCCGAGGAGCTGGAGAGCCTGCTTCCCGAAGACCCCGGCCCGGATCCGCCGGGCGGCGGCGCGCCTCCGCAGAACGGAGGCGACACGGGTTCGCAGGCCCCCGTCCCGGGACCGTCCGAGGTGAGACCAGGCTCCGGGGAGCGGACCTTCTCTGCGACGGAGACGTTCGAGCCGGCGCGCCTGGAGGTGCCGGAGAAGGGGAGCAGCGGACCGCTGGGGCGCCGGAGCCGCGTGGTCGGGGACCACGGCCACCCAGTTGGCGACTGCGAGGCCGACCAGATGGCGGGCGACCTCGCGCTCGCCGCCACCGTGAGAGCTGCGGCTCCGCACCAGCGGGCGCGCGGGCGGGCTGGGTCCGGCCTCGTCCTGCGCCGCGGGGACCTTCGCAGGAATTTGCGCGAGGGCCGCGAGGGCAACCTCGTCCTCTTCGTTGTGGACACGAGCGGCTCGATGGCCGCTCGCGTCCGGATGTCCGCCGTGAAGGGGGCCGTGCTCTCGCTACTCACCGACGCCTACCAGCGGCGCGACAAGGTTGGCCTTGTCTCGTTCAGGGGCAAGGGCGCGCGGGTGCTCCTCCCGCCGACCTCGGGCGTGGATGTCGCGGCCTCCCGACTCGCCGATCTCCCGACGGGCGGGCGCACGCCTCTCGCGGCGGGGCTCGAGAAGGCGGCGGAGGTGATCCAGCGCGAAAGGGCGCGGGAGAAGGAGCGGCGTCCCCTGCTGGTGATCCTCACCGACGGGCGGGCGACGGCTGGGCCGGACCCGCGCGGCGCGGCCGCGGAGCTGGGGCGGCTCGGGATCTCTTCGGTCGTAGTCGACACGGAGGAAGGATACGTAAGGCTCGGGATGGCTGGAATCCTGGCCGAGGCATTGGGGGCGCGCTGCTTGCGCCTGGAGGAGCTCCGGGCCGAGACGCTGGTCGAGCTGGTGGAGAGGAGACGGGTGGCGTGAGTGAGGTTACGGAGTCCCGGGAGCCGCGAGAGAGGCGCCTGCGGCGAAAGTCCAACAGGGAGCGCCCGCTCCTCATCGTGAACACCGGTCACGGCAAGGGCAAGAGCACTGCGTCCTTCGGGGTCATGCTCCGCGGCTGGGCCCGCGGCTACCGCATAGGCGTCTACCAGTTCGTCAAGAGCGGCAAGTGGAACGTCGGAGAACACAAGGCCGCCGAAGCTCTGGGCAACATCGACTGGTTCAAGATGGGGGACGGCTGGACGTGGACCTCGAAGGACCTCGTCGAGAGCGCGGACAAGGCGCGCGAGGGCTGGGAGGAGGTCAAGCGGCGTCTCGCCGATGAGACCTACGATATGCTCCTCCTCGATGAGTTCACCTACCCGATGAAATTCGGCTGGACCGACACGAGAGAGGTGGTCGAGGTTCTCAAGAACCGTCCCGGTTTCCAGCACGTCATCATCACGGGCCGCGACGCGCCGCAGGAGCTCATGGAGATAGCCGACCTCGTCAGCGAGATAAGGAAGATAAAGCACCCGTTCGACGAGGGCTACCGCGGGCAGAAGGGGATCGAGTGGTAGAGACCCCACGTATCGTCGTCGCCGGAACCCACTCGGGCGTGGGAAAGACTACCGTTGCTTCGGGCCTGATGGCCGCGCTGTCTGATAAGTGCCTCCGCGTCGCTCCGTTTAAGGTCGGCCCGGACTTCATAGATCCCTCGTACCATACCCTGGCCGCAGACCGTCCCGGCCGCAACCTCGACGCGTTTCTCTCCGGCCCGGAGCTCGTCGCGCCGCTCTTCGCCCACGGCTCGCGGGGCGCCGATGTTGCAGTAATAGAAGGCGTGATGGGCCTCTTCGACGGCAAGAGCGGCGGCGGGGAGTACGCCTCGACTGCCCACGTCGCGAAGCTCCTCGAAGCACCGGTCCTCCTCGTGGTAGACGCCTCTTCGATGGCCCGCTCGGCGGCGGCTATCGTGCACGGGTACGCGACCTTCGACCCCGAAGTACGCCTGGGAGGTGTGATCCTGAACCGCGTCGGCTCCCCTACCCACGAGAGGATGCTCCGCGAGGCCATAGCTCCCCTGAACGTCCCCGTGCTCGGCGTCCTGCGCCGCGACACGGGTATCCAGACCCCAGACAGGCATCTCGGCCTAGTGCCCGCGCCGGAGCGCCGCGACGAGGCCCGCGCCGCCCTCGGCGTTGCAGCAGCGGCGATCTCCCGCTCCTGCGACCTCGTCGCTATCCTGCGCCTCGCCAGCTCAGCCGAACGCCTGGACGCAAACCCCTGGAACCCCGAGGCACCCGAGCCGGGACGGCCAACGCGCGTCGCCGTCGCGGCAGGACCCTCCTTTAGCTTTCTGTACGAGGAGAACCTGGAGCTGTTGCGGGGAGCGGGGGCGGAGATGGCCTTCTTTGACCCCACCTCCGCCGAGGACTTCCCCCACGATGCCGACGCCCTCTACCTCGGCGGCGGCTTCCCCGAGACCTACGCCGGGGCTCTCGCGGCGAACGAGCCGCTCAAGACGAAGGTGCGCCGGTTCGCGGCGGAGGGAAAGCCCGTAGTCGCCGAGTGCGGCGGCCTGCTCTACCTCGTCGAGGAGCTGGACGGACACCGGATGTGCGGCATCTTCGCGGCGAGGGCCCGGATGACCGAGCGCCCCACCCTCGGCTACCGGGAGGCACGCGCGCCCCACGACTCGCCGCTTGCCGAAGCGGGAACCCGCGTGCGTGGGCACGAGTTCCACTACTCGGCCGTCGAGCCCGGGGCGGGGGAGAGGCCGGCCTGGGAGCTCGAAGGCCGCGGACCGGAAGGTTTCATATCCGGCGGCGTGCACGCGAGCTACCTGCACCTGCACTGGGCCGCGACGCCGGAGATCCCGAGGCGGCTCGCACGCGCCGCCGTCGAGGGCGCGGGGGTACACGTATGAGCGGGCTTCTGATCGGGGTCGGCGTAGGCCCCGGAGATCCCGACCTCCTGACGCTGAAAGGCCTCCGAGCCTTGCGCGATGCCGACCACGTCTTCGTCCCCGTCAGCGACACCGGTGAGACCGGCCGTGCCGAAAGAGTCGTCCAGGCTCACCTCGAACCAGCCAGCACCCGCCGCCTCCTCTTCGCCCTCTCCGACGACGCCTCCGCTCGCGCCGAGAACTGGGAGCGGGCCGCCCGTGAAGTCTCCGAACCCCTCCACCGTGGCGAGACCTGCGCCTTCGCCACTATCGGCGATCCCAACGTCTACTCTACCTTCACCTACCTCGCACGCACCGTGAAACATCATGTACCTGAAGTTGACGTACAGACAGTACCGGGGATCACAGCCATGCAGGACCTGGCCGCCCGCGGCGGGGCGGTGCTTCTGGAGGGCGATGAGCGGCTGGCGCTCCTGCCTTTTACCGCGGGAGAAAGCGCTTTACGTAGCGCGTTATCCGGCTTCGAGACGGTCGTTTGCTACAAGGGCGGGAGCCGGTTGCCAGAGGTGCTGGAGATCTCCAGCGAAGAGGGCCGTCTCGAAGATGCACTCTATGGTTCACGGTTAGGTATGGAGGGTGAAGAGGTGGTGGAAGCCTCTGAGGTCGTGAGGCGTAAGGGGCCCTATCTATCCACTTTGATCTTCACCCGGAGGAGGCGAGAGTTTGGCTAGGGTCTGGTTCATAGGTGCGGGACCGGGGGCGCCTGACCTGCTGACGCTACGTGGGGCGCGGCTCATAGGCAAGGCTGACGTGGTAATCTGGGCGCGGAGCCTGGTGAACGAGGGGGTTCTGGAGCACGCGCGGCACAATGCGGAGATAGTCGAGTCAACCACGATTCCTCTAGAGGGTGTGCGGGAGCTGTACGAGAGGGCCGTGGCCGAGGACCTGAAGGTGGCCAGGGTCCATTCGGGCGACCCGACCATCTACGGAGCTGTGATGGAGCAGGTCGAACTCTGCGACGAGATCGGGCTCTCTTGGGAGATCGTACCTGGTGTCTCCTCCCTGGGAGCCGCCGCAGCCGCCATCGGGCGCGAGCTCACCGTGCCGCAGGTCTCACAGTCTGTGATCCTCGCCCGCCGGGAAGACGAACCCACCGGCTCGAAGACAGGTGAAAAGGCCCCTCTGCGGTCGAGTCCGGTCATCCTGACCCGCAGGGCAAGCCGCACACCAATGCCGGCGGGCGAGGGCATAAAGAGCTTCGCTGCCCACGGGACGACCATGGCGATCTTCCTCTCTGCGGCCCGCCCGCGCGCCCTGCAGGACGAGTTGCTGGAGGGCGGCTACGCGCCCGACACCCCTTGCGCTGTCGTCTACAAAGCGAGCTGGCCCGACGAGATTATCATCGAGTGCCCGCTCGCAGAGCTCGCCGACCGCATCAGGGAGGCGGGCTTCACCCGGCAGGCGCTCATCCTCGTCGGGCCTGGCCTAGCGGCGGGTGGCACCCGTTCCCACCTCTACAGCCCGCAGTTCTCCCACATGTTCCGCCGGGCCGAGGAGAGAGATGCCCCTTGACCGGAAGCTGCGCGAGCCGCCCATGCCCCCGAACATGGCGCGCGTCAGGGACGAGAAGCTAAGGACTGGCTGGACGACCGGGACCTGCGCCGCCGCCGCAGCCAAAGCCGCCTCGACGGCCCTCCTCACCGGAGACCCGCAGAAACAGGTTGATGTGAGGCTTCCCAAGAAGGGAGATAAGCGGCGCGTCTCCTTCGAGGTCGAACGGTGCGAGGTGGGGGACGGCTGGGCAGAGGCGGTCGTCGCCAAGGACGCGGGCGACGACCCTGACGTCACGCACGGGGCGCGTCTGACAGTGCGGGTCTCCGGGCGGGAGGGGGTGGGGATCGCGCTGGATCGGGGAGAGGGGGTGGGCATCGTCACCAAGCCGGGACTCGGGCTCCCCGTCGGTGGTCCCGCGATAAACGAGGTGCCGCGGCGCATGATCTCCTACTCCGTCCGGGAGGTCCTCGACCCCGACGAGCGCGGCGTGTGGGTCGTGGTGAGCGTGCCTGGTGGCGAGGCGATGGCCGAGAAGACCACGAACATCCGGCTCGGCATCGTCGGAGGCATCTCGATTCTCGGGACGACAGGCATCGTGAGACCTTTCTCGACCGCGGCGTGGGCTGCGAGCGTGGTGCAGGCGGTCGACGTCATGGGCGCGCAGGGCCTCGATGCTTTCGTCCTCTCGACCGGCGGCCTCACAGAGAGGGCTGCGATGCGCCTCCTGCCTGACCTCGAGGAGGTCTGCTTCATAGAAGTAGGGGACTTCACAGGGCAGGCCATAAAAAGGGCGGTAAAGAACGGGCTGCGGCGCGGCTTCTTCGTCGGGATGGCGGGGAAACTGACCAAGCTCGCCGCGGGCGTTATGATGACCCACTGGACCCGCTCGAAGGTGGACAACGACCTCCTCGCGGAGATCACAGCCGAGGCCGGCGGCTCCTCCGCGCTCGTAGAAGAGGTCAAAAAGGCCAACACCGCCCGCCACGCCTACGAGCTGTGGCGGGCCGCACACCTGGAACACGCGCCCTACCTGCTGTGCGGGCGGGTGGCGGAGAACCTCAAGGAGTACGCGGGCGGCGATCTGGAGATGCACGCCATCATGGTGGACTTCGACACCCTGGAGCCTGTCGGCGCGAGTCCCGGCGCGCTGGAGCTCACGAACTGGAGCAAGCGGTGAGCCGCATAACCGTCATCGGGCTCGACGGTGATTCTCTAAACACGGAGGCCGGGGAACTGCTAGACGAGGCTACGCTCGTGGTCGGGGGGAGACGGCACCTGGCATCTCTCGGCGTCGAAGGGGAACGGTCGGCGGTGCTGGAGGGAGATCTCTCGGCTGCGCTGGTTAGCATAGAACGGTCCGTCGGGCCGGTCGTCGTGCTCGCCTCCGGGGATCCCGGCTTCTTCGGCATCGTGCGGATGCTCGGGGAGAGGTTCGGTGTCGAGAATTTGCGGGTTCTGCCGGGCGTCTCCTCCGTCGCGCTCGCCTTCGCGCGGGCCGGGCTCTCCTGGGACGACGCCGTCACGGTCAGCGCCCACGGCCGCGACCCGCGCAGCGCGGTCAACATCTGCCGGGCTTACCCGAAGGTGGCTGTCCTCACCTCGCCGCGGTTCGGCCCCGCCGCGCTCGCGAGCGAGCTGGAAGGGTGGGGGCGTACCTTCTTCGTCGCCGAGATGCTCGGCGAGCCAGAAGAGCGTACCTTCCGCGGCGACGCGGCCGCGGTCATGGGGGAGGGGTGGAGGGATCCCAACGTGGCCCTGGTTCTCGATGAAGCGCGGGCTTTTGGAACGAGAGGTTGGATCTCCTCCGGGTTTGAAGGTCCTGGCCGCTGGGCGTTACCCGAGGACGACTTCAAGCACCGGGACAATATGATCACCAAGTCCGAGACCCGGGCTCTCGCTCTCGCCCGCCTCGGCCCCGGTCCTGGAGATCTGAACTGGGACGTCGGCGCCGGCAGCGGGTCCGTCGCCATCGAATCCGCTCGTCTCGGCGCAGCCGCGATAGCCGTCGAACGGGACCCCGAGAGCTGCGCCCGCATCAGCAACAACGCCGCCCGCCACGGCGTCTGCGTCCGGGTAGTCGAAGGCGAAGCTCCCGACGTGCTCCAGGACCTGCCGGACCCCGATGCTGTGTTCGTCGGGGGCTCGGGTGGCGGCTTCGAGGAGATGGTCAAGCTCTGCGCCGTCCGGGCGCGGCGCGCGGTGGTCATCACCCTCATCTCTCTCGAGAGGGTGATCCCGGCCGGGGAGATACTAGAGGAATGCGGCCTGGAGGTCGAGACTACCTTTATGCAGGCATCTCGCGTGAAGGATGTCGGGGAACTGCACCGCCTCGCCGCCGAGACTCCCGTATTCGTCGTCTCCGGGAGGAAGCCGTGATCGGGCTCGTCGCCGCGACCGCCAACGGCCACAGAAACGGCGTCCACCTCGACCGCGCGTGGCCCGACGCTCGCCTGTACAGAGGAAAGCCGGGAGAAGCATTGCGTCAGGCGTGGCAGGAGTGCGACGCTATAGTCCTCTTCCTCGCGGTAGGTGCCGCCGTGCGCCTCGTCGCGCCTCTCCTCGAGGACAAGCGTCGCGACCCCGGCGTGGTCTGCGTGGACGACGCTGCGAGGTTCGCCGTCGTGTTCGCCGGGGGGCACGGAGGCGGCGCGAACGCCCTTGCCGGGCGTGTGGCCGTCGCTCTGGGTGCGACGCCCGTGGTGACCACGGCGAGCGACGTCACTGATGTTCCGGCCCTCGACTCGCTCGGCGCGGGACTCGGTTTCGAGGTTGAGGAAGGCTCAGATCTGGCCGCGGTGGGCGCGGTGCTCGTCTCGGGGGAGCCGGTCAACCTCGTCTCGGATCTTCGCTGGCCGCTCGGACCCATGCCGGAGAACGTGGTGCGCGCGGAGAGCGCGGAGCCGCCCGTGATCTTCATCTCCGATCGGACGGTGGACGTGCCCCGTCCGGCCGTCGTCTACCGCCCACCCTCGCTCGTCGTCGGGGTCGGGTGCAGCCGGGGAGCAGAAGCAGCTGAGATCCTGGACCTTCTCGACCGTTCGCTTGCGGAGGCCGGCCTTGCGAAGAAGAGCGTCGCGTCCCTGGCGAGCGTGGAGGCGAAATCGGACGAGGTAGGGTTGCTTGAGGCAGTGGAGGAGCTCGGCGTTCCGCTGCGGTTCCACGCCGCGACAGAGCTATCTGCTCTGGAGGTCCCGAACCCTTCGCCGGTCGTAAAGGACGCCGTCGGGACGCCGAGCGTCGCGGAGGCCTCGGTGATCGCGAGCGGGGCGGAACTCGTAGCGGAGAAGCGGAAGTCCGGGATGGCTACCGTCGCGGTGGGGAGGCTGCCGGCGCGGGGCAGGCTCTCCATCGTGGGCTTAGGGCCGGGGGATGACGCCCTGATCCCACCCCTCGCCCGCGACGCGCTCGCCGCCTCCGAGCTGGTGGTCGGGCTCGAGCAGTACGTGGAACCCATAACGCACCTGCTGCGCCCCGGGACGCGGGTATCGACGCCGCCGCTCGGGAGCGAGGTCGAGCGCGCGAAGGAGGCGCTCGCCGAGGTCCGTGCCGGAGGGAGCGTCGCGCTGGTCTCCAGCGGGGACGCGGGCGTCTACGCGATGGCCTCCCCGGCACTGGAGCTCGCGGGTGAGGACGTCGAGATCATCGTCGTTCCGGGAGTGACGGCGGCGCAGGCAGCGGCTTCGTTGCTCGGCTCGCCGTTGGGGCACGACCACTGCTCGATCAGCCTCTCCGACCTCCTCACTCCCTGGGAGGTCATCCAGGAGCGGGTGAGGGCCGCAGCGGGGACGGACTTCGTAATCTCGCTCTACAACCCGCGCTCCAGAGGACGCGACTGGCAGCTCGGGAAGGTGCGTGAGATGTTGCTCGAGCACCGCCCCCCCGACACGCCTGTGGGGATAGTGAAGGATGCCTACCGCGAGGGACAGAGGGTGATGTTGACCGACCTCGGCTCGTTGCGTCCCGGGGACGCGGACATGCTCACGATCGTGATCGTCGGCAGCTCCCAGACGGAGGTCCGGGCCGGAAGGATGGTAACGCCCAGGGGATACGGGGTATGAGGGTCTTTGCCGTGACGGACCTGTGCGCGGGCTGCGGGGCGTGCATAAGGACCTGCCCCGAGAAGGCGATACAGCCTGCTCCGAGGGGTTATCCTTCACCCCTGATCGTGTCGGATGATCGCTGCACGGGCTGCGCCGAGTGCGCCGAGGTGTGTCCGGTCGCGGCATGCGTCGAGGTCGTCGTACGGGAGAGAAGATGAGGCGCGTGCATCGCATAGAGGCCGAGAGCTACCGACGTATGCGGGAGCTGGTGGACCTCTCGCACCTCGGGCCGCTCTCGCGCGCGGTGGCGGAGCGTGTGATCCACGCCTCCGCCGACCTTGAGTACGCTAAGAGCCTCCTCCTGGACGAGGAGGCTCTGCAGCGCGGGCTGAAAGCGCTGCGCCGCGGCGCCCCCATCGTCGCCGACGTGGGGATGGTCGCCGCGGGCATCACAGCTCGCGAGGCCCTCTGCTTCGTCTCGGACGAGCGCGCGGAGCTGCTCTCCGATCACCTGCACATAACGCGCTCCGCGGCGGGGTTCAGGCTCGCGGAGAAAGAGGCGGGTTTCGGGGCCGTGTGGGTCGTGGGAAACGCGCCTACAGCACTGTTCGAGCTGATCGAGCTGGACGCCAGGCCGGCGCTCGTCGTCGGGTTGCCGGTCGGGTTCGTCGGCGCCGCAGAGTCCAAAGAGCGCTTGATCGAGAGCGGGCTGCCGGCCGCGACGAACCGTGGCCCCAAGGGCGGGTCCGCCGTCGCGGCGGCGGCGCTGAACGCGCTCCTGTACTTCGAGGAGGAATGATTTGAGGGACCTGCCCCTGGCAGTGAACGGCAAAAAGGTAAAGGGCGAAGAACCCGCACTGCTCATCGTGGGCCACGGGAGCCGCGACCCGCGCGGCGCCAGGGAGTTCCACGACCTCGTCTCCCTGGTGCGAGAACTTGCCCCCGTGCCCGTCGAAGGAGGCTTTATCGAGCTCTCGTGGCCCCCGATCTCCGAGTGCGTGAACCGACTCATCGGTGCTGGATTTTGCGAGATCTCCGCCGTCCCTCTCATGCTCCTCGCCGCCGGGCACGCCAAGGACGACATTCCCGCGACCCTGGTGCGCGAGCGGATGACCCACCCCGGCCTGGACTTCCACTACGGTCGTGCTCTCGGCCTCCGCCCAGAGCTCCTGGACCTGATAGACGAACGTATCTCAGCCGTCGTCCCCGAAGGCGAAAAAGAAGAGACTGCCGTCCTCCTGGTGGGCCGCGGCTCGTCCGACCCTGATGCGAACAGCGACCTGGCGAAGATGGCCCGCCTCTTCTTCGAGGGGCGGCCGTACCCGCTCGTCGAGACCGCCTTCGTGAGCCTCGCGCCCCCGAGCGTGCCCGACGCTCTGGAGCGTTGCAGGAGGCTCGTCGCACGGCGCATCGTCGTCTTCTCCTACTTCCTCTTCACCGGCGTCCTGGAGGAGCGCATCAGGGAGCAGAGCCAGAATTTCGCTGAAGATAACCGCGGCGTCGAGGTGCGCTACGCAGGCTACTTCGGACCCGACGCGAGGGTCGCAGATCTCATAGTGGAGCGCTACCGCGAGTCTTTCGAGGGCGACATCCGCATGAACTGCGACGTATGTGTCCACCGTGTGGCCCTCACCGGCTTCGAGGAGAAGGTCGGCGCCCCCGCGACCCCCCACTACCACCCAGACGAATCGGGTCACGACTACGGACACCATCACCACTAGCCGTGGCGCTCGAAGACCACGTAAGCGAGCTGGCCGGGGAAGTCGAACCCGCCGATGTCTCAGCGCGCGAGGCCGCGCGAGAGCTGCACCAGCGTCTCCTCAAGCCGCCGGGTAGCTTGGGGCGGCTGGAAGATCTCGGAGCACGGCTCGCGGGGATGGCGGGAGCATCCCCGCCGCCCTTGCCGGAGAACCCTGCGGTCGTGATCTGCGCCGGAGACCACGGCGTCCTCGGCCAGGGCGTCTCGCCGTGGCCGAAAGAGGTGACGGCGGCGATGGTCGAGAACTTCTGCGCCGGCAGCGCGGCAGTCAACGCCCTCGCGAGGACCGTGGGCGCACGGGTTAGCGTGCTCGACGCCGGCGTCGCCTCTGAGCTCGAACGGCACCCGCTCCTGCGGGACGCGAAGGTCAGGCCAGGGACATCCGCCCTGAGCGACGGTCCTGCAATGAGCCGGGAGGAGGGCGCGCGAGCGATACTAGCAGGCGCAGGCGTCGCCGAGGAGCTCATCGAGAGCGGCGGGGTGGACCTGCTCGTGACCGGGGACATGGGGATCGGGAACACCACCCCGGCTGCCTGCCTCGTCGCCGCCTTCACCGGACGTTCCGCGAGGGAGGTCACAGGCCGCGGCACCGGCATAGACGACGCCACGCTGGAGCTAAAAACCAGCGTGGTCGAGAAGGCCCTGGATCTCCACAGTCCAGATCCCACGGACCCTCTAGGCGTACTCGCAGCGCTCGGTGGTTTGGAGCACGCGGCGCTGGTCGGTGTGATCCTCATGGGAGCCCTCTACGGCGTCCCGGTCCTCCTCGACGGCGTGGTCTCGAACTCGGCGGCGCTCACCGCTCGCTCGCTCGCGCCACATTCGGTGGACTACCTGGTAGCCGGACACCTCTCGTTCGAGCCGGGTGCCCGCGTCGCGCTCGAGAAGCTAGACCTCCAGCCGCTCCTCGACCTGGAGATGCGCCTGGGTGAGGGAACCGGCGCCCTGCTCGCCGTACCGCTCGTCCAGGCCGCAGCACGGGTGCTGGGCGAGATGACGACCCTGGACGAGGCTGGTATAGCCTGAGCGAGTTGAGCCAGGGAGCCATCGAGGGTCTGGGTAGCCCGCTGGCGGCGAACGTCGAGCTGCACCAGGAGCTCGGCTCGACGCAGCAGCGCGCCCGTGAACTGGCTCGTGCCAGTGCCCCGCATGGGACGCTCGTCGTCTCGCAGGTACAGACCGGCGGGAGGGGGCGTCTCGGGCGCAGGTGGGGCTCGCCTGCGGGCGGGCTGTGGATGTCGCTCGTGCTGCGACCCGGGATCTCGACCCAGGTAGCCGCCCGCATCACGCAGGCTGCCGCGGTGGGGGTGGCGAAGGCTCTGCGAGACATCGGGGTCGAGGCGGAGATCAAATGGCCCAACGACCTGCTCGTAGAAGGGTGCAAAATCTGCGGCATCCTCGCCGAGTCCAGCGTCGAGAGCGTCCCCGTGGCCGCGAAGAAGGTCGGACCCGGAGAAGGACGCCCGGTGGACTTCGTCGTACTCGGGATCGGCCTCAACGCCAACCTGGACACGAAAGACCTCGGCGTGCCAGAGAATGAAGGCGCAACTTTACGCTCCGAGCTCGGGCGCGACGTGGACCTGATCCCGCTCCTCGGCTCCCTCCTCTCCCACCTCGCCTTCGAGTTGGAGAGGATAGAGAACTTCGGGGCAATCCTCGACGACTGGCGGGTGTTCAACTGCACCCTTGGGGAGCGGGTGCGGGTGCGCAGGTTCGGCGAGATGCTGGAAGGGAAGGCTCTGGATCTCAGCCCCGAGGGAGCCCTGCTCCTCAAGACCAGCGACGGCGTGGTCGAGCTCTTCGAAGGCGAGATCGAACAGCTCCGCCGGCAAGGAGCATGAAGATGCGTGTAGCCTGTGCCCAGTACGCAGTACGCGACGGAGACCTCGACCACAACCTCCGACGCTCCCTCGGCTTCATCCGCCATGCGGCAGCAGAAGGATCGGATCTCATCGTCCTGCCTGAACTCGCGAACTCCGGCTGCGACCTCGGCTCCCGCACCCTGGCCCTGGATCTCGCAGAGGAAATCCCCGGCGGTCCGACCGTCGAAGCATGGAGAAAGGAGGCGGAAGGCTCAAGAATCTTCATCGCTGGCGGGCTGCTGGAGAGGGAAGGAGACACCCTCCACAACTCCGCCGTCCTGCTGGGACCCGAGACGCTCGGAAGCTACCGCAAGACGCACCTCTGGGACAGGGAGAAGCTCATGTACGAGCCGGGCCGGGAACTTCCGGTCTTCGACACGCCGCTCGGGAGGATCGCTCTACTCGTCTGCTACGACGCCTGGTTCCCCGAAGCCGTCCGCACCCTCGCCGTGAAGGGTGCCCAGATCCTCTGCGACCCCTCCAACGCCCCCGACGACTGGGTCCTCGAGCATCAGCGCCGCGGAGATCTCACCATGCTCAACGTCCACTGCATCGCCGCCGCCAACGCCAACCGCCTCTTCGTAGCCGCCGCCAACCGCGTCGGCGACTGCTACCTGGGACGCAGCTGCATTATCGACACAACGGGCGGCATCCTGGCTCTCGTGGGAGCGACAGAAGAAGGTTTGATCACAGCCGAGGTAGATGTAGACAGAGCCCGACGCGAGAAGCGACTGACGAACCTCTCTCACTCCTTCGAGGACCGGAATCCGGCGATCTACGAAGGTAAGAACCAGGAAGACCGCTGATCTTGAAGGCTACTCCTCTACCTCTTCAGTCTCTTCTTCTATCTCTTCCTCTATCGCCGCTGCCGAGGTTGCCCTGAAGATCAAGACTTTCCCTCGCTCGGGGTAGTCCACGATCTCGACCTCCCCCGTAACGGCCACCTGCTCGCCCACGATCTCCTGCGCGTTCTGAACCACCGACATGTCAATCTCTACTTCCAACACGTAGCCGGTGTGCTCGCCTCCGATTGCCACAACATCCCCTCGAAGCTGTCCTTCCAGATATGCCATGCTTCACCTCCTAATCGGCGGGTGGATAAAAGCCGCCCGCTATAGTCATCGTCTCGATCAGGCTGTCCTTCAGAAATTACGCCGACACGCGCGGGCGAACCTCCCTCTCGATCCTATCGCCTTCCTGATCCTTCACGACCTCGAGGTCATAGTGGGCCTGTGCGTTGATCCAATACCCATCACTCATGCCGAAGTATCTGCTGAGCCGCAGCGCCGTGTCGGGGCTTATGCCCCTCTTCTCAGCCACTATGTCGTACATCCGCGGAGCCGGCACGCTGATGTCCTTGGCGAGCTGGTAGGCCGTTATGCCCATCGGTTCCAGGAACTCTTCCCGGAGCAGCTCGCCCGGATGCACCGGAGCCATTACCTTCTTTGCCATATTCTCCACCTCCTCTCGCTAGTGGCAGTCCGCTATCTCCACGTCGTGGGCGTCGCCCTCCTCCCAAACGAAGCACACCCGGTACTGGTCGTTAATCCTGATCGAGTGCTGCCCCGCCCACTCGCTGGAGAGCTTCTCTAGCCCGTTGCCAGGCGGAACGCGCAGATCGCTCAGGCTCTCGGCCAGGTGCAACTGTGTGAGCTTCTGGACCGCCTTGCGCTGGAGATTGGCCGGGACGGCTTTCGACCGCTCGCGATACCACAGCTTCCCAGTCTCATTGTCGGCGAACCCCTTTATCACCCTCGCATATTAACGCAAGACATTATTAATACCAAATGTTAATAACGAGGCTTTTAGGGATTCTTCGAGGCCCTATTGTCGGGCCGCTGTCCTGCGCGACCTCGGAGCCAAGGGGCGGCCCAACCTCTCATGATGTGCTCCTTGGCCCGCTCTTCCACGTTCTGGACCGCTGACATGTCCACCTCGACTCTAGGACGTAGCCAGTGTCCACTACCCGGCTCGATCAATTCTCCTCGAAGCTGCCCTTCCAGATATGTCATGCTCCACCTCCTTTTCGATCACTTGGTGCCGGGGTCATGTTACCGGAAGCTCGGTATCAGCCCGCGTTGTCTTCGCGGTGGTGGATATATGAGGAGGTGCTCTGGCGAATCTCTACGATTTGCAGAACAGAAACAATAGAGCGCCTGGAAGGATTCGAACCTCCGACTCGCGGTTTAGGAATCCGAAGACGCTTGTTCTTGGCTGTGCGTAGTTGCGCGTGCCCGACAGGGAGAATTCGGTATATACAAGCCTGATACGGCGAATCTTGTTCACGGTTGTGCGTGGGTGTTCGTGGGCGGTTTGAGGGTAGGTTGGTGTACTGCAGGCAGGTCTTTCCCATGTGACTTTCTTCTCGCGTTCCCTGCTCTATTAACCGAACAGGATGTGTATTCGTCCAATAGCGTAGAAGAAACTGTCCGAAAAGCCTCGGAGGCGTCTATGGCGCAGCTCTGCGGACCGCCGAGAAGGCTCCTTTCGGCCCCTTCGCCCTCCTTTTAGCGGCCAAATCCATGCTCGGAGCGTTGTTCGAACCCCTTTTCGGACAGTTTCTCTAGGCACTTCGGTGAATAGCGCATAGCCGAGGTCCACAGCGGCCTGGACCGCGGCGCGGCAAGACATAACCAACTAGTGTTATGGCGACGATAGGGCAGGGATCTCCGGCAAGCCCCATCCGAGTGGATCTCAGCTAAGGGCACGAAATAGAAGGGAGGTCCGGCGCCCCAGCCCTCCCGAGAGGCCAGAGTGACGTGCTCTGGGGCCCCAGAAATGGAGGTGAAGGGTGCGACTGTTCCACCGCCGGCCCCTAACGAGAGCCGACTCCTGCACACTGAGCGCGTCCAGACCCACCTTGACCATTCTTCGTAGCAAGGATTGATCAAAGCGTCTAGCGGCGAACCTTCGAAGAACTCTTCCGTATCCTTGAAGTCCGTCATAGCCTGTGGGTCGCGCTCTCCTCCGTTTGGTGCAGGCGATAGAGGCGAGCGTAGCTGCCGTTCCTCTCAAGGAGGTCACGGTGCGTGCCCCGCTCGATGATACGCCCGTCTTCAAGCACGAGGATCTTGGTTGCGTGGCGGACGGTAAGTAGGTTGTGCGAGATAATGATGGTGGTGCGTCCCTCCATCAGACGCTGCAATGGGACCATCACGTTCTCGCTCGACCTCGCGTCGAGCCCCGTGGTCGGCTCGTCGAGGACGAGGACCGGTGCGTCCCGGATCATGGCACGCGCTATGGCGAGCCGCTGCCTCTGCCCTTCAGAGAGGAGCTTTCCCTTCTGTCCGACCACCGTGTCGTATCCTTTGGGCAGCGCCT
>Ga0126310_10000251_pt1 | contig 16872 bp, 16 predicted proteins | sample Plot60_FD_92540 | JGI IMG/M metagenome (GOLD analysis project Ga0126310, IMG submission 92540) | Serpentine soil microbial communities from UC McLaughlin Reserve, CA, USA - Plot60 | ecosystem: Environmental > Terrestrial > Soil > Grasslands | place: USA: UC McLaughlin Reserve, Lake County... | reverse complement strand
TGAAGCCGCGTTGACGTCAGCGATGGCGGCGCTGTGGTTCCTCGTCGCCCTACGGCGCCGCTGGAATGGCCGCCGAGCCCTGCCGCGAGGTCACTTTGACGCACCTCAACGAAACCTCAACACCTTCCCGACATGGTCACGGCGGATGCGACCGTATGGAAGGGAAGATAAGAAATGACCCTAACCGCCCGGTGCGCGAGCGTAGGATTCAACACTCTCGCCACCGAAGAGGGCGCCCCGCGGAGCTCACCCAGGCTTCCGCAGGACCGCCCCGGCTCTTCCCCGGGTCGCTCCGGCGACGTGGCCACCGCCCGCGAAGATCTCGTCACGGCGATCACGTGCGCAGTTCTGGTGGTCGGTCTCTATCTGGATGGCTGGAACCACATCAACCTCCAAGACAACGAGCTGGGCGCGTTTCTCACGCCGTGGCATGGGCTGCTCTATTTCGGCCTGGCGCTCGCCTCGTCCTGGATTCTGCTGCGAGCCAGGGTCAGGCTCTCATTACGCACGGTGTGGGCATCGATGCCGGCCGGCTACCGCACTGGCGTGTTGGGCGTCGCACTCCTCAGCGCGGCTGCGCCGGGCGACGCAGTGTGGCACACCGTGTTCGGCGTGGAGACCGGCGTCGCACGAGTGATTTCGCCGTTCCACCTGATCCTGTTCACCGGGATCGCCATGTTGGTGGCCACACCGCTACGGAGTGCGCTCATTCGTTTCGATGGCCAGACGGCCCTGCGTCCCACTCTGGGTCAACTGTTGCCTGCCGTGATCTCTCTGGCCCTTGTCGCCGCCACGGCCGCCTTCATCACCCAGTTCACGTCGATGTACGTCTCCTGGCCCCCGGAGTTCTCGTTGCTCCAGCCCTTGGCCTCGTCGGCGACCGGCGATTCGGCCGTGATGGAAACTCTGGTAAGGCTCGCAGTAGTGAAGGTCCTCGTCAGCACCTGCGTGGCGGTCATTCCGATCGTCTACGCGGCGAGCCGTTGGCCCCTGCCTTTCGGTACCGCCACCATCGTGATCGGCACGGTGGGCGTCCTCACTTCCCTTCTCAACAACCTCCAGCACCCGGTGGTGCTGATCAGTGCCGTCAGTGGTGGCCTCGTCGCCGACGGGTTGATTCACTTCGGTCGCATGTTGCCTGGTCAGGCACAGCGCAGTGCCGTCCTGGGGGCGGGCACAGCGGCTGCCTTGTGGCTGAGCTACTTTGCGGCTGCCGCCATGTTCGAGACGCTCCAGTGGCCGCGCGACGTCTGGTCGGGTGCCACTGTGCTGTCGATGGCGTTGGCGGGGGGCAGTGGCGCCTTCCTCTCGGGGAGCTCTCCGGTCGGCTACCTATCGTCGGCGGGAAGCGCGGGTGGCGGTGCCACCTCGACCGGCTTCGCGGCCGCGAAGGTCTGGGTGGCCGCCCACGCGTCGCTGACGGCCGTCGGTGGAGTGGCGGCGACGGCGACGGCGGTGTTGGCCGTGTACGGCGCGACCCAGATGCAGACGCATCGCGTCGCCGACGTAGCTGCCCCTCCACTGGGTCGCGTTGCCGTCAGACCCGCGCCGGACGCGGACCGCGGCCCGAGCGCCGGGCATGACCACCGGAAAGCCAGGCGGCACGTCGGGATTGTCCTGCCGACGCAGGCCGCCTCGGGGGTCGCCCCGTCCCTGGCACCCAGCAACCCCTCCTTGACCGGCGGGCCTTCCGCGCCGCCCCCCCAGCCGAGCTCCGAGCCGAGCGACGAGCCCTCCTCCCAGCCGACCAGCGAGCCCACCGATCACCAGTCGAGCCCGCCCTCGAGCCCACCGTCGAGCCCGCCCCCCAGCTCGCCACCGCCCTCGAGCCCACCAGCGTTCGACGGCGACCTCGGCGTCACCGCTCAGAAGACCGACAACGTCGGTGACCTCTCCGGCGTCACCGCCACCGTGACCGGACTACCCGCCGACTCGCCGGGGACCCTTATCGGGAACCTGAACGCGACCGCGAACGGCACGGCGGAATTCCGGCCGAGTGGTGACGAGGAAGGCGTGTGCAAGCCACAGGTGTCCGACCGGAACACGACGGTGTGGGACTGCCCGATCACCACGGACGCCTCCCCATTCGCCTTCTTGGTGGACACCGCACAAGGACGCGATGTCTCGTTTGTCGTGTCACTGATCCCGCCGCTGACTGATCCGAACCCGAACGACAACTCGTTCGGAGTCCAGTGGGACTGAGCTGCCGCCTCCCCCGGTCCGGTGCCGCCCTGCAACCCTGACGGGGGCTCTCGGACCCCGCGGTGGCGCCCCTCCTGAGCCGAACCGGAGCAGCGCCTGCGAAACCAGGTCGGCGCCAAATCTTCCCCTGGCCCATCGGGTTGGTAGGGTCAGCACGTAACAGGTGCAGGTTCCAGCAGGTCTACGCCCGCGGGGTTTGTGATCCAACGGCGTTCTCTTCGTGGGTGCCACCCATGGAAGTCGGAGCGACGTGTCACCGCATCTGGTGCAGGGCCGTCGCAGTGACGGCCCGTCGTTTCCGAATAACAGGAGTACACAGCACCATGGCTCAAGGCACCGTGAAGTGGTTCAACGCCGAGAAGGGTTTCGGCTTCATCGCGCAGGCGGACGGCGGCGACGACGTCTTCGTGCACTACTCGGCCATCCAGTCGCAGGGCTACAAGTCCCTCGACGAGAACCAGAAGGTCGAGTTCGACGTCACCCAGGGCCCGAAGGGCCCGCAGGCGGAGAACGTCCGCCCAGTGTGACCCACTCGTGGCCGGGCGCTCGCCCGACCACCAATGACGAAAGGGCCTCACCCCTCGCGGTGGGGTCCTTTCCGTTTGTCCCCCCGACCGCTATTTTCTGTTTGAGGGCACTCGGGATGGGGAAGCCTGCTACTGAACCCCAATGCCAGCCCCGATGGTTCGCAAGGAGTCGTTCGTGCCGGACCAGTTCGACGTGTCACTGGAGGACAGTGACCTCCTGGGCGAGGTTGAGCTCACGACAAACCTCATCATCGCGGCGAGCGAGACCGACGAGCACCTCACGAAGGCCGAGATCGACGAGATCCTCGGCGTCGCAGAGGGCCTTGAGGCCTGAGTTACCCAGGGGTCGCAGCCCGATCGCGACCGTGGCCGATCCAGAGACATACCCTTTGCCGCATGTCGCCGACGTCGAGAGCCGGTGAGGTCCGGGCTGCCGGTGCGGTCGTGCTGCGCAGGGGCCAGGTGCTGCTCGTGCACCGGCCGGCGTACGACGACTGGGCCTTCCCCAAGGGCAAGCTAGATCGTGGTGAGCCGGCACCGGTGGCGGCCGTCCGGGAGGTCGGTGAGGAGACCGGGATCCGCGTGCGCCTGGGTGTGCCACTGACCAGCCAGTCCTATCGGACCGGAGGGGGGACCAAGGTCGTGGACTACTGGGTCGGCCGCGTGGTGGGGGATCCCGACGTTTCCGGCTACCTCGTCAACGCCGAGATCGACGAGGTCGAATGGGTGCCGGTCGAGAAGGCCGAGAAGCGGCTCAGTTACCCGCGTGATCGCCAGACCATGGGGGAGGCCCTGGCCACCGGCAAGAAGACCCGCGCGTTCGTGGTCCTCAGGCACGGCAAGGCCCGCTCGCGAAAGGCCTGGCCCAAGCAGGACCGCATCCGGCCGCTGCTGGTCCCGGGTGCCGCGCAGGCACGGGCCGCCGTCCCGTTGCTGGCCGCGTACGGCGTGACCCGGATCGTCAGCTCGTCGAGCGTCCGGTGCGCTGCGACCGTGGCGCCGTACGCCGAGGAAGCCAACGTGCCGCTCACTCGCAACGACGCGCTGTCCGAGGAGGACGCGACCGACACGTCGGTGCTGGCCATCGTGGACGAGGTCCTGCATTCCGATCAGGACGCCGTGGTGTGTACCCATCGGCCGGTGCTCCCGGCGGTCTATTCCGCCATCGGGATCCCGGCCCAACCACAGGCCACGGGGCAGCTGGTGGTCGTGCACCACCGGCGGGGAAAGGTGCGGGCCATCGAGCGCCACCTCGGCTGACCCGCCGCCGCGATCTAGGGGCTCGACCGGAGACGGAGGTCGGCGAAGGCCCATGGCCCCGTCATGCAGCAGGACTCCGCGCGGGCTGGTCTAGGCCCGCATGAGCAGGGCTGTGGGTGCCGAGACGACGGCGACTTTCACGTGGCCCACAGGAGTCAGGAAGACGGGGGCTTTCGGCCGGTCCACGTCCGGGCCGTCTTCGCGGATCTGGCACGTCGCGATCTGGCCCGTCGCGATCTGGGCGTTGCGAGTTCACCCCTCGTTCATCGGCGCCGCTCTGGCCGTCCACCTGCGGTGCCTAGGTTCCGAGGTGTCCGAGACGAAGACAGTCAGGAGCAGCTGACGTGAACCGATCTTTCCTGCGCCGTATCGCCATTCCGGCGGTCGCGGTCCTCACCATGGGCCTCGCGCTGACGGGCTGCGGCGACAAGAACAACACGAGTAGCGCCGCCAGCGGCGGCGGCGGGGGCGGCACTCTGAACGGCGGTGGATCCACCGCGCAGGCGGTTGCCCAGCAGACGTGGCGCGCCAACTACCAGAAGCAGAACGGCGGCACCATCAACTACGAGGAGGTGGGTTCCGGAACCGGCGTCGAGAACTTCATCAGCCAGGCCTACCAGTTTGCTGGTTCGGACGCGTATCTGGCCGCCGATCAGCTCAGTCAGGCCAAGGATGCCTGCGGTGGCGACCCGATCGAAGTACCGGCCTATGTGAGTCCGATTGCTGTGGCCTTCAACCTGCACGGCATCACGTCGCTCGACCTCGACGCCAAGACCATCGCCGACATCTTCGCCGGCAAGGTCACCAAGTGGAACGACGCTGCGATCACGTCACAGAACCCCGACGCCGACCTCCCGAGCACCTCGATTGCGACGGTGCACCGCTCGGACGACTCAGGCACGACCTTCAACTTCACCGACTATCTGTCGCAGGCCAGCGAGGGCGCCTGGTCCGACGAGGCGAGCGTGACGTGGCCGTCCGGCATCGAGGGCGGTCAGGGTCTGGACGGTACTTCTGGAGTCATCGGCGGCCTGACCGACACGGAGGGTTCGATCGGCTACGCCGACGACTCGGCGGTCAAGAGCACCGACCTCGGCGTCGCGTCGATCAAGGTTGGAGGCGACTACAACCCTCCGACGCCCGAGGGTGCCGCGAAGGTGCTGGCATTGTCCCCCCTTGAGAGCGGGCGATCGTCCAGTGACATGGCGATCAAGGTCGATCGAAGCTCGACCGAGAAGGGCACGTACCCGCTTCTCCTGGTGTCCTACCTGATCGCATGCGGCAACTACAGCGACTCCAGCGTCGCCGACATGGTGAAGGCATACCTGACCTACGTGGTCTCCGGCGATGGCCAGCGGGCCGCCGCCCAGGCGGCCGGATCGGCCCCCCTCGACAGCAAGCTGTCCGAGAAGGCCACGCAGATCGTCTCGAAGATCTCGTCCGGCAGCTGACCGAGAGTGGCGGGTACGGCGGTCCACCGGAGCCGTCGTACCCGCCATTTCCGGCCCCGTAGTTCGAAGGAGCATCCGTGACCGCGACCGCCTCCCAGGAGCGGACAGAGTCCACCGGCCCATCGCCGCCGAGCCGGCGCGGTGACCGGGTCTTCTCAGGGACCGTCCGAACCGCTGGGCTGACGATCCTTCTCGCGCTCGTCGCCGTCTTCGTCTTCCTGGCGATCGAGGGATGGGCCGGCCTGACCTCCGACGCGGCGACCTACGCGCCGTTCAGCTCCTTCGGCAGCTACATCGTGCCGCTGATGGTCAGCACCCTGCTCGCCTCCGCCATCGCCCTGGTCGTCGCGGTGCCATTCGCCATCGCGGTCGCCCTGTTCATCTCGCACTATGCGCCGCGTCGACTCGCAGCGGCGCTGGGCTACGTGATCGACCTGCTCGCCGCCGTCCCGTCCGTGGTCTTCGGGCTGTGGGGTGGTCGTTACCTGGCGGCCTACCTCCAGCCCGCCCACGTGTGGCTGCACGACCACCTCGGCATTCTCCCGATCCTCGGTGACCCTTCGCCCAACGGGCGTTCGCTGTTCACCGCCGGGATCGTGCTGGCGATCATGATCATGCCGATCATGACCGCGATCTCGCGGGAGGTCTTCCTGCAGACCCCACTGCTGCACGAGGAGGCGGCCCTGGCCCTGGGCGCGACCCGGTGGGAGATGATCCGGTACGCCGTCTTCCCCTACTCCCGCTCGGGCATGCTGGCCGGCATCATGCTCGGCCTCGGCCGGGCGCTCGGGGAGACGATGGCGGTGGCCATGGTCCTGGCCACCACGCCGACCACGACGCTCAACGTCATCGCCACGGCCAGCCCGCCGACGATCGCCGCCAACATCGCGCTCAACTACAAGGAGGCGACGCCGGAGCGGCAGTCGTTGCTGATCGCTACTGGACTCGTGCTGTTCGTGGTGACGTTCCTGGTCAACTTCGCGGCACGGTGGGTTGCCGGGCGCAGCACCCGGAGGATGGCTCGATGACCCGCCGCCCACCGCTGCTCGATGAGGTCCGATCTAGGCGGAGCCCCAGATGACCGCGGGAACGATGAACATCTCCCATCCGCGCCTGCCGCAGTGGGCACCGGCCCTGGTCGGCGTGATGGCACTGGCCGTGGCCGGGCTCCCGGCGCTGCTCGCCGGCTGGAGTCCGGTGACCTGGCTGATCGCGGGCACCACGGTGTTCCTGGTGGCGATGCCGTCGTGGTCGCGGGTCGTGGAAGGGCGGCGCGCGGCAGTCGACCGGTTGGTGACGGCCCTGATCTGGACGGCGTTCGCGGTGGCCGTCTCGCCCCTGGTCTGGCTGCTGTATGTGGTGGTCCGCAGTGGCCTGCCGGCCGTCAACGCCGACTTCCTGAGCTACTCGATGCTCAACGTGATCGGAGACGAGCAAGGGGGCATCTTCCACGCGTTGATCGGCACGCTGCTCATCACACTGGCAGCCGCGTTGATCTCCGTCCCGATCGGCATCCTGACCGGTGTCTACCTCGTCGAGTACGGCAAGCAGTCGCGAACGGCACGCATCATCACTTTCCTGGTGGACGTGATGACCGGCATTCCGTCCATCGTGGCCGGACTGTTCGCGCTGGCGCTCCTCGTGCTGCTGTTCGGCACCGCCTTCCGCGCGGGCATCGGTGGCTCGATCGCTCTGTCGCTGCTGATGATCCCGACCGTGGTGCGCTCCTCTGAGGAGATGATGAGGCTCGTGCCCGACGACCTTCGGGAGGCGTCGTACGCTCTCGGGGTTCCGAAATGGCGCACCATCACCCGCGTCGTGCTGCCGACATCGCTGGCCGGCATCGTGACCGGCGTCGTCCTCGCCATCTCGCGGGTGATCGGTGAGACAGCACCACTGCTGGTCGTGGCCGGCGCGACGGATGGCGTGAACACCAACCTGTTCGACGGCCGGATGACCACCCTGCCTGTCTTCATCTTCTCCCAGTACGCCTCGTCCACCCCGGTCGGCTACCAACGTGCATGGGGCGGTGCGCTGGTCCTGATCGCGCTGGTGATGGTGCTGAATCTCGTCGCCCGAATCATCGGCCGCGTCTTCGCCCCCGCGAAGGCACACTGACCGAGACGCCGTAGGAAGGAACCATGGCCAAGAGCATCGACGTCTCCGACCTCAACATCTACTACGGGGACTTCCTCGCGGTGGAAGGGGTCAACATGACCGTCAAGTCCAGGTCGGTGACGGCCTTCATCGGCCCGTCGGGTTGCGGCAAGTCGACCATGCTTCGGTCGCTGAATCGCATGCACGAGGTGATCCCGGGGGCACGGGTGGAGGGGAAAGTGGTGGTGGACGGCCAGTCCCTGTACGACCCCAGCGTCGACCCGGTCGCCGTACGCCGACAGATCGGCATGGTCTTCCAGCGACCCAACCCGTTCCCCACGATGTCGATCTACGAAAATGTCCTCGCGGGCAACCGGTTGAACGCCAAGAAGCTGAAGAAGTCGCAGGCGGACCAGATCGTCGAGAGATCGCTCCAGTCCGCCAACCTCTGGGACGAGGTCAAGCGGCGGTTGGGGAAACCGGGGATGGGGCTGTCCGGTGGTCAGCAGCAGCGGCTGTGCATCGCCCGCGCGATCGCCGTCGAGCCGGAGGTGCTGCTGATGGACGAGCCGTGCTCGGCGCTCGACCCTATCTCGACGTCGGCGATCGAGGACCTCATCCACGAGCTCAAGTCGGACTACACGATCGTCATCGTCACCCACAACATGCAGCAGGCCGCCCGCGCCTCCGACGACACGGCATTCTTCAACCTCAAGCGGGCGGGCGGGTCCGGACACCTGGTGGAGTTCAACCCGACCAGGAAGATGTTCTCCACTCCCGACGAGGCGTCCACCGAGGCCTACATCTCCGGCCGCTTCGGCTGATCTCCGGCCGCTTCGCTGTGGCACTTCCGGTGCGACTGTTCCACCTCCGGCTCGGACTGTGGTCGGACGCACTCCTGCGGACCCGAACCGATCCAAGAATCGTGCTGTGAGAAACGATAGTCCGTGACGTTCCAGTCCCTCGTGGGCTCCACCAAGGGCCGAATCGTCACGGACTATCCATGTGTGCCTGTGGAAAGCCGGCAACGCTGAGATCCGGTCTGGTTGAGCCTGGGGAGATGGAATGGCCGGGCCCGACACACGAGGTCGGTGAGCTGACAAGACCGGGGCTCGTCCCTCCGGTCAAGACCGATCCGACGGGGCGTCACGGCCCCACTCCCAAGCAGGCGCGGGGGCCGCGGGGGGGACGTACCAGCCGAGGGTGGTACGTCCCCGCGGGGGTCGATGGGGAATCTGTGGAGCAGCGGATCGTCGAAGCTGCCGCTGTCCTGCCGGCATTCGGTGCGGTGACGGGATGGGCCGCCCTGCGCTGGTGCGGCGCCGACTGGTTCAGCGGACTTCTGGGCGATCGGGTGGCGAAAGTGCCGGTGACTCTCGTCACCAGTTCCGCCGACATCCGACCGCAGGCCGGCATCACGGTGAGCGCCGAGAAGCTGAGCCCGCGGGACATCGTGGTGGTCGACGGGCTGCGCGTAACGACGCCCCAACGGTCTGTGCTGTTCGAGATGCGGTACGCCGCCTCCGTCGAGGCCGCCGTCATCGTCGCCGACATGGCCATGTACGCCGATCTCGTGAGCAGCGCAGAGGTGGTGACGTACGCCGCGTCACTGTCCAGCTGGACCGGCATCCCGCAGGCGCGCGAGGCGTTGCCCTTGATGCGCGAGAACAGCTGGTCACCCCAGGAGACCAGGATGCGGCTGCTCTGGCTGCTTCTCGCGGGCTTGCCCGAGCCGTTGTGCAACGTACCGGTGTTTGATACGTCCGGCCGGCACATCGGCACACCAGACCTTTTCGAGCCGACGAGCGGTGTTGTCGGGGAGTACGAAGGAGCCGTTCATCTCGACGGTCGACAGCGAGGCGTCGACGTACGCCGTGAGCAGGCATTCCGAGACGTCGGCCTAGAGTACGTCGCGATGGTCGGGGCCGACTGGCGAGACGAGGCAGGCGTGGCGGCCCGGCTGTGTTCGGCCTACGGACGAGCCGTGCGCCGGCTAGCCGGCCCGCGAAGCTGGACGCTGGAGCCCCCGGCGTGGTGGGTCCGAACAGACACCGTGGATCGCCGGCGGGAGCTCTCCGAGCAAGAGCGCCGTCGGTTGCTCGCCCGCCGGGTAGGTTGAGGGAGATCTCCCCTTCCGGTAGTCCGTGACGTTCCGGCCCTCTTCCGGCCTCTTCAGGGGCCGAATCGTCACGGACTATCGAATCGACACGGAAGGCTCCGCAGAGACTTCGTGGGTCAGGCGAGGAAGGGATGGAGGACGGCGAAGCAGGCGGCGGCCGCCAGCCCGGCAGCGGGGAAGGTCAGCACCCAGGCGGAGATGATGGTGCGGGCCATGCCCCACCGGACGGCCGACACCCGACGGGTGGCACCCGAACCCATGATTGCCGAGGTGATCACGTGCGTGGTGGAGACGGGCGCCTGCCAGAGGAACGCCGTCGCGTAGAGCACCGAGGCGCCGACCGTCTCTGCGGCGAAGGCGTGCGGCGGGTCCAGGTGGATGATCCGGCGGCCCAGGGTCCGCATGATGCGCCAGCCGCCCGAATAGGTGCCGAGCGAGATGGCAGCCGCGGAGGCGGCGATCACCCAGAGAGGAAGCTCGGTCGCGTCGGCGTCGACGTACCCGCCGGTGATCAGCGCCAGGAAGATCACGCCCATGGTCTTCTGGGCGTCCTGCAGTCCGTGGCCGAGCGCCATCGCCGATGCCGAGACGGTCTGCGCCAGTCGGAAGCCTCGGGTGACCCGCCCGGCGTTCCGGTTCCGGAAGAGCCACAGGATGGCGAGCATCACGACGAAGGCCAGCGCGAAGCCGACCATGGGCGAGACGACCATCGGGATGACGACCTTGTCCACGATGGTCGACCAGTGGATCGTCGTACCGGCCGCGATGGCCGAGCCGACGAGTCCACCGATCAGGGCGTGCGAGGAGGACGACGGAAGCCCGAAGTACCAGGTCGTCAGGTTCCACGTGATGGCCCCGAGCAGGCCCGCGAGGACGATCACGAGCCCTTCGTGCCCGTTCGGCGGAACCATCACGTCGGAGACGGTGTGTGCGACCTTCTGGCCCAGGAAGGCGCCCACGAAGTTCATCACCGCGGCGAGGATCAAAGCGATCCGCGGGGTCAGCGCTCGGGTGGAGACCGAGGTGGCGATGGCGTTCGCCGCGTCGTGGAACCCGTTGGTGTAGTCGAAGACGAGAGCAACGACGACGACCGTGATGACGAGCGCGAGAGTCACCGGCTGTTCCTCAGGATTCCTTGACGGCGATCTGCTCCACGATGTTGGCGACCTTCTCGAAGGCGTCGATCGCACCCTCGAGCGAGGTGACGATGTCCTTCAGCTTGAGGACCTCGATCGCCTTGAAGTCTCCGCTGAACAGCTTCGCGAGCGTACGTCGGTAGCTCTTGTCGCCGCTGTTCTCGAGCCGGTTGATCTCGATCCAGTAGTCGTCGAGACCTGTCATCGATCGCAGCTTCGGCATCGCGTCGGCGGTGATCTCGGCGCACCGCTGGATGATCTCGACCTGGCTCAGCACCTCGGCGGGGAAGTCGACGACCTCGTAGAGGAGCACCAGGTCGACGACCTCGTCCAGCTCGTCCATGACGTCATCGAGCCCGCTGGCCAGGGAGTAGATGTCCTCGCGGTCGAAGGGCGTCACGAAGCTGCTGTTGACGCGCCGCACGATGGCGTGGGTGTTCTCGTCGCAGACGTGCTCGGCCTCGCGCATCTGCTTGGCCACGTCCTTGCGGTCGGAGCCCTCGCTGATCATCTCGGCCAGGAGTCCGGCGCCGGTCACCAGGTGCTGCGCGGAGATGGAGAACAACTCGTAAAAGGACGTATCGGTGGGACGCAGGCGCAAGGCCACGACGTGCTCCTCGGGGAGTGGGGCGACCGAACGGGCGACAGCCTACGGGCGCCGCTCACCGGGAGCGCAATTCCCCCGCCGGGAGCAATGGGCTCAGACGAGTGAGCGGGGGCGCCGCTGACGCTCGATCAGGAGCTCCTGGAGGTGGTCGGCGCCGTCGTTGGCGACCCATTCGCCCGCCTCGCCGAGCTCCCAGGCGTACGTCGAGTCCGCGAACGCCAGGTCGAGGATGTTGCGGAGCTGCGTGACGTTGGCCTCGCTCGGCACCTGGACCAGCACCTCGACGCGCCGGTCGAGGTTGCGGTGCATGAGGTCGGCCGAGCCGATCCACACGCTCGGCTGGCCTCCGTTCTCGAACCAGTAGATCCGGCTGTGCTCGAGGAACCGACCGACGACCGATCGGACCCGGATGTTCTCCGACATGCCGGCTACCCCCGGACGGAGAGCGCAGATGCCGCGCACCAGCATCTCGACGGGCACTCCGGCCTGCGAGGCGAGATAGAGCGCGTCGATGCTCGCCTCGTCGACCACCGAGTTGGCCTTGATCCGGATGCCTGCCGGCCGGCCGTTTCGGTGGTGGTCGATCTCGCGGTGGATCCGCTCGATCAGTCCCGTGCGTACCGAGTCGGGGGCGACGAGAAGCCGGTCGTATGTGGGCTTGCGGGAGTAGCCGCTGAGGTTGTTGAAGAGGTGGGCGACGTCCTCCCCGATCACGTGGTTGGTGGTGATGAGCGCGAGGTCCTCGTAGAGACGCGCTGTCTTCGAGTTGTAGTTGCCGGTCCCGATATGGGTGTACCGCCGGATGCCCTCCGGCTCGTCGCGCACGACCATCGCCAGCTTGCAGTGCGTCTTGAGCCCGACCAGGCCGTAGACGACGTGGCACCCCGCCTGCTCGAGCTTGCGGGCCCAGCGGATGTTCGCCTCCTCGTCGAAGCGGGCCTTGATCTCGACGATCACCAGCACCTGCTTGCCTGCCTCGGCGGCGTCGACGAGGGCGTCGATGATCGGCGAGTCACCCGACGTCCGGTACAGCGTCTGCTTGATCGCGAGGACGTGTGGGTCGGCCGCGGCCTGCTCCAGGAAGCGCTGCACGGAGGTGGCGAACGAGTCGTAGGGATGATGGAGCAGTACGTCGTGGCGGCGGGTGGCCTTGAAGACGTCGACCGGCTTGGCCGACTCGACCTCCGCGAGCTGACGATGGGTGGTCGGCACGAAGGCGGCGTACTTGAGGTCCTCCCGCGGCAGGTCGGCGATCGAGTGCAGGCCGACCAGGTCGAGCAGCCCGTTGACTCGGAACACCTCCTGCTCGGTGACCCCGAGCTCTTCGACGAGTAGCTCCAGCACCTGAGGTGCGATCGACTCCTCGACCTCGAGCCGCACCGGCGGACCGAAACGGCGTCGGAGCAGCTCCTTCTCCAGTGCCTTGAGGAGGTTCTCCGCGTCGTCCTCCTCCACCTCCAGGTCCTCGTTCCGAGTGACCCGGAAGGTGTGGACCTCGAGCACCTCCATGCCCGGGAAGAGCCGCTTGAGGTGCTCGCCGATCACGTCCTCGAGCGGCACGAAGCGCTGATTTCCCAGCGGCACGAACCGGCTGAAGATCGGCGGAACCTTGACCCGCGCGAAGTGTTCCTTCTGGGTCTTGGGGTTGCGGACCAGCACCGCGAGGTTCAACGACAGCCCCGAGATGTAGGGGAAGGGGTGGGCCGGGTCCACCGCGAGCGGCGTCAGCACGGGGAAGACCCGGTCGCGGAACAGCCGCTTGCAGTGCTTCTGCTCGTCGCGATCGAGCTCGGCCCAGCGGACGAGCTCGATCCCCTCCTTGGTCAGCGCCGGCACCAGCTCCTCGTGGAACAGACGGGCGTGCCGCTCCATCTGGTCGCGGGTCTCGGACCAGATCCGCTCGAGCACCTCGCGCGGCATCAGTCCGGACGCGGCCCGGACGGCGACGTCGGCAGCGATGCGTCGCTTGAGACCGGCCACCCGCACCATGAAGAACTCGTCGAGGTTGCTGGTGAAGATCGCCGCGAACCGGACCCGCTCGAGCAGCGGCAGGCTCGGGTCCTCGGCCTGTCCGAGAACGCGGCGGCTGTAGGCCAGCCAGGACAGCTCACGGTCGAGGAACCGGTCCTCGTACGCCGTCAACGCGCCGAGGGCGTTCAGATCCGGCGAGTACGGCGGCTCGACGTCGAACGGCTCGTCGGCGGGAGTGTCGCCGTCGCGGGGCGGGTCGACGGAAGCGAGCTGGACCATGCCGCTCAGTGTGACACCGGCAGGTGAACGCCGGTATCGGTCAATAGACTCGCGCCATGCCGTTCGAGATCCCGGAGAACATCCACCCGTTGGCGGCGCGGCTGGCCTGGCTGATCGGACGGTGGGCGGGGAACGGCCACGGGGAGTACCCAGGCATCGACCACTTCGAGTTCGGTCAGGAGCTGGTCTTCCAGCAGGACGGTCGACCGTTCCTCCACTACTTCAGCCGGGCCTGGATCGTCGACTCCGCGGGCAACCACGTCCGTGAGGCGGCGCAGGAGACCGGATTCCTGAGGCCACAGGAGGACGGCACGCTCGAGGTGGTGATGTGCCACAACACCGGCTTCGTCGAGATCTGGCACGGCGAGCTCCACCCCGACCAGCCACGTTTCGAGATCGCCACCGACACGGTGGCACGTACGGTGACCGCCAAGGAGTACGTGGCCGGGAAGCGACTGTACGGCTATGTGAACGGCGACCTGCTCTACGCCTTCGACATGGCAGCGATGGGCCACCAGCTCCAGCCACACACCCATGCGCAGCTGGTGAGGCAGTAGCGGTGGGTACGTCGCCGGGCTCGTCGAGCGCAGATTGGCGGGAGCGCCTGCGCGAGGGCGGCTATCGGCTGACCCCGCAGCGTGAGCTGATCCTGGAGGCAGTCGAGCGGCTCGGGCATGCGACGCCCGACGAGGTGCTCGCCGAGGTGCGCACCCGCTCGACGGCGGTGAACGCCTCGACGGTCTACCGGACGCTCGAGGTGCTGGAGGAGCTGGGCTTGATCCGGCACGCGCACCTCAGTGACCGGGCGCCGACGTACCACTCGACCAGCGAGCAGGAGCACTTCCACCTGGTGTGCCGGAATTGCCACAAGGTGATCTCTGTTGACCCTGACGTGCTGACTCCCGTGGCCGAACGCCTGGTCGCCGACCACGGCTTCACCATCGACATCGGGCACCTCACCGTCTTCGGCACGTGTGAGGGGCACTGATGCCGTCTCCGCTTCTCTCGCTTCCGGGTGCCGTCGCCGGAGCCGGGATCGATGCGCCCGTCGCGGCCCACTACGGGAGCCTGTACGGCGAGCAGACGACCCTGACGTCCGGCGACGGGTTCGTGGACCTCTCCCACCATGAAGTGATCCGCATCTCCGGACCGGACCGGCTGCAGTGGCTGCACGACCTGACGACGCAGTACTTCCTCGACCTTCCGCCGCGAACCTGGACCCAGGCGCTGGTGCTCAGTCCACAGGGGCACGTCGAGCACGCGTTCGCGGGCGCGGACGACGGCGAGACGTTTCTGGCGGCGACCGAGCCGGGTGCGGCGGCCGCGTTGGTGGAGTTCCTCGACCGGATGCGGTTCCTCAGCCGGGTGGAGGTCACCGACGTGACCGACGTGCTGGCTCTGACCTGGCGCCCCGCCGCCGGGCACGAGCTGGTCCCGCGGAGCGAGCTCACGGCGTACGCCCGGGCTGCGGGACCGGCCTGCGGCCTGTGGGCCTACGAGGCGCTGCGGATCGCCCGCGGCGAGCCGCGGTTGGGCTTGGACACCGACGCTCGCACGATCCCGAACGAGGTGGGCTGGCTAGGCACCGCCGTCCACATGGACAAGGGCTGCTACCGGGGACAGGAGACCGTGGCTCGCGTGCACAACCTGGGTCGCCCGCCTCGCCGGCTGACGCTGCTACACCTCGACGGCTCGGAGAACCGGTTGCCCCAGATCGGCGCGGAGCTGAGGTCGGGGGAGAGGTCCGTCGGGTTCGTGGGAACGTCGGCGCGCCACCACGAGCTCGGCCCGATCGCCCTCGCCCTGGTCAAGCGGACCGTCGACCTCGACATCCAGCTCGAGGTCGACGGTCTCGCCGCCGCCCAGGAGGTCGTGGTCGACCCCGAGATCGGGCTCCACTTCCGTCGCTGAGCGAACCTCGAGACGACCCCGAGGCGACCGAGACGACGGCACGAGCGGGCTGGTCAGACCGTTCGGCCCTCAGCAGTCCGCGCGTACTGGACGTGGGTGGCGGTGTGGGTGAAGCCGAGCCTCTCGTACGTCGCAATCGCCGGGGCGTTGTCCGACTCGACGTAGAGGATGATCCGGTCGACTCCGCGTGCTGTGAGATACGCCAGTCCCGCGGCGGTGAGCGCCTTCCCGAGTCCACGGCCCTGGGCGGCAGGGTCGACGGCTACGACGTACACCTCGCCGAGCGCGGGGGAGTGCTGCTTGGTCCAGTGGAACGCGAGCAGGCCGTCGCCGGCATCGGCGACGAGCAGCCCGGCGGGGTCGAACCATGGCTCCGCCATCCGCTGCGCCAGGTTGGCGGCGTCCATCGATCCCTGCTCCGGGTGGCCGGCGAAGGCCGCGGCGTTCACCCGGATCACCTCCTCTGCGTCGCCCTCGCGATAGCCCCTGATGGTCACGTCCGCCAACTCCGGAACCTCGACCCGGCCGGCCTCGCGCGCCATCATCCACAGTGATCGGGTCGCGGTGAAGCCGAAGCGGCGCGCCAGAGCGGCGGCCGCCGGGTGGTCGGCGTGCGACCACGCCCTCACCATGGGTGGTGCCTGGGCCAGGGCAGCTTCGACCAGCGCGTGTCCCTGACCCCGGCCCCGCGATCCGGGCGCTACGGCTGCGTCGAGGTTCGGACCGCGAAGGAGCGCGAAGCCTTCGTCGGCGAGCCACAGGGCCTTGCGCGACAGACCCACGGCGAGCGACATCCGGGCTGCCTCGTCGACGGGCTCCGTGCCGTCGGCCCGCGTGCACGCGGTCACCACCCGATCGACGACCTCGAGAGCTCTCGCCAGGTTGCCCCCACCGACCCGTACGACGCTCAGCGCCGGCTCTCCGCGGACTGGTCGGCGCGTGTCGACGCCGGCTCCTTGGTCGGCAGCACGAAGCGGTAGCCGACATTGCGCACGGTTCCGATCAGCGTCTCGTGCTCGGGGCCGAGCTTGGCGCGCAGGCGGCGTACGTGGACATCGACGGTGCGCGTGCCGCCGTAGTAGTCGTAGCCCCAGACCTCCTGGAGCAGCTGGTCGCGGGTGAAGACCCGGCCCGGATGCTGGGCGAGGTACTTGAGCAGCTCGAACTCCTTGAAGGTGAGGTCGAGGATCCGGCCCCCGATCGTCGCGGTGTACGTGGCGTCGTCCACGACAACCTCGCCGGAGCGGATCACGTGCGCATCCGGCTGGTCCTCTGCGCGCACGGCGCGCAGGCGCCCGATGGCCAGCCGGAT
>Ga0126310_10000250_pt1 | contig 16900 bp, 18 predicted proteins | sample Plot60_FD_92540 | JGI IMG/M metagenome (GOLD analysis project Ga0126310, IMG submission 92540) | Serpentine soil microbial communities from UC McLaughlin Reserve, CA, USA - Plot60 | ecosystem: Environmental > Terrestrial > Soil > Grasslands | place: USA: UC McLaughlin Reserve, Lake County... | reverse complement strand
GCCACTCCGGAGCACGCGCAACTTCTCTCCGGATCGTCCGTCTGAATCATGCCATGACCATCTGCCCGTCTCGCATCAGTGTCCGCTTGGCGGCGCTGCTGCTCGCGATCTGCGTCCTCTCCGGGAGCGCGAGCGCGAGCACTCAGGAGTGGCGTATCAGAACGAAAGGGACCGTCGACTCGGCGCTCTTCTCCGCCCATAGGCTGGTTTGGGCCGAGGCAGTGGGCACCAACGGCTTTCGGATCCTCATCGCACGCCTCGGCGAGCAACCCCGGCTCGTGGCGCAGATCCCCAATCGTCGTGTTGGTCTCAGGAACGACGGCCATGACTGGGCGTATCTCTCGCTCGCGGCATGGCCGGGCGGCATCGCATACGGGTACGCCGGGAAGCCGTATTACTCACAGATGCGGATCGTCGTCGTACCGTTCGGCAGGCCAGCGCGCGTGCTGTGGGCAAAGTCATGCCGAAAGGGGCACACGCTCCCGCAAGTCGCGATCACCCACCGCAGGCTGCTGACGAACCGCGGCTCGTGCAGCCGCCCGCCGAACAACGTGGAGGAGAGTGACCTTCTCGGCACGCACCCCCGAGAGCTCCCTCTTTGGGCGAGTCAGATGCAGGCGTCAGGCGGCTTCGCGTCGTTCGTCCAGCCCGCGATGGGCGATAACGCACTCTCCATCACCGCGATCGTGGATCTGCGCACCCGTGAGACGGTGCTTACCATCCCAGGCGATATCACTGGGCCGGCAACACTTGCGAGTGACGGTGCCCTGATCTTCAGCGCACAACCAGAGTTCGAGACGCCCTGGCAGGTCGTGCGAGCTTCCCCCGCTGAGCCCTCGCCACACCCGATCGTCGATGACCTGCCAGACAGCCCTGCCGTCATCCTGACTTCCCACGGACGCATCGCAATCGCCCGCAGCGGCAGGTTCGTGGAGCGCCCCACTCGGATCGATGTCTTCACCCGCTCGGGTCGCCGGCTTGGCGGCTTGCCGAAAGCCGTGCACGGCGAGTTCGGGGCCGACGTCCTCAGCTTCGACGGTCGCCGTGTCGCATGGGTCATCCGAGGGCCCGAGGACCCAGGTCCCGAGACGATCGTCGTGCGCTGCGTGCTCGACTGCGAGTAGGCCACGCTGACGCATCAGGCGGCAAGCGGCCCCGCGGCTATGCCGTGGTTTGCGCGACGCCAAGTTCTGTCCATCGGACCTGCCGTCGCGCACACCGCGTTGCTCTCGCCCGGTCGAAGTGGGCTGACGCACAACTTTCCTGTCTTGCGTCCGTTGTGACGGGCATGAGATGCCAGTTTGAGAAGTGTCGGCCACACGCCCTGGGAGTGGCCGTTGCCGCAGTGTTCGTGGTGGGCGGCGGATCAGCGTTCAGCTACGCCGAACCGGCTGATGCGGCGGCACGGTGGTCTCGACCTACGCTCATCGCCCACATGAGGTGTCCGCAAGGCGTTGCGGAGTCGGTGAGGGTCAGCCAGAACGCACGTGGGGATTCGGTGGCGGCGTGGGTCGAGAAAGGCTGCGGCGCGTCCGGCCGCGTGCTGGCCGTTTCCCGCACCGCGGGGCACCCGTGGGGGCGCGTCCGGACGATGGGAAGGACAAGCGCGGATGATGTCGAGGTCGCGCTCGATGCGCGCGGCGGTGCGACGCTCGCTTGGACGCGCGTTGAGGATGGCGACTATTACGGGCAGGAGGCTGCGATCGTTGTCGCCAGCCGTTCGCCGGGCCGGAGCTTCCGCAGGCCGCGCGTGCTCGACAAGCATGGGGCAAGACCCGTGCTCGCCGGCAATGCCCGAGGAGAGGAGATTCTGGCCTGGAAGCACCTCTTCTTGCCGGTGAAGAGCGCGCACAACGGAGTCATGGTTGCCGCCATCCGGGGAGCTAGGACTGCGCGTTTCGCCCATCCTCAAGCGCTGTCTGGTCCGCTGGCGGGGACGCCGATCGGGTCTGGCGCGGAGGAATCGGCGGTGACGGACCTGCAAGCGGCGATCGCTCCCGACGGCGCGGCCGTCGCAACGTGGGCTCGCGCGAGCGGCAGCGGGAGTAGGGCCGTCGAAGCGACGATGCGTGAGCCGGGAGGCCGGTTTGGCTCACCGCTTCAGGTGTCCGATGCAGTAGCCAGTGGGAACCTCGCGTCCTCGGCCGCGATCGCCGATGCGCGAGATGCGATCGTCGCCTGGACCACCAACGCGTCTGACAGTCAGGACGGCGTGTTCGCCGCACGTTGGAACGGACAGGCGTTCACGGCGCCGACCACGCTCATGAGCGCGCAAGGTCAAGCCCCGGGCGCGCTGTTCTTCGACTTGCACGCTCTGCTCTCGAGAAGGGGAACAGCAACGCTCTGGTGGGACGATCACACTGGGTGCCTCGCCGCCGGTGACTACGTCATCGCGACGTTGCCACTGAGCGGACCGTCCGGGGCACCGCGACCGGCGACCCCTCCCAACACCACGACGGGGTCCTTCGCCGCCACACTTGACCGCCAAGACCGCGTCGTGAAGGCGTGGAGCACGGGCAGAACCATCGAGACGGACCGATATGGCAATTGCCGATTCGAATCCACCGAGCTTCAGTGGTCGATCAATGACGGCCCGACGTTCGCGGGACCTGCATCAGGGCCGAGATGGTTCCAGACCCAAGCTTTCGCCGCTGACCCTGGACCCCCGACGATCATCTGGCAAAACCACGGCCGCCTGCTCATGATGACGCTGGATCAATCTGGGAGCACGTCAACGTCAACGCCGACGAGCTGACAATCGTTTGGTTTGCGCGACGCCAGTTCTCTCCACAGAGAAGTTCGCTCCCCTCGGAAAGGTTGTTTCAGGGTGGATTGCGGCACAGCGCGCAGAGGAGCAACGTCCTGCCGCTGACCTTCGGGAGGTGCTCGGCGCAGCCGGTAGTGGCCGCGACTCGGCCAGGTCGCGCGCGAAGAGGTGCACTTACGCGTAGCGCTGGCACAGCCTCGCGGACAGAGTCCCGTGGGTGCTGCCCGCTCCGCGCCGAGTTCGTTGGACCGACCATGGGCTCGAGAAGGCGGCGCTGCTGGGAATCGCCCGGAGCGATGTCGAGCGTGTCGTCATCGAGCACCATCACCGACGTCGGCGCAACGCTCGATCGGCGGACTGGCTCCTCACCGCAGGCCGACTCGTGATCGCCTACGACCATCCCGACCACGCGGACACGGCGACCGCCCGCGTCATCACGCTCTGGCGCCGGCGCTAGCCTTCTGTTCATGCACATCGACGGCCACTACGACCCCGAGGTTGACATCGCCTGGTTGCGCTTCGAGGGCTACGACCCCGAGACCGTCGTCGGCGAGGAGACCGATGCCGGCCTGCGAGAGATCGATCCCTCCACGGGACGGATCGTCGGCCTCGAGTACTGGCACGCCAGCACGGCTCTGCCCCAGGAACTGCTGACGCTGCTCCCGCCGCCAGGCGTCGCCGCCGCTGCCTGACCCACCTCAGCGCGCGTCAAGCGATCCAGCCTCCAAAGTGGCGCGGTTTGCGCGACGCCAAGTTCTCTCCATCGCAACCTCAGAGCTTCTGATGTCCCGGGCTGTAGCTGGCGTAGACCGCACGACGGCCGCGCCTCCGGCCGATCGGTGCCAGGACGGCGAAGAGGATCCGCTGCATCGACGCAGGGGGCTTGGTCAGCTCCGGGCAGGAATCGCCGAGCTCGCGGTACGCGACGGCGATCTGCAGGGGGCCCGGAATCCCCTTGCTATTCGTCCTGCCGTCGCGCGCGAGACCGAAGAACGTCTCGAAGAAGGTCTCCGTGTCGAGCGCCGGCCGAAGCTCGACCCGCACCGCCGCCTCCCCTTCGCCGCTGTTCCACCACCGGTGGGCAGCTCCAGCTGGAACCGTCGCCTCGTCCCCGACGTCAAGGTCGCGTCGCTCACCCTCGATCTCGAGTGCGACCCGACCGGCGGCGACCCGGAAGCGCTCCTCCTGGCGCAGATGGCGGTGCGTCGCTGCAACCGCAGCCCCCGGGCGAAGGTAGAGGTCTGCCGCCAGCAGCTCGCCACCAGAGCTTGCCGCCGTCTCGATCCAGACGACCCGCTCGCCGCTGATCGGGTTCTCGATCGACTCACCGACCTTCGCCATGCGACCACACTACCGGCGGGCCAACCAGGCCACCAGACCGCCTGCGCACTCGCCAAGCGCTAGCCGCCAAACCCCTCCTAGACGATCTGCAGCGCAACTGAGAACGACCTGTGGTTTGCGCGACGCCAAGTTCTCTCCTGAACTGGTCGTCACGCAGACCATGGGCATGGCGTGCGGCATTGGAAGTCTGCGCGCGGGACCTGACTCGCAGAGATCAGTCGTGCGCCAGCACGCTGATCACGACACCTTGCGGATCGCGAACGAAGAAGCGACGGACGCCCCAGGGCTCGTCAACCTGACCATAAATGACCTCGTGCCCGCCCCGGACTGCTTCAGCGTGCGCCGCATCGACGGCTTCGCGTGAATCGACATCCACGCCCATGTCGGGCAGTACGGGCTCCGTACCTGGCGGAGCGAAGACCACCTGCGCCTGGCCGAACCCGAAGCCGATGTACCCGCCGCCGAAGCTGCCCTCCTCGAGACCGAGCACTCGCGTGTAGAAGGTGCGCGTAGCCTCGAAGTCCGACGACTCGTGGTAGGGCATGATGCGTCGGACAGCCATAACGACCGAGTATCGCATCCGACAGTCAGCCTGCCGTCAAGGCCGACGCGTCCAGGCCGCCCTCGCCCGCACCTGTCGAGGGTTCAGCTGAGTTGCTCGGCCAGTCCGATGATGATGCCCTCGGGGCCACGCAGGAAGCAGAGCCGGTAGATGTCCTTGTATTGCGCGATCTCGCCGACGAGTTCGGCACCGTGACCGCGCAGGCGGACGACGACGTCGTCGATGTCCTCGACGGTGAACATGATGCGGCGTATGCCCAGCGTGTTCGCCGGGGCGAGCGCGGGCTCGGCTTTGATCGCCGGCGGCGTGTGGAACTTCGTCAGCTCAACCCGGCCGTGGCCGTCCGGGGTTCGCATCATGGTGATGTCGGCACGGACGTCGTTGAGCCCGACGGTGCTGTCGACCCAAGGTCCCTCGACCTGTGTCTCGCCTTCGAGCTCCATGCCGAGCTCGGCGAAGAACGCTTTGGCAGCTTCGAGGTCCTCGACGACGATGAGAACGTTGTCCATCCGCTGAAGCGTCATATGGTGATCTCCTGGTGTCATGGCCCGCGGCCTGTCGCGGCCCTTCACCTGGTGAGCGGAGCCGGTCAGAGCTTCTCAACATGGAAGCACTGATCTTGCTGGAAGCCGCTGTGGCGCAGCGGCTCGCGCCACGCTTCTGAGCGGGTCAGCCGCCGAGCCATTCGGTCGGCTGGCCGGTGATCTCCGCGATGAGGTCGAAGTCCTTGTCGTGATGCAGCACGACGAGGCCAGCGCGCTCGGCGATGGCTGCGATGAGCAGATCTGGCACCGAAGGCGCCCGGTGATGGCCGCGGTCGGCGAGCAGACCGAGGACCTCGACAGCGCGATCCTCGGAGGCGGGCGCTGCATACTCGACCGGCATCGACGCGACAGGTGGCTCGCGCAACCCTGCGCGAAGGTCCTGGGCGTCGCGTGCCGAGTAGCCGACTTCGAGCAACGTGACCGTGGCGATGCGCAGCAGTCCTCGCTCGATCCGATCGGCCCAGACCTCGCTGTCCGTACTGCGCCCGAGCCGGATCAGCGCGGACTTGTCGATCAGCCAGCCGGGCGGCTCGATCGTCTCGGTCACGACCAGGCCCGGCGCATTACCTCGGAGTCCTCGAGATCGGAGAACCGAGCGGCGAACCGCTGCAGATCACCTGAGGTCACCGGCGCCGACGGGCGAGCAGCCTCCTGATGGAGCCGTCGCCGCAGGTACTCCGTGCGAGAAAGCTTGAGCGCCGCGGCAAGCGCGTCAATACGCGCGAGATCTTCGGCGGGAACGTCTCGAATCAGCACGTCAGGCATGGGTGAAGGATATCACGTGATATCTCGACCGCACCCTACGCCATGCCCTACACTCAGGCTATGCGCAAGACAAGCGTCTATCTTGACGATCGGCAGGCCGAGCACCTCGCTGCCTTGGCGCGCGAGGCTGGTCGTCCGCAGGCGGAGATCTTGCGAGAGGCAATCACTGCATATCGGCTGCCGTCGTCCTGCGACCGCAGTTTCGCGCTGGCGGCAGGCTTCAGCCGCGTCGATCACGACAGGCGTCCGATCTCGGAGATCCCTGAGCAGGAACTGCTCGAGGGCTTCGGCGCTTGACGCTGCTCATCGACACCGCCCCGCTCGTCGCACTTGCCGACGCCAGCGAACCGCGCCGCGACGCGATTCTCGCGGCGATCCAAAATGAACCCGGATCACTCGTCATCCCAGCGCCGACGACTGCTGAGATCGACTATCTCCTCGGCCAACGGCTCGGTGACCCAGCCCGACGTGCCTTCCTCACCGACCTCGCCACCGGCCGCTTCACCGTCGCAATGCTCGAACGCGATGACTACTCGACCATCGCGGACCTCGATGCTCGCTACGCCGACCTGAGACTCGGTCTCGCCGACTGCGCGCTCATCGTGCTCGCGCACCGCCACGAGACGACCCGGCTCCTGACGTTCGACGAACGGCACTTCCGCGCCGTCACACCGCTCAATGGCGGAAGCTTCACGCTGCTGCCCGCAGACGGATAGTCCTCGGACCGAAGTTCCCTCCCACTCGCACTCCTCCGCGATGCCTCACTGCTAGCCGCGCCTGCTCGGTGTGCTCGCGGCGGTATCAAGCCTGCCCGACCTTGCGGCCGGTCACATGTAGCGTCTAAGCTGTTGGACATGACGCTACATGGCCCGAAGCCGAAGCTGAAGACCGAGGTCGGCGTACGTGAGCTGCACGACCAGCTCAGCCGCTACGTACGGTATGCCGCGGAAGGTGGAGAGGTCGTCGTGACGATGCGAGGCCAGCGAGTCGCGCGGCTCTCCCCGCTTGAGGTGAGCGACCCCCTCGCTGGCCTGCGTGCCCGCGGACTCGTGCAGGAGCCGGCCCGGCCCAAGCGGAGCGCCAGAGGCCGCAAGCGACTCGTGGCTGCGGAGCCCGTGTCGGATCTCGTCGCCGAGCAGCGACGCTGATCGTCTACTTCGACACCTCGGCGTTGATCAAGCTTGTCTTCGACGAGCCGGGCTCAGACGTTGCTGCCGAGTTGTGGGACCGCGCAGAGACCGTCGCCTCCAGCCAGTTGATCTATCCCGAAGCGCGCGCCGCCGCGGCGGCCGCGCAGCGCAGTGGCCGCATCGACGCGCGCACGCTGCGGGCCGCGCTCAGAACGATCGACGAGCTGTGCCGCGAGCTGGACGTGATCGGCCTCGACGACACGCTCGCGCGAACAGCGGGAGAGCTTGCCGAGCGCCATGCGCTTCGCGGTTACGACGCCGTGCACCTCGCGTCCGCCACCGCGATCGACGACCCCGATCTCGTCATCGCCACATGGGATCGCGACCTCGCCGCGGCCGCCATCGCGAAGAACCAAACCGTCGTCCCAGCACAGCAGTAGCTGACACGCGGAAGCCTGTCGCATCGTTCGGTGGGACGACTCGCGAGCCATGGACATACACGGCAGGCATTGACGCCGCGCCGACGGTCGCCCCATCACCTCGTAGGACCGCGACGATCGAGAAGTAACCGTGGGGTTGCACATTGGCTCGAGGCTGTGTAACCTGCCGGTGACACTACGACTCCGCAGGAGGCACGCATGACCAAACAGACCGACCGCATCGAGAGAGACGTCCTGATCGCGGCGCCCGTCGAGCGCGTGTGGGAGCTGATCACGAGCGCCGAGCACCTCGGCCGCTGGTTCGGCGACACCGGCGCCGACGTCGACCTGCGCCCCGGGGGCACGCTGACGCTGAGCTGGAATGAGTACCCCGCCGCCCACGGCCGCGTCGAGACGGTCGAGCCGCCGCACCGCTTCTCCTACCGCTGGCTGACCTCGGGCGATGCCGAGCAGGCGACGCCCGGCAACTCGACGCTGGTGGAGTTCACGCTCGCCGCCGAAGGCGACGGGACGCGCGTCGCGCTCGTCGAGAGCGGCTTCGACGGGCTCGATCTCGACGCCGACCAGCGGGCCGCCCGCTTCGCCGCCCACACCAGAGGCTGGCCGCTCGAGCTCGGCGAGCTGGTCGACTACGCGCGCAGGGCCCCGGAGGCGCGATGAGCACCGCCGCCGACCCGGAGCCGGCGGTCTTCGCCGCGCTCGCCGACCCGACCCGCTGGCGACTGCTCGGCATGCTCGCGCAGCAGGGCGAGCGGACGGCGACGGCGCTCGCGGCGCAGCTCCCGGTCAGCCGGCCGGCGGTGATCAAGCACCTCACCGTGCTCGACAGAGCGGGGCTGGTGACGCACCGGCGCGCGGGACGTGAGGTCCTCTACCGCGCCGAGCCGGCACGGCTCGACGCGACCGCGCGCGGGATGGCCGACCTCGCCTCCGCCTGGGACAGCCGCCTCGCCGCTCTGAAGACGCTCGCCGAAGAGACATAGCGCGGGGCGGGCGAGCCGCCCGCCCCCGCCCTGGCCGTCACGGCCACCCCGGACGCATGTCCACGAAACCCTCCCGCGAGAGGAAGGAACCCCCATGTCCGCACACACGACCACCCAGCCGCATTTCGACGCCAGACAGCGCCTGATCCTGCTGCTCCTGCTCGGCGCCGGCTTCATGCTGTCCGTCGACTTCTCGATCCTCAACATCGCACTGCCGGACGTCGGCACCGGCGTCGGCCTCGCACGCAACCAGCTCCCCTGGATCGCGTCCGCATACGCGCTGCCCGCGGCCGGGTTCACGCTCCTGTTCGGCCGGCTGGGCGACCTCTTCGGCCGCCGCCGCATGTTCCTGTCGGGCATGGTGCTGCTGATCGGCGCGTCGCTGCTGGGCGGCTTCGCCTCAAGCCCCCAGCTGCTCCTGACCGCCCGCGCGCTGCAGGGCCTGGCGACGGCGATGACGATCCCGGCGTCGCTGTCGCTGCTCACCACCACGTTCGCGGAGGGCGCGCTGCGCGACCGCGTCCTCGGCCTCAACGGTGCGCTGCTGTCCGGCGGCTTCACCGTCGGCGCGCTGCTCGGCGGCACGCTCATCAGCCTGCTGAGCTGGCGCACGGCGTTCTTCATGAACGTCCCGATCGCCGCGCTGATCCTCGTGCTGACGCCGCTCACGATCGCCGAGAGCCGGCGGCCCGAGCGCGTGCGGCTGGACCTGCCAGGAGCGGCGACCGTCACCGTCGGCCTGCTCGCGACGGTCTACGCGGTGATCGAGAAGGACCTCCTCTTCGGCCTCGTCGGCGTCCTGCTGCTGGCGGCCTTCTGGGCGATCGAGCTGCGCGCGGAGGCGCCGCTCGCGCCGCTGCGGATCCTCAAGCGTCCGACCGTGAAGTGGGGCAACTTCGCCGGCTTCACGATCGTCACGATGGAGCCGGCCGCGATCTTCCTGATGACGCTCTACCTGCAGAACGTCCTCGGCCTCTCCCCGCTGGAGACCGGCCTGATCTTCGGCATTCCGGGCCTGGCATCGGTGTCCGCCGGCGTGATCGCCGGGCGCCTGATCGGCCGCCGCGGGGGCCGCGCGATCCTCGTCGCGGGCATGAGCGTGCAGGCGCTGGCGACGCTCCCGCTCGCGTTCCTGGGAGACACCCGCCTCGCGCTCCTGGTCGCGATCCCCGCGCTGTTCGTCGGCTTCTTCGGGCACGTCGCGGCGATCGTCGCGTACACCGTGACCGGCACGTCGGGCCTGCCCGACGACGAGCAGGGCCTGGCGACCGGCCTGACCTCGATGACCCAGCAGATCGCGCTCACCGTCGGCATCCCGGTCCTCAGCTCGGTCGCCGCGACGCAGAGCGCGGAGCTTGCCGGCATCCACCTCGCGCTCGGCCTGAACGCGGCCGTGGTGCTCGCCGGCGTCGCCTTCGTCTGGTTCGGGCTGCGCCCGCGGGGCGAGCGCGCGGCCCTGGCAGCCGCATGCGCCCGTTTCTAGCATCCATCACCGAACGGCGGCGTCTGATAGACCGCGAACTCAGCTGAACCGCACCCTTCTCGTCTTCACCGTCTTCTCGTCCTGGGCGACGCGCAGTGTCGCCCTGAGCTTTCCGAACCGTCTCAGCAGTCTTCTGCCCCGGCGGTTCAGTCCGATCCTGAGCGTCTTGCGCTGACCGGCCGCCAGGTCGGTCGACGCTCTGCCGATCACCCGGACCTTTGTTCTGAGGCGGTGCTTCCTGACAGCAATGCCCACCACGCTGCCACCACGCACGCGCTCCACCACGCTCAAGGTCGCGATGATCGAGCACCCACTGCCACCGGAGCAGGCCAGCGGCACCAGCACGACGCCGTCTCTGACCCGCGTTCTGCCCACGCTCGCCACGCTGGCCTGCGGCGTCGCTCTCGCTGCAGGCGCCAACGGGGCCGGAGGCGACGCGACAACCGGGGCCGGGCTCGGCGTGGCTCCCGGAGCGGGTGGCGGCGGAGGCGGAGGCGTCGGGCACGGCCCGCCGCCGGCCCCTTCGCTCACCTCGAAGCTCGACTCCGGCGCGACCATGCGCCCGCTCCACGACGCCGCCAGCGCATACGTCGTGAAGATCCCGCACGCGGCCGGCAACGTCATCCACGCATGCGGCCCGCCGGAGAGCTCCAGATGCAGGTTCGAGAGCGGCAGCTGGGGGAAGTCGTCAAACGCGGCCGTCAATTGGCCGGTCCCCGGGTCCTCCTCCAGCTCCCACGGCAGCTTGAGGATCAGCCCCGGCCCCTCCGCGACGAGATAGATCGCGAGCGCCGAGTCGAACGGGTTGTCATCCGGCGTCGCGAGATAGGCCGATCCCGTCAGCGGCTGCGAGAGCAGCGGCGTCGAGATCGTCGTCGACCCGATCTTCGAGGCGTCGGGGCACGTCGGCTCGTCGGTCGTGTCCAGCCCGATCTGGTCGGGCGAGCAACCCTCGAACCCGTTCGCCCCGACCGGCGAGACGCGCACGCCCTCCGGCAACGTCATGACCGCCCACCTCAGATCCGCCTCTCCGATCAAGCTGGGGTCATCGCTCTGCGGCAGGCGCACGTCGAACGAGAACGCGACCGGCTGTCCCGCCTGCGCGGTCGACGTCGGCGCCGCCGTCAGTGTCGGATTGAACGGCACCCACTGGCACCCTGTCAGCCCCTGTCTCGCGCCCCATTGGCTCGGCGGCGACGGATACGCCGGCGGGAGATGACTGAAGAACGTCGCGCTCTTGAACACGCCGGGATGCGTCCACGAATCGACGCTGAGCGTGGTCGGCAGGCCGACGCCGGGTCTGGTGCAAGACGTCGGGCTGCGCAGGAACGCCGTCGGCAGCGCGCCGCTCTTGCACGTCGGACCGCCGCGCCAGGGGTTGAGCTGCCCTGGACAGGCGCGCTCGGCATCGTGGATCGCGTCCGCCGGCACCCCCCACAACGTCAGGCTCATGCCAGCCATAGGAAGCGCCTCGGTCACGTCCACGGCATGCAAGGTCAGCCCGTAGTCCGACCCGCTGCGAAGCTGCGCGTCCAGCGTCACGACGGTCCCCGCGACGTTGAAGCCGAATCGCCCCAGCTCGTCGGGCGCCGGCACCATGTTGAACACCGGCACCGGGCCCAGCACGACCGGCCCCGGCAGATCGTTCAGGCGCACGAGCGTCGTTCCGACCTGCGACGTCGGCGGACACAGCGGCTCGGGCTCTGCGCCCTCTACGTTCGCCAGCTGGACCGCCGAGCATCGGCTCGTCTCGGTCGGATTGGCGATGAAGCCGGCCGGCAGGTCGACGAGCACGTCCTTCACCGGCTCCACCGGCCACAGCGGACCGAACGGCGCGTTCGGGTTCGTGACCGTGTTGAAGTCGATCGCCGTCGAGGCGGCGAACGGATGCCCGGCGGCCTGGGTGGAGAGAGTCCCAGCTGAATCCGCCGTGAGCTGACCGTCGAACGCGTCGACGCCGAAGCCCGGCGAGGCGAACGCGATCCTCGTCGGATCGACCGTGCTCGCCGATGCCGCCCCGCCGCCGGAGACCTGGAACGAGCTGGTCACCTGCCCGGCGGCGGCGCTCGGGTCGACCGCGACCGTGATCCGGATCGTGCGGAAGCCGCGCGCGGACACGACGTCCGTCTCCGCGCACGTCACCACCGACGCTCTGGCGACGGCGGAGCCGTCCGGTCCGGTGCATGTGAAGCTCGCGTCGACGCTCTCGTTGGCCGTGGAGAGGGCCGTGACGCCGGCCGGCAGCGTCGCGACGAGATCGACCTGACCGCCGTCGCTGGGCGCATCGCCGACGTTCGTCACCTGCACGAGGTAGTCCAGCGTCCCGCCCGGCGCCGCCGTCGTGTTCGAGAGCGCGTCGATCCGCCACGCCGGCGAGGCGGACGCCGCCGTCGCCAAGCACGGCAGGCCCACACCAAACGCCATCGCGACCGTCACGACGATCCCCTGCAGCCGCCAACGTCCCATCATCTGGAGTTTCGCACGTGGCGGAACGCCGCGCGACAGCACGCACCGGCCTCCGAGCTCAACCGGGACCCCCTGTGCGGACGCCGGCGGTCGGGGGCGACCCATGAAGGCTGGTCAATCAAGGTTCCCGATGCTCGGTGACGTGAGGCGCTGACGATGGCCTCACCCAGGTGTTCGAGACCCGCTTCAGCGGATCTGGTGCAGCTCCAGCGGTAGGTCGAGCTTCGACCATGCCGAGTCGGCCGTGAGCACTGGCGCGCTCAGCCGCCTCGCGAGGGCGAGGCATGCACGATCGCCGAGCGACAGTCCAGCGTCGCGGGTGAGCGGCCGCAACCGTGCGACCTCGATCGCGTCAGCGGTCGTGAACGGCTCGACCGCGATCGCGCCGTCGAGCAGCCCACGATCCGTCATCTGTCGTGCGACTCGGGCCGGGTCGGTGTCGCGATCGGCGACACGGCTCAGCACCTCTCCGAGAGACACCGTCGAGATCACCACGCCGGTCGCGATCGCGTCCGCAACCACGTCAGCACCCGGCTCGTCGCGAAGGTACGCCAGCAGCGCTGACGCATCGAGGATCGCCGAGGGCACTTACTCGCGATCCTCGCGCGCGGCTTCGCGGCGCCGCTCCGCGAGCAGCTCGTCCAGCATCGACTCGCCTGCGGGCGCCAGCCCCGCAAGCATGCCGCGCCCTTGGTCGGCCACGGAGCGATAGGGACGCAGCCGAAGCGATCCGTCTCTCTCGGTGCTCAGGAGCATGCGGCTCCCGGCCTTGAGTCCAAGCGCCGAACGCACTTCCGAGGGCAGGACGACCCGACCGCGATCTCCAACGACCACTTGACGCTCTATCTGGGCCACGGGCTCAGTCTACCACGATTGTAAGGAATCCCACATTTCGCTTATATCCCACATATGCCTGTCCAACGCGAGAGAGGAGCCGCTCGAGCCTGTCGAACGCGTCCGGGACAGACCGACGGCTGGACCGAGCCCCGCCACAGCCGGCAACATGTGCCGGATGCAACTTCGGCAGGCGTGCGGAGGACGATGCGACTCGTAGTCGTCGGCGGCGGGATCCTCGGACTCGCCGCGGCCCGGCAGGCGATCTGCGGACGGCCTGAGCTCGAGGTCGTGCTGCTCGAGAAGGACGATGCCCTCGCCCGTCACCAGACCACGCGCAACAGCGGCGTCGTGCATGCGGGGATCTACTACGCGCCCGGATCGCTCAAGGCGCGCCTGTGCCGACGTGGCGTGACGCTGCTGCGCGATCACTGCCGTGCCGCGGGCATCCCGTACGACGAATGCGGCAAGGTCGTGGTGGCGACCCGCGAGGACGAGCTCGGGCGGCTGGAGGAGCTGGAGCGGCGCGGGCGCGAGAACGGGGTGCCGGGCCTGCGGCGGCTCGACGCCGCCGAGCTGCGGACGGTCGAGCCGCACGTGCGGGGGATCGCCGCGCTGCACTCCCCCGCGACCGCGATCACCGACTTCGCGGCGGTGACTCGGAGCTTCGCGGCGGACGTCGCCGCGCGCGGTGGCGAGATCCGGCTCGGCGCGTCCGTGGTCCGCGTCGATTCCGCAGGCCGCACCCCTGTGGTCGAGCTGACCGACGGCTCGCGCGTGGGAGCAGACCGCGTGCTCGTCTGCGCAGGCCTCCATGCCGACCGCCTCGCGCGCGCCTCCGGGGAGCCGGCGGCCCCGCGGATCGTGCCCTTCCGCGGGGAGTACTGGGCGCTGCGGGCGAGCCGCGCCGACCTCGTCCGCGGGCTCGTCTACCCCGTGCCCGATCCCAGCCTGCCGTTCCTCGGCATCCATCTCACCCGCCGCGTCGACGGGTCGGTCCTGATCGGCCCGAGCGCCGTCCTCGCGACCGCGCGCGAGGGCTATCGCCGGCGCGACGTCCGCGGCCGCGACATGGTCGAGACGCTCCTCTGGGGTGGCATGTGGCGGCTGACGCGACGTCACTGGCGCGCCGGAGCGACGGAGCTGGCGCGCTCGGGGAGCCGTCGCCTGTTCGTGCAGGCGGCGCGTCGCTACGTGCCCGAGCTGCGACCGCGGGACGTCGAGCCGGCCCCGGCGGGCGTGCGTGCCCAGGCGGTCGACGCCGACGGCTCGATGGTCGACGACTTCCGGGTCACAGGCGGCGACGGCGTCGTGTGGGTGCGCAACGCGCCCTCGCCCGCCGCGACCTCGTCGATGGCGATCGCCGAGGAGCTGGTGGAACGGCTCGAACTGGGCTGAGCGCCAGAGCCCTCCGCGCTAGTGTAAGCCCATGCCCGCTCTCCGCTCCCGGACCGTAACCCACGGCCGCAACATGGCCGGCGCGCGCGCGCTGCTGCGCGCCGCCGGCGTCGCCCGCGAGGACTTCGGCAAGCCGATCATCGCGGTCGCGAACTCCTACACGCAGTTCGTCCCCGGCCACACGCACCTCAAGCCCGTCGGGGAGGTCGTCTCCGACGCCGTGCACGCGGCCGGCGGCATCCCGCGCGAGTTCAACACGATCGCGGTCGACGACGGGATCGCGATGGGCCACGGCGGGATGCTCTACTCGCTGCCCTCGCGCGACCTGATCGCCGACAGCGTCGAGTACATGGTCAACGCGCACTGCGCCGACGCGCTGATCTGCATCTCCAACTGCGACAAGATCACGCCGGGGATGCTGAACGCCGCGCTGCGGCTGAACATCCCGACCGTGTTCGTCTCCGGCGGGCCGATGGAGGGCGGCATCGCGACGCTTGTGGACGGCACCGTCCGCAAGGGCCTGAACCTCATCACCGCGATGGCGGAGGCCGTCTCCCCGCAGGTCAGCGATGCCGACATGGACCTGATCGAGGAGGCCGCCTGCCCCACCTGCGGCTCCTGCAGCGGCATGTTCACCGCCAACTCGATGAACTGCCTGACGGAGGCGCTCGGCCTCTCACTGCCCGGCAACGGCTCGACGCTCGCGACGCACACCGCGCGCCGCCAGCTGTACGAGGACGCCGGCCGCGCGGTGGTGGAGATCGCGCAGCGCTGGTACGGGCACGACGACGAGTCGGTGCTGCCTCGTTCGGTCGCGACGCGCGAGGCGTTCGAGAACGCGATGACGCTCGACATCGCGATGGGCGGCTCGACCAACACGATCCTGCACCTGCTCGCCGCCGCGCAGGAGGCCGAGGTCGACTTCGCGATGGCCGACATCGACGGGCTCTCGCGCCGCGTCCCGTGCATCTGCAAGGTCGCGCCGAACGGCGTCTACCTGATGGAGGACGTGCACCGCGCCGGCGGGATCCCGGCGATCCTCGGCGAGCTGCGCCGCGGCGGGCTGCTCAACGAGGACGTCACGAGCGTGCACGCGCGCACGCTCGACGCGTGGCTCGGCGAGTGGGACGTGCGCGGCGGGAAGCCGAGCAAGCGCGCGCTCGAGCTGTTTCACGCAGCGCCCGGATGCAGACGCTCCGCGAGCGCCTTCTCGCAGTCCGAGCGATGGGAGTCGCTCGACGTCGACGCAGCCGAGGGCTGCATCCACGACCTCGACCACGCCTACTCGGTCGAGGGCGGCCTGGCGATCCTCTACGGCAACCTCGCCGAGCGCGGCTGCGTCGTCAAGACGGCCGGCGTGGACGAGTCGATCCTCAGATTCAGCGGGCCGGCGGTGGTCGTAGAGTCGCAGGACGACGCGGTCGAGCTGATCCTCGCCGGCGGCGTGAGAGAGGGCGACGTGGTCGTGATCCGCTACGAGGGCCCGCGCGGCGGCCCCGGCATGCAGGAGATGCTCTACCCCACCTCCTACCTGAAGGGCCGCGGGCTTGGCAGAGCGTGCGCTCTGGTCACGGACGGGCGCTTCTCGGGCGGCACCTCGGGCCTCTCGATCGGCCATGTCTCTCCGGAGGCGGCCTCCGGCGGTGCGATCGCGCTCGTGCAGAACGGCGACACGATCGCGATCGACATCCCCGCGCGCTCGATCGCGCTGGAGGTCGACGAGGAGGAGCTGGCTGCGCGTCGTCGTGCGCTGGAGGAGTCGGGCGGCTATGTGCCGGTCGCGCGCGAGCGCGTCGTCTCCCCCGCGCTGCGCGCCTATGCCGCAATGGCGACCTCCGCCGACACCGGCGCCATGCGCGACGTCGACAGCGTCGAGCGCGCGGTCGCGCTCGCCGCGAAGCAGGGTCAGGACGCGCCGGTCTCCTAGCCGCCGGCCAGTTCCACGGCGACCTGCTCCAGCAGGTCGAGCGCGTCCTGCAGGCCGTCCTCCATCCCGGAGGCGATGTGCGCGTCGCGGTGCTCCTTGCGCTCGTGCTGGACGAGCAGCGTGGCGGTCGTGCGGCCGTCGGCCTCGGCGAACGTCACGGTCGTCACCGCCTGCGCGTCCGGCATGCCCTCGTAGACCTCGGTCGAGACGAGCCGCTCGTGCGGCACGACCTCGCGGTACTCGCCGTGGAAGCCGACCT
>Ga0126310_10000249_pt1 | contig 16952 bp, 12 predicted proteins | sample Plot60_FD_92540 | JGI IMG/M metagenome (GOLD analysis project Ga0126310, IMG submission 92540) | Serpentine soil microbial communities from UC McLaughlin Reserve, CA, USA - Plot60 | ecosystem: Environmental > Terrestrial > Soil > Grasslands | place: USA: UC McLaughlin Reserve, Lake County... | reverse complement strand
TCGATCGTGCAGCAGCAGCTTGCCCGCTGCGTCGACGTCGGCGGCGCCCGGCTCGCCGACGGCAGCCAGGTCGCGGTTGCCAGCTACCCCGGCTGCCAGCAGCGATCCGAGTTCGCCGGCTTCGCCCGCTACGGCTTCTCCAAGTCGCAGCACCGCTTCGTCTGGGGTGTCCGACTGGTGCTCCTGACCGACACGCGCGGGCTGCCGCTCGGCTACACGGTCGTGCCCGCAAACGAGAAGGAGTACGAGCCGCTCGCCGACCTGCTGACCGGCGTCCCGGCCGAGGTTGTGATCGCCGACAAGGGCCTCTGGGGCCGCGCATATCGCGAGCGGCTCGCCGCCGACGGCGTCACCTTGCTGACGCCCGACAAGACGCGCACCGCCGCCAACCTCGGCCGTGAGCGCGCCCTCGCATCGCTGCGGCTCGTGATCGAAAGCGTCTTCTCGAACCTCAAAGGCCAGATGCGACTCGAGCAACACCTCGCGCGAACACCCGCCGGCCTCGCCGTTCGGATCGCCCAGCGGATCCTCGCCCTCCCCATCGGGATGCTGCTCAACACCCTCGCCGGCCGCCCCGCACGCGCACTCGCCGCCTACGACGGCCGCTAAATCACATCAAGCCTCTAGCTGCGCGGCGAAAGGCTACGGAAACCGCGGCTATACTGAGCGCCCGCGCGGATGTAGCTCAGTTGGCTAGAGCGTCTGCTTGCCATGCAGAAGGTCGTGGGTTCGAGTCCCATCATCCGCTCTAGAATCCCTGCAAAAACACGTGTTCTGTTCATCGAACTGACAACGATGAACGGAACTTTGTCCCGATGAACAGAGCTTTGTCCGGGTCGCCCGAGCGCCAGGACGATCGGCCTTCCGCCTAGCGAGTGGACGTCAGCGCGCCGTGCTGACGGTGCCTGCCCACCGGTACAGGTGCTCAGGGCGGCCCGTCGCCCCGTAGCGGAGCGAGAGCTCGACTGCGCCCGTCCCGGCGAGGTACTCGAGGTAGCGGCGGGCGGTGCCGCGACTGATGCCGGCGCGCTCGGCGATGTCGACCGCCGTCGACTCTTCGTCCGACCCGCGGATCGTCTCGACGACGCGCGCGAGCGTCGGCGCCGAGATCCCCTTCGGGAGCGACGTCCGGCCGTGCGTCCGCAGGAGCGAGAACACGTGGTCGATGTCGGCCTGTTCGGGCTCGCTGAGGCGCTCCAGACGTGCGCGGTGGGCGGCGTAGCTCTCGAGGCGCTCCCGGAGTGCGTCGAAGAAGAACGGCTTCACGAGGTAGTGGATGACCCCGCCGTGGATCGCTGTTCGCAGCGTGTCGACGTCCTTGGCCGCCGTGATTGCGATCACGTCGGCGTGCGATCCGCGCTCCCGCAGCTCGCGCAGGACGTCGATTCCGCTCATGTCCGGCAGGTAAATGTCGAGCAGCAGGAGATCCGGGTGGAGCACGCGCATGTAGGCGAGCGCCTCGCCGCCGGCGTGCGCCTCTCCGATCACTTCGAAGCCCGGGACCCGCTCGACGTACGAGCGGTGGATCGACGCCGCCATCGGGTCGTCGTCGACGACGAGCGTCCGGATCACGTCAACACCGGCTCCGTCGGCGCCGCTACGTGAGGCAGGAAGACCGTGAAGCGGGCGCCGTCAGCGTTCTCGACCTTGACCGTCCCGCGCCGTCGCTGAACCGCGCCGCTGACGAGGGCCAGTCCGAGCCCTCGCCGGCCGACGCCGGTGGCGACCTTCGTCGTGAAGCCGTCCGTGAAGATCTCCTCGACGAGCCCGGGGTCGATCCCGGGGCCGGAGTCGTGGACGCGGATGAGGATTCCGCCCGCCTCTTCACGGATCGTCACCTCGATCGATCCCGAGCCGGCGGGAGCGAGCGAGTCGAGCGCGTTGTCGACAAGGTTGCCGACGATCGTGATCAGGTCCCGCGCATCCGCCAGCTCGCCGGGGAGGCGGGAGTCCTCGGTCACGCGCAGCTCCACACCCCGCTCGGACGCGACTGCGGCCTTACCGAGCAGCAGGCCGACGAGGACGGGATCGGCGCCGCTCTCCATCAGCGACGCGACGAGCGCCTGCCGGACGAGCGATTCCTGCTTGATGAAGCGGACGGCGTCCTCGTGGCGGCCGACCTCCATCAGCCCTGCGATCACGTGGAGGCGATGGGAGAATTCGTGCTCCTGGGCTCGGAGCGCGTCGGCGAGGCTGCGCACGTCGTTCAGCTCGCGCATCAGCCCCTCGAGCTCGGTGCGGTCGCGCAGCGTGATCACTGCGCCGACCTCCGTGCCTCTCACCGCGACGGGCATCCGGTTGACGACGAGCACGCGGTCGTTCACGAGCACGACCTGGTCGGCGGCACCGACGTTCCCGGCCATCACCTCGCGGACGTGGCCCGTCGGGACGATCTCGATGATGTCGCGGCCGACGGCGTCGTCGTCGAGCTTGAGAAGGCGGCGGGCCTCGTCGTTCACGAGCGTCACGCGTCCGTCCAGGTCGGTGGTGATCGTGCCCTCGCGGATCCCGTGCAGCATCGCCTCGCGGTGCTCGAGCAGCGTCCCGATCTCGTGGGGCTCGAGGCCGAACGTCCGCCGCTTGATGCGGCGCGCGAGCAGGACGGAGCCGAAGATGCCGAGCGCGAGGCCGAGCGCCGGCCCGATCAGGATCACCGGCAGGTCGGCGAGGAGGCGCGCGCTGATCGTGCGTTCGAGGATGCCGACCGAGACGAGCCCGATCACCCGTCCGTCGCGGTCGCGAACCGGAACCTTCGCCCGGACCGAGCGGCCGAGCGTCCCCGTCTGGCTGCCGATGTACTCGCGGCCCGAGAGCGCGACGCTCGGGTCTGTCGAGACACGCTCGCCGATCTTGGCCGAATCCGGATGCGAGTAGCGGATTCCCTGCCGGTTCGCCACGACGATGAACGCCGCCTCGGTGCGCTTCCGGATCCCTTCCGCGATCGGGTTGATCGTCCGCTCGGGACGAGGTTCGCCGAAGGCCTCGACGATCGAGTCGAGCGACGCCACCGACCGCGCGATAGCGAGCGAGGTCTCGCCCGTCTGCTTGTCGAGCTGGCGGCGGGCCTGGATCACCGAAACGGCCAGTCCGGCCCCGACGGTCAGGACGATGATCGCGACCTGGAGCAGCAGGATCTGCGTCGAGAGACGCGGACGCCGCCAGACCTTCGGCCGCTCCATGCGTCAGATGGTACGACGCCGGTCGCCGAATCCCGCGTGAGCAAAAAGGAGAAAACGCTCACAAAGGTCGATTTGCTCGACAACGGCCACAAGCCTGGACGCGCGGTTGTGCAGATCGCAACATCACCGCCGCTTTGTTCACCACTCGCTAACCGGAGGGATACCGTGGCCACATTCTCATCTCGTAAGGGGCGGGTTGTCGCGCTCGGCCTCGTCCTCGTCACGGCGCTTGCCAGCGCCGCGCTGGCGGGCGCCGGCACACCCGCACAGACGCCGATCAAGGCGAATCCGCCCGTCGCGAAGCTCGTCGCCCAGTCGCGGGGCGAGTCGGGGCTCGTCGTCTACGGCAACGCGCCCGCGGCGAACTGGAAGGTCGTGACCGACGCGTTCACGGCGAAGTATCCGTGGATCAAGGTCACGTCCTACGACCTCGACAACAACGTCATCTTCTCGAAGTACGCCTCCGAGGCTGCGCAGGGCTCCCGCACGGCCGACCTGCTTGTCTCGAGCGCCCCGAACCTGTGGGTCTACGCACGGCGCCAGGGCTACGTCCAGGACTTCGTGCCCGGCGGGATCGACAAGTACCCGAGCTTCGTCAAGCAGTACAAGGGCATCTTCGTGCTCTCGCCCGACCCGGCGATCATCGTCTACAACAAGCGCCTGACCGGGGGCAAGGTGCCGACGACGCTCGCCGCGCTCGCTAGCGACAGCGGCACGTACGACAAGCTCACGGGTTACACGGTCGACAACCTCTTTGGCTACACCGCACTCTGGGGCTACGTGCAGAAGAAGGGCTGGGCGAACCTCCAGCGGGTCGGCAAGGACCGCCTGCGAGCGGCGACAGGTGTCGCCCAGCAGCTGCAGCTGCTCGCTCAGGGAGCGGCCAAGGCGGCGTACCTAACCTCGCCGACGGCGCGCTTCACGATCGAGACGAACGCGCAGTATCGAGAGCTCCTCGGCTGGGCGTACATGCGCGACGCCACCTCGCTCGTGCCTCGCGGGATCGGCGTGACGAAGCGGGGTGCAAGCCCAGCCTCGGGCAAGCTGTTCCTGAACTACGTCTACAGCACGCAGGGCCAGCAGATCATGTGCGAGGCCGGCTTCACCGCCTTCCGGCTGAAGTTCAAGCCGGCCAACGGCTGCAAGAACACGCTCGCGGAGGTGTACGCAAAGGTCGGACAGAAGAACGTGATCTTCGTCCCCTTCAGCCAGAAGTTCGTGAACGACCGGCCGACCTTCCAGAACCGCTGGCACGCGATCTTCGGCTAGGCCGCTGGGACTCGAGCCCAGGATGACGTCGACGACTTACGCCACCGACGCGCTCCCCCGCCCAAGGCGGAGCATCGTCCCGGCCAGCCTGCTCCAGTGGCTGACCTGGGCGCTCGTCGTCACGCTCGTCCTGGGCCCGTTCCTCCCCCTCGCCTACGCCTCGATCAGAGACCGCCCGCTGTACGAGTCCGGCGGGGTCTTCACGCTCGAGCCGTACCGTGAGCTGCTCCGCGAACGGGCCTTCTGGCACGCCTGGTGGAACACCCTCCAGTTCGCCGTGCTCACGACGGCGATGGCGGTCGCACTCGGGGCGGCGGTCGCGATCCTCTGCACCCGTACCGACCTGCCGGGGCGGCGGTCGTTCGGCAAGCTCGTCCTCCTGCCCCTCCTGCTGCCGTCGCTCGGGATGGTGCTCGGCTGGATCGCGGTCTGGGGCGAGGGCGGCTACATCACGAGCTTCTTCAACCAGCGGCTGCACATCGGCGTACCCGCGATCAACACGATCTTCGGGATGGCGCTCGTCGAGGCGACGAGGCTGATGCCGGTCGCGTTCCTGACCTGCCAGGCGGCGCTCGCCCGCGCCGATTCGTCGCTGGAGGACGCGGCGCGCAGCACGGGCGCGACACCGTTGCGGGTGCTTCGCAGCATCACGATCCCGATGCTGAGGCCGGCGCTCCTGAACTCGGCGACGTTGATCTTCACGCTCTCGATCGCCGTGCTCGGGATCCCGCTCCTGCTCGGCGTGCCGAACAACATCCAGTTCGTCTCGAGCTACCTGTACACCCTCTGGACGAACGGCACCTCCCCCGACCCCGGTGCGGTCAGCGCCGGCGCCATGATCCTGCTCCTGGTGGCGACGCTCCTCCTCGTCCTCCGCAACCGGCTGCTCGGCGCCGAGGCACGGTTCGTCTCGGTCGGCGGCAAGGCCGGCAGGGTCGCCTTCCTCTCGCTACGCAGCTGGCGCTGGCCGCTCGCGGGCGTGATCACGCTGTATCTGCTCTTCACGACGCTCCTGCCCGTCCTCGGTCTGGCCCTGATGTCGTTCGTCGTCTTCCTCACCCCCCTGATCGCCCCATGGGACCTGCTCACCTGGAGCCACTGGCAGGCGCTCGACGACGGCATCTTCCGGAACTCGATCCAGAACAGCCTGATCATCGCGCTCGTCGGTGCCGTGCTGTCGACGGCGTTCGTCGCTCTGGCGACGCTCGTCGCGCACCGCTCGACCTTCCGGCTGCGACGCACGTTGCCGTTCGTGATGCTCTATCCGCGTGCGGTCCCCGGGATCATCATCGGGATCGGCTTCTTCTGGGCATTCCTGCTCACCGGTGCGCTCGGTGACTGGTTCCGGAACAGCATCTGGGGAATCATGCTCGCCTTCTGCATCCGCAACGTGCCGCTCGCGTACGTCGTCATGTATCCCACCCTCGCGCGGATCGGCGAGGAGCTCGATCGCGCCGGACGGGCTGCAGGGGCAGGCTGGTGGACGACGAGCCGGCGCATCGTCCTCCCGCTGCTGCGGCCGGCGATGTTCGCGGCCTTCATCCTCCTCTTCGTGGAGTTGCTCAACGACTATGACCCGGCGGTGTTCCTCGTGAAGCCGGGGACCGAGGTGATGGGTGCGACGATGCTGTCTCAGTTCATCCAGGGCGCCGTCGGGCCCGTTGCGGCGCTCGCGATGCTGCAGGTCGCCGTCACGGTGGTCGTGCTCGCCGTCGGCAGCAAGCTGTTCAAGATCAACACAACTGGAGGCCCCGATGCCTGAGATCACCGTCGAGGGTCTGGTCAAGACCTTCGGCGACCAGCGCGCGCTCGACAACGTCGACTTCACGGTGAGGGACGGCGAGCTGTTCACGCTGCTCGGCCCGAGCGGCTGTGGCAAGTCGACGACCCTGATGTCGATCGCGGGCTTCCAGCAGCCGGAGCAAGGCCGCATCGGCGTGGGCGACGAGACGGTGTTCGACGCCGCGAAGCGGATCGCGCTTCCGGCCGAGCGGCGCAACCTCGGCATCGTCTTCCAGTCCTACGCCGTTTGGCCGCACATGACGGTTTTCGAGAACCTCGCGTTCCCGCTCAAGGTGCGGAGGCTGAAGCGGGCCGAGATCCGCTCGCGGATCGCGCAGACGCTCGAGCTTGTCGAGATGACGCCGTACGAGAAGCGCTACCCGCACGAGCTCTCCGGCGGGCAGCAGCAGCGCGTCGCCCTCGCCCGGGCGCTGGTCTACTCCCCGTCCGTCCTGCTGCTCGACGAGCCTTTCTCGAACCTCGACGCCAAGCTCAGGATCCGCGCCCGCACGTGGGTGAAGGATCTCCAGCACCGACTCGGGCTGACGACGATCTTCGTCACCCACGACCAGGACGAGGCGCTGTCGATGAGCGATCGGGTCGCCGTGATGAGCGCGGGCGAGATCCAGCAGATCGGCGCGCCCGAGGACGTCTACCACCGCCCCGCGAATCGGTTCGTCGCCGAGTTCGTCGGCCGGGTCAACCTGTTCGAGGGCGTCGTCGCCGGCGTCGACGGCGGCCAGGCGGTGCTCGAGCTCGACGGGTCGCGGCGCCTGACCGTACGCGCCGCGAAAGGTGCACGCGTCTCCGACCGCGTGACGGTGGTCGTTCGCCCGGAGGCGATGACGCTACTCACGAGCGGCGACACGTCCGTCAACGGCACGAACACGTGGGATGCCGACGTGCATTCGACCGCCTTCCTCGGCGACCACTACGAGTATGAGCTCGAGGCGGGCGCGCTCCGGCTGATCGCCCAGACCTCGAGGCCGGTCGACGGTGCCCGGATCAGGGTGCACATCCCGCAGGACGCGTGCTCGATGGTCGAGTGACGACGGTCGAGCCGACACGCCTCGACCTGCCCAAGGCGCGGTTCGACTCCGATGCGCGCGGCCCGCTCACCGGTGTTCGCGTCCTCGACCTCACGAGGCTGATCTCCGGCGGCCAACTCGGGCTCGTCCTGGCCGATCTCGGCGCGGACGTGATCAAGGTCGAGCGGCCGGGTAGCGGCGACGGGCTCCGCCACACCACCGTCGACGGCTACGACGCGAACTGGCGCGCGTACGCACGGAACAAGCGCAGCGTCACGCTCGACCTCTCGAAGCCGCGTGGACGCGAGCTGCTCCTGCGTCTCGCCGAGACCGGCGACGTGCTCGCCGAGAACTTCACCTCGGGCGTGCTCGAGCGGCTCATCGGCGGCCCCGAGACGCTGCTCGAGCGCAACCCGCGGCTCGTGATCGTGCGGATCACCGGCTGGGGGCAGACGGGCCCGAAGGCAGCGCAGCCGGGATTCGGCACGCTCGCCGAGGCGTACTCGGGGTTCACGTACCTGAACGGCACGCTCGACGGTCCGCCGACCTCGGCACCGACGTCGCTCGCCGACACCGTCGCCGGGACCTATGCGGCTGCGGCGGCGCTGGCTGCTCTCTGGGAGGCGCGCGTCAACGGCGGGAGCGGGCAGGTCGTGGACGTCTCGCTGTTCGAGCCGTTGTTCTCGATCATGGGCTCGGACGCGACGGCCTACGCGGCTCGCGGGAAGCTCCGGCAGCGCGGCGAGGGCGCCGGTGTCTCATCGGTCCGAGGCGCGTTCCAGACCGGCGACGGGCACTGGATCGCGGTCTCCGCGGCCACGGACGAGACGGTCGCGCGGCTGTTCGCGGCCCTCGGGCGCGACGACCTGCTGCTCGACCCGCGCTTCGCGACCTACGAGGCGCGACTGACAAACCGGCTCGGGCTCCACGACGTGCTCGCCGAGGAATTCGCGCGCTTCACGCGTGACGAGCTGCTCGCGCTCGCCGCGGACAACCGCCTGACGATCGGGCCGGTGTACGACGCGCTCGACATCCTCGAGGATCAGCACTACCGCGCTCGCGAGGCGATCGTCGAGACGGAGGATGGTGTCGTGCTCCATAACGTCGTGCCGCGGCTCTCGAGCACCCCCGGAGCGATCCGGAGGCCGGCGCCGAACCTGGGCGAGCACAACGCCGAGGTCTACGGTGAGCTCGGAATCTCCGAGCGCGAGCTCGCGGAGCTGGCGAAGGATGGCGTTGTATGACCCCGCGCTGGCGCTCGCTCCTCTACGTGCCGGTCACGTCGGAGCGCTTCGTCGCGAAAGCGCACAAGCGCGGAGCGGACGCGGTCATCCTCGAGCTCGAGGACGCGGTCGCCCCGTCCGAGAAGGACCGCGCTCGGGCGCTTGTTCGCGAGGCGGCCGCGAGGATCGCGGAGGCCGGCGTCGACGTGCTCGTCCGGATCAACCGCCCGTGGCGGCTGGCCGTGCGGGACATCGAGGCGGCCGTCGACCCGAACGTCCGTGCCCTCGTCCTGCCGAAGGTCGACTCGGCCGAGCATGTCATCGGCTTGGCGGAGGTGGCCGCCTCGGTCGAGGAGGAACGCGGGCTCCCGGTCGGACACATGCTCCTCTTCCCCCGCATCGAAGGGCCTAGGGGCCTGCTCCGCGTAGCGGAGATCGCCAACGCTCATCCCCGCGTCGTCGCGATCGGCCTCGGCTCGAGCGACTTCACGATCGCGACCGGAATGGAGGCGGGCGGCGACGGGAACGTGATCGCGAGCTTCCAGGTCGTGACTGCCGCGATCGCGGCCGGTCGCGTCCCGATCGGCCTCGTCGGCTCGATCACGGAGTTCGGCGACCTCGACGCGTTTCGCCGGGTCGCCGAGCGCTCGCGCGCGCTCGGCCTGCGTGGCGCACCCTGCGTCCACCCGAGCCAGATTCCGATCCTCAACGAGGTCTTCGCGCCGACGGACGACGAGCTCGCCCGGGCGCGGCGGGTGGTGGAGGAGTACGAGCAGGCGCTCGCCGCCGGCGAGGGCGCCGTGCTCGTCAACGGCGAGTTCGTCGACATCCCGTTCTACGAGCAGGCGAAGCGACTTCTCGCGGGGTAGTTGAGCCGCCGGCTCGTCTACGCGTTGCTCGCGATGGCGGCCGGGCAGGCGGCCGTCTACGTGGTCCGCCCGACCACGTCCTACCGGCTCCTCAGCCTCGGCTACGACGCCGGCGACGTCGGGCTCGTCGCGGCGGCGTACGCCGTTCTGCCGCTAGTCGCGGCGATTCCGCTCGGGCGGTACTCCGACCGGCGCCATGCGGGGTCCTTGATCGCGGTGGGCTGCGCATTCGAGGCCGCCGCCTGCGCGCTGCTCGCAGTTGCGGACACCGCTGCGACGCTGGCGCTCGCGAGCACGATCCTGGGGCTCGGTCACCTCGCGGTCGCGCTAGGCGTCCAGGACGTGATCGCGCGGGAGTCACATCCGGAGCGACACGACCAGCATTTCGGCCTACTCACCGCCGGCGTCTCGTTGGGGCAGCTGATCGGCCCATTGATCGCGGGCGCCGTGCTACGAGACAGCAGCGGCAGCGCGCTCACCGCCGCGACGAGCCGCGCCATGCTCGTCGGAGCCGGGATCGCCGGGGCCGCGGCCGTGTGCGGCGTCCTTGCCCAGCGTCATCGGGTCGCCGGGGCCGTCGTACGCCCTCTCGAGACGAGGAGTGGCAGCGTACGGATGATTCTCGCGACGCCCGGCGTGCCGGCAGGGATCTTCGCCAGCGTCGCCGTGCTGGCCGCAGCGGACATCTTCACCGCGTACATGCCTGTGCTCGGCGAGGAGCGGGGCATCACGCCCGGCGCGGTCAGCGTGCTCCTGGCGGTGCGCGCGGCGGCCTCGATGGCCGCCAGGCTCGGAATCGGCGGCATCGTCGCCCGCGTCGGCCGACTACGCCTGATCACGATCAGCGCACTCGCGTCCGGTCTCGCGTTCGCCGGAATCGCCCTCTCGAGCGACCTCGCGCTGCTGCTCGCGCTCAGCGCCGTCGCCGGATTCGGTCTCGGCTTCGGCCAGCCGTTGTCGATGACCCTCGTCGCCCAGCTGGTGCCGCCGGACGCACGCGCGACGGCGCTGTCGGTCCGGATCAGCGGTAACCGGATCGGTCAGATCGCGGCGCCGGCCGCGGCAGGCGTCGTCGCCGGTGCGGCCGGGTCGGCGGCGGCGTTCTGGCTGCTGGCTGCAGTCCTCGCGGCATCGGGCGTCGTCGTCCAGCGCTCATCCGCGGGCGGCCTGGCGCCACGACGCTGAGGGAGGTCAGCTCCTTTCGAAAACGAGGCTGTCGGGCTTCGTGGGGGCAGGCCGCCGGTGGAGTCGGGGTCGGCCTCTTCACCACCGGGATCATCCTGCATCGCAGCCGCGTCTCGCTGCGTCCAACGGTTATCGCGAGCGCTCTCGGCAAGAACGTCTCGACGCGCTGGCAGCGCTCGGCATCGCGTATCTCTTTGGCCAGAGCGCAGCGGCCGGGGAGGTTGCCCTCACTGCCGCGATCCTCCGCCGCACGAGACGAAGGGGAATTCCGCATGGGCGATCCCACGCGTGCGCCGGCCGCCGCCGCTGCTCTAGGCTGGGCGTATGGAAACAACGCCGCTGACGCGTGATCTGCTCGTATGGATTGCGAGTGCGCCGCGGACGTACCGAGAGACAATGGAGGCATGGCGGACGAGTTGTCCTCGTCTCCCCATCTGGGAGGACGCGGTCCGCGACGGGCTAGTGCGGATCCGCGCGTCCAGGGTGGAGCTCACCGCGCGGGGCGAAGCGGCGCTCAATCGGGGAACGACGCGGATCGATCGTCGTCCGAGCGGGCGGGCTCGTAGTTCTCAGCGAACGCGCGCAGACGGCGGCGGCACGTAGCGATAGAGGTGCTCCGGGCGGCCGATCGCGCGGTCGTGGAGCATGAGCTCGATCAGCCCGGACCCGGCGAGCTACTCGAAGTACCGCCGCGCCGCCCCGCCGCTAATGCGCGTCTTCGCGGCGACCTCGAAGGCGGAGACCTCGCCGACCACCTCCTCTCGTAACCGACTACCGCCTTTCATCTGGCCGATTCGACCGCGTTCTTTGGCCTGCAAGCTCCTGTTGTGCAGGCGCCCGCAATTGGCTTCGGCTATTTGTGACAACGTTTCTTGTCCCCGGTTTTGTCCCCGAATACGCAAATCTAACCTAACGCCGCTGACGCCAGAATGGCTCAAATAGGAGGTTTCTGGGACAGGCTGACTCGCTTGAGGGTGTGCCATGCAGAAGGTCGTGGGTTCGAGTCCCATCATCCGCTCCTCGAAGAAGCCCCGCTCAGGCGGGGTTTTCTGTCGGGGAGTCGGGAGCCGCGGTCGGCCGGTTGTGGCCCGATAGTGGCCTAACTCGCCTGTTCCATCAGGTGGGTGAGGAGCGTTCTGGTGGCCGCGCTTGAGGTTTGCGAAGGCAGCCTTCCTTACGTCTCGATGAACTCCTCGAGCAGGTCGCATTCCAGGGCCGTGCTGTACGGCTCGACCTCCCAGGCGACGAGCAGCGCTTAGCAGTTCTCCAGCTGCCAGAGCAGGCGCCAGCCGTAGTGCCTGACTGACTCGCCGCTGCTCGGGAAATCAGAGCGTCGTCAACCTTCCCGCGGTGTATACGGGCGGTAGGGCGGTTCGCGGTCAGAGGGGTTTGGCCGGCCGCAGCCGCACACGAGAATCGCCGCCTCCGTGAAGGCGCGCAGGCCGAGGCGCCGGTCGATGTCCTGCTCGTTGATCGCCCCAGACACGAACGCTCCCAGGCCGAGGTCGGCACAGACGAGGTAGAGCGTCTGGCTCAGGTGGGCCGCGTCGAATAGGACGGCTCGGTACGCTTTCGCATGCGCCTGGTACTTCCAGAAGTTCCTCGCGAACCGTGCCGTCAGCAGGAATAGCACCTGGGCGGCGCGGAAGTGCTCCTGACCGGCGGTGAGCTCGACGACTAGGTCGGCGGCCTCCTCACCGGCCAGGGACTGGAGCAGCTCGAGCTCGTGTGCGTCGACCGCGTAGTGGTAGACCCCGGGCTCGACGCCGTCCACGGCGCGTACAAGGGGATACACCTCGACTGGGTGCTGCGAGCCGCCCGACGGGCTCGTCTTCTTTAGGATCGTCAGCTCAGGCGCGACCTCGTGGGTGCCGTGGCACCCCCATACGTAGCGCAGCACCGTCGCCAGCTCGTCGAGCGAGAGTGACGCGCCGATGTCGAAGCCACGACCGGTCTTCCTCCTGCGCAACAAGTCGTAGAGCGGGCCTGGAGGATCGACCAGCGGGAGCCGGGCCGTGCCGCTGGCGTGCGGAAGGCGATGGAAGTGAGGCGGAGGAGGCCAGCGGCCCCGCGTCCGCGGTAGCGGAGCCGCCCCAGCGATGACCGCGCGAACGCCCTTCCAGCGCGTCATCGAGTGGTATAGCGCCGCGTACCGGTTCCACGCGGGGGCGGCGAGCTCTTCGTCGCGGCGACGGAATTCGGCCAGCGTCTCGTCGGGGCCGTCGGTGACGACGAGGCCCTCCCGGGCGAGATCCAGCAAACCTGCGGAGTCGCGATTCTCTTCGAGGGGGATCCATCGATCGGCCGGAACCGCGCGCAGTAGCCGCGCCTGCTCCTCGCTCAGTGGGATCTCCTCGCCCTTGAGAACGGAGACGGCGAGGAGCGAGCCGTCGTCCTGAGGCCGCAGGAAGAGGAACCGCGTGCGTCGGACATACGCGGGCGGGCGCGCGGGCGGCTCGATGCTGGATCGGGCTCTATCCGGCCTGCGGTGGCTCGATCGACCCCGCCTCGTCTTCAGCCTCCTCGGCGGGCGATTGCGGCGGCTCGATCGACCCCGTCTCCTCCTCGGCCTCCGGGTACGTCGGCTCGATCGAGCCGACCTCCTCCTCCGCCTCCTCCTCGGGACGCTTCGGCGGCTCGATCGACCCCGCCTCCTCGCCGGCCTCCTCTGCAGGCGACTGCGGCGGCTCGATCGACCCAGCCTCCTCGTCGGCGTCCCGTCCCGGCGGCTCGGGTTGCTCGCCAAACATACTCATCGCGTTCCTCCCTTGTCGGCGGCGAGCGTATCCCCGATGCGAAACCGCAGTCAAGCACGCCGAAGCCCCACCGCCGACTGCCGCAGAAACGCGCGTGCCCGCTCCGCGAGGACGACGTGGCCTTTGGCCTCGAAGAGCCGAAGCGCGTCGGTCACCGTCCGCGCAAACGAGGTGGAGTCTTCGGCCAACCGCTGTACCTCGCCGAGGTCGAGCAACGCTTCGCCGCGCCAGACGAGGAAGTCGGTCCGGTCGACGATCGCGACCGCGTCCCGCGCCAGCTGTAGAGCCGGCTCGAGCTCGCCCCGTCGCGCGAGGACGCGCGCGCGCACGGCGCGCCACGTCGCCTGGGAGGCGACGTCGTCGCGGGAAGCGTTCCGCTGGCTGAGGATCGTGTGCTCCTCCGCCTCGTCAAGCCGGCCCACGTGCTCGAGCGTGCGCGCGAGGAGCGCCTGGCTCGTCGAAAGCACCGACGTCTCGCCCAGCTCCTCGAGCGCACGGCAACCGGCGCGGAGCTCCCGCTCCGCCGCTTCCGCGTCCCCGGCGAGCAGCTCGATCGGCCCGGAGTAGTTGGGCAGCGCCGCGAGCACTGGGCCGGCGCCGAACTCCTCGCCGACCGCCCTGCCGTAGCGGTACAGCTCGCGGGCCAGTCCGAAGTGGCCCCGCATGGCCTCCAGCATGGCGATCTTCGCCCGCGTGGAGACCTCGATCGCTACGTGTCCCCGGCCGCGCTCGAGAATCTCCTCGCAGCGGGCGATCGCCTGCTCGACCGGCGTCGGCCCGTGGCAATAGACGAGCGCGAGCATGCGCAGGATCCAGCCTTCCTCGCGCAGGTCGCCCGCTCGCTCCGCCGACTCCAACGCGCGCGTGAATGCATCCTCCATCCGCTCGCTGCGGCACAACAGCCAGTTCGCATGCCCGACGAGCGACCAGGCCCGGGCGAGACCGCCTTCGTCGCCGAGCTCGGAGAACGCGGCGAGCGCCCGCTCCGCCACCGCGATCGTGTCCTCGGTGGCGACGTCCGGGTCCATGTTCAGGCGCAGGAGCGCCTGCTCGACCCGGCTGAGCTGCTCCAGGCGACGATCGCCGCTCGCGGCCGCCTCGTCGACGGCAGAACGAAGCACCTCGGCAGCGCCGGCGCCGTCGCCCGAGAACCTGAGCGCCCTCCCCAGCTCCGGCAGCAGCTCGAGCCTCCGAGGCGGGTCGGTCTCCAGCAAGGCCGCAGCTCGACGCAAGAGGCCGGCGGCGGCGGTCATGTCACCGCGGGCGAAGGCGCGTCGGCCCGCGACCGTCAGCAGGTCGGCCGCGCGCGCCGCGGTCTCCAAAGCCTGTGCGTCGGCCGCGCCGAGCTCCAGCGCGTACCGATGGCTCTGCTCGAGGTGATAGCCGGCGAGCTCCTCTCGCTCGACGAGCGCACCGCCGTGCCGGTCGAGCCAGTCCGCGTAGCGCCCATGCAGCTCTGCGCGCGCCCGCTTGGGCAGCGCCTCGTAGGCGGCATCGCGGATGAGGAGATGGCGGAAGCGGAACGCGTCTTCCCCTTCGAACTGTGGCCGTTCGTGCCGCAAGAGCTCCTTCCGGACGAGCGCTTGGAGGCGCGTACTGAGCTCGGGCTCGTCGGGCAGGAGTGCCCGCAGTGCGCCGTAGTGAAAGACCTGCCCCTCGATCGCTGCCCGCTCGAGCACAGCGCGCTCGCCCGCCGGGAGCTGATCGAGCCGAGCCGCCAGCAGCGCGTGGATCGTCGGCGGCACGACCGAGACATCGCCGCCGTGCTCCACCATCGCCACCATCTCCTCGAGGAAGAGCGGGTTGCCGTCCGCCGCCGCGAGGATCCGCCGCCGAAGGTGCTCGTCGAGGCGCCCATGGAGCCCTTCCACCAGCAGCTCCGACTCCTCTTGCGACAGCGGCTGAAGCAGCACCGAGGTCGCGTTCGGCCTCGCGTCCACCCAGGCGGGGCGCCGTTCGATCAGGTCGGGCCGCGCCAGGCACAGGAGCAGGATCGGCGCCTCGCGCGTCCAGTCGGCGATGTGCTCGACGAGGTCGAGAAAGGCCTCCTCGCCCCAATGCACGTCGTCCAAGAGGACGACGAGTGGCGTCCGTGCCGCCGCGGCCTCGAGCGTCTTTCGGACCGCCCAGAAGAGGTCGTCCACGGACGAGGCGTCGTACCGGCGCCCGAGCAGCGCCGCGATCCGTTCGCCTGCGACCGGGTCGACGCCGAGCTCCTCCAGGCGCGCCGTCGGGTCTCTCCCGAGCAGCTGGACGAGCATCTCGACAACCGGCCAGAACGTGATGCCGTCGCCGTAGGGGAGGCAGTGGCCGCGGACGACGCCGGCCCCGTCGAGGGAGGCGAGGAATTCCTCGCTGAGCCTCGACTTGCCCACGCCTGCCGCGCCGAGCAGCGTGAACAGGTGCGGCGTCCCCTCGACGACGACTCGTTCCCACGCACCGGCTAGCTGTCCGCGCTCGGCCTCGCGTCCGATGATCGGCGCCTGGAGGCGGCGCGGAAGCCCCTCTGCGCTTCGAACCTCGCGCAGGCGGTAAACGGTCGCGGGTGCCGCCTTGCCCTTGAGCTCCATCTGCGGCAAGAGGTCGGCGTCGACCGCGTGGCGGATGAGGCGATAGGTGCCCTCGCCGAGCAGGATGTCGCCGCCGTCGGCCAGCTGCTGGAGCCGGGCCGCGACGTTCGCGGTGTCACCCGCGACGAAGTTCCGATCGGGAACCAGGCCGACCCCGGCGACCGGACCCGTGTTCACGCCGGCGCGGGTCGAGAGAGCGACCCCGAAGCGCCGTTCGAGGTCCTCGTTGAGGCGGACGAGCTCCGCCCGCATCTCGACGGCGGCGCTCACCGCCCGCAGCGCATCGTCCTCATGCAGGGTCGGGATCCCGAACACGGCGAGCACCGCGTCGCCGACGAACTTCGCGAGCGTCCCGCCGTGGCGCTCGACGATCGGCTGCATCGCGGCGAAGTACTCGGTCATCAGCTGCGTGAGCGCCTCGGGATCGAGCTGCTCACCGAGCGAGGTCGAGCCGACGACGTCGGAGAAGAGGACGGTCACCGTCTTGCGGAACGGCTCTGCGGCCTGAGCCAGGGTCACCGAGCGACCACAGGCGTCGCAGAAGCGCGCGCCCTCGCGGTTCTCCGCGCCGCAGCTCGGACAGGTCACCATGGCTCGATGCTAGGAAGGCGCACCGGACGTGTCTAGGTAAGCCGCTTTCGCATCCCGATCGTGAACTCGACGTACTGGAGCGACCGGTAGAGCGAATAAGCGGTCTCGTTGCCGCCGAAGACGTTCAGGCGGATCTCGGCGAAACCGCGACGGCGCGCCTCCTCCTCCACCAGTAGCATCGCTTCGCGGCCGAGGCCCCGGCCCCGGAACCGCTCGTCGATCTCGATGTCGTAGAGGAACCCGATCGGCTGCCCGGCGAAGCGCTCTCCCAGCCAGACTCGACCTACGGGCTCGCTCGTCTCGGTGTTCTCGATGACGAACAGCTCTTGGCCCGCGACCGGGCGGCCGTCGCGAACCAGCAGCGCGAAGTCGCGCTCCGCCTTCGCATGCGCCTCCTCCTCGCTGAGCCCGGCGTTCACGATCGCACGCTCGTAGTCGGCGCGGGTTGCGGCGACGACGGCCGCGATCTCGTCGTCGGCCACTGGACGCAGGCGGACCGC
>Ga0126310_10000248_pt1 | contig 16984 bp, 14 predicted proteins | sample Plot60_FD_92540 | JGI IMG/M metagenome (GOLD analysis project Ga0126310, IMG submission 92540) | Serpentine soil microbial communities from UC McLaughlin Reserve, CA, USA - Plot60 | ecosystem: Environmental > Terrestrial > Soil > Grasslands | place: USA: UC McLaughlin Reserve, Lake County... | reverse complement strand
CGTCTGCGTGGCCAGCACGTGCTCGACCTCGCTGGTGCCGATGCCGAACGCGAGCGCGCCGAAGGCGCCGTGCGTCGCCGTGTGCGAGTCGCCGCAGACGATCGTCATGCCCGGTTGCGTGACGCCGAGCTCCGGCCCGATCACGTGCACGATGCCCTGGCGCGCGGAGCCGAGCGAGTAGACCGGCACGCCGAACTCCGCGCAGTTGCGCTCGAGCGTCTCGACCTGCACGCGCGAGAGCTCGTCCTTGATCAGCCGTGCGACCGGCGTGCCGTCGGTGGGCGTGTTGTGATCGGCCGTCGCGAGCGTGCGATCCGGGCGGCGGACCGTGCGCCCGGCGAGCCGCAGCCCGTCGAACGCCTGCGGGCTCGTGACCTCGTGCACGAGGTGCAGGTCGACGTAGAGCAGGCCGGGGGCCACCTCGTGGGCGGCCCAGATCTTGTCGAAGAGGGTGCTCGGCATCGTCTCGTGGCTCCTCGGGTGGGTTCTCAGCTGCGCCGCAGGCCCGCGGAGACGACCGCCAGCAGCGACGCCTCCTCGGACCCGGAGTTCTCGAAGCGGTGGGACAGATCGGCGTCGAAGGTCACGCAGTCGCCGGCCGCCAGCTCGTGGGCGGCGCCGTCGCAATGGAGCACGACGCGGCCGGACTCGACGAGCGCCGTCTCGCGGCTGCCCGGCTCGTGCATCGGTGGGTCGCCGGAACCGCCGGTCGCCGCCCCGGGCGCGAGCAGGTGGCGCGAGAGCTCGGCGCGCTGGCCGGGCAGCGGGGCCGTCAGGACCTCGTACCGGTGGCCTCCCACGCTGACCGGCCCCTGCCGGCGCTCGGCGGCGCGGACGATCGTGACGGCGCCGTCCTCGTCGAGTCGCAGCAGCTGCGAGAGGCGCAGGTCGAGGCCGGCGGCGATGCGCGTGGCGACCTGCAGCGTCGGGCTCGTCTCGCCGCGCTCGACCTGCGAGAGCATCGGTGCGCTCACCCCGCAGCGGTCGGCGAGGTCGCGCAGCGACAGGCCCATCGCCTCGCGCAGGGCCCGGATGCGACCGCCGATCGCGGCGACGGACGTGGCGTCGACTTCGCTCATTACGACTGTACGTTATCACGTACAGTCGTCTGGGCCTCTGCTCCCTACCATCCCAGCATGCACCGACCCGACGTGCTCGTGCTCGGAGCGGGCGGCACGATCGGAGCCGCCTGGATGGGCGGTGTGCTCGCCGGCATCGCCGAGCGCACAGGGATCGACTTCGCCGCGTGCGAGCGGATCGTCGGGACCTCCGCCGGCGCGATGCTCGCGGCGGACCTGCTCGCCGGCATCGAGCCGCGCGCCGTGCAGCAGGCGGGGCCCGCGAACGGCGCGGCGCCGCTGCCCGGCGAGGACGAGGCGGCGAGCGCGCTGCTGGTCGCCGCCGGCGTGAGCGCGGCGGCCGAGCCCGACGGCAACGGGCGCCTGCGCGAACGCGCGGCGCGGGTCGGGGCCGGCGTCGCGAGCGCTGCCGGCGGCTCGCTCGCGCCGATCGCGCTGTCGCTCGGACGCGCGCCGGGCGCGCTCGTGCGCGCGGCCGCGCTCGCGCGCATCGAGCAGCCGACACGCGCGCTCGACGACCTCGGTGCGCGCATCGCACGCCACGACCTGCGCTGGGACGGCCGCCTGCGTGTGGTGTGCGTCGAGCGCGCCCGCGGACGCCGTGTCGTCTTCGGCGCGCCGGGCGCTCCGAGCGCCACGATCGCCGAGGCGGTGCAGGCGTCGTGCAGCATCCCGTGGATCTACCGTGCGGTGCGCATCGGCGCGAACGAGTACGTCGACGGCGCGGTCTGGAGCCCGACGAACATGGACGCGACGCCCGCCGGGCGCGAGACGCACCTGCTGTGCCTGGCGCCGATGGGCGGCCAGCTCGGCACGCGCGAGCGCAGCTCCGCCGTGCGCACCGCCACGACCGCCGCGATCCGCCTGGAGACGCTCGCGCTGCGGCGCCATGGCGTGCACGTCACCGTCGTCGTCCCGCAGCTCGTCGACCCGGCGGAGCACGCGCGCGTCGCCGGCTTGCGCCAGGGACGCGTGCTGAGCGCCGCGAGGGCCTAGGTTCTCAGGGCGTCGAGACGCGCGAGGCCTTCGCCGCCTCGGCGGTGAGGTCGGCCGCCTGGTCGGCGATCGAGCGCCGGCGCACGGCGTTCGAGAGCGCGCGTACGTAGGCGCGGCCGGCCGCCTCGATGATGTCCGTCGAGACGCCCTGGCCGGCGCCGGTGACGCCGCCGAGCTCCAAGACGACCGACGTCTCGCCGAGCGCGTCCTGGCCGCCGGTGACCGCGTCGACGCGGAACTCGCGCAGCTTCGCGTCCTGCCCGGTCGCGGCGTTGATCGCGTGGAAGATCGCGTCGACCGGGCCGTCTCCCGTGAACGAGCCGGTCGCCTCGCTGCCGTCCGGCAGCGTCACGCCGACCGTCGCGTGCGGCGGCCGTCTCGAGGACGCCTCGACCTCGAACCACGCGAGCGCATAGGCGGGGATCTCCTCGCGCAGCTCGTCGGTCACGAGCGCCTCGAGGTCCATCGCGGTCACCTGCTTCTTCTTGTCCGCGATCTCCTTGAAGCGCTTGAAGGCCGTGTTGAGCACCTGCCCGTCGACCTCGATCCCCAGCTCGGACAGCGCAGCTCTCAGCGCGTGGCGGCCGGAGTGCTTGCCGAGCACGATCGAGTTCGCGTCGAGCCCGACGGTCGTCGCGTCCATGATCTCGAACGTCGTGCGCTCCTTCAGCACGCCGTCCTGGTGGATCCCGGACTCGTGCGCGAATGCGTTGCGGCCCACGATCGCCTTGTTGGGCTGCACGACATAGCCGGTCAGGCGCGAGACGAGCCGCGAGGTGCGCGCGATCTCCTGCGTCACGACGCCGGTGCGCAGGCCGACGTCCGCCTGCCGCGTGTGCAGCAGCATCACGATCTCCTCCAGAGAGGCGTTGCCGGCTCGCTCGCCGATGCCGTTGATCGCGCACTCGACCTGCCGCGCGCCCGCCTGGACGCCGGCGAACGAGTTCGCGACGGCGAGGCCGAGGTCGTCATGGCAGTGGACGCTCAGCACCACCTCGCGCAAGCCGGGTGCGAGCTCGTACAGACGCTGCAGGTAGTCGGTGAACTCCTGCGGCATCGTGTAGCCCACGGTGTCGGGGATGTTGACCGTCGTCGCGCCCTCGTCGATCGCGATCTGGCAGACCTCGGCGGTGAACTCGACGTCGGCCCGCGTGGCGTCCATCGGCGAGAACTCGACATCCTCGACGTACTGCTTCGCGTGCGCGACGCCGGCGCGCGTGAGGCCCTTCACGTCCTCGCGCGTGGCGCGCATCTGATGCTCGATGTGGATGTCGGAGGTCGAGACGAACGTATGGATGCGCGGGCGCGCGGCGTCCCTCACGGCGCTCCAGGCGGCGTCGATGTCGCCCGGGTGGATGCGTGCGAGGCCGGCGATCACCGGTGGCGGGGTCGCGGTGGAGCCCAGCTCCGCGCGCGAGATCGCCTGGACCGCCTCGAAGTCGCCGGGCGAGGCGATCGGGAAGCCGGCCTCGATCACGTCGACGCCGAGGCGTGCGAGCTGATGGGCGATCTCCAGCTTCTCGCTCGTGTTGAGCGAGATGCCGGGCGACTGCTCGCCGTCGCGCAGCGTCGTGTCGAAGATCAGTACGCGGCTGGGGTCCTGCTGGCTGGAAGTCATGTCGTCGTCCCCTTCGGGCTCGTGCTTCGCTTCTTCTCGGTCGGTTTGCGGCTACCTGCGGCCGCCACGCGCTATTCCCCCCGAGGGGGGAGGAGAAGAAGTCGAAGGGCGAGCTGGCGCGACATGAGCCACGCCAGCTTACCAGGGGGCCTTCGGCTGCTACCAGCGCTCGCCGCGGAAGTGCGTGGGCGCGTGCTCGAGCGGCTCCTCCAGGATCCCGGGCGGCGCCGCCTCGATGTACGGCCTGCGGCGGAAGAAGTCGCGGTACGCGAACGTCGCGAGCACCATCGCGATGAGGCCGAGCACGAGCGCCCCGATGCCCATCGCGATCGGCACCTGGATGCCGAGGATCGGCGGCGAGTAGTTGTAGTCCGCCTGCGAGAAGTCGTGCAGGCCCTGGATGAAGATGTAGGTCAGCATCGCGAAGCCCAGCAGCGGGACGACGCCGGCGAGGAGGAAGTTGCGGGCGCTCCGGGTCAGCTCGCGGCGGTAGAAGACGATGCATGCCAAGCCGGTGAAGCCGTAGTAGAAGCAGATCAGGAAGCCGAGCGCCGTGATCGAGTCGCCGAGCACGTTCTGCGCCGGGTTGAGCGCCATCAGCAGGACCGTCCAGACGATCGAGACCGCGCCCATCCACAGCGTCGAGAAGGAGGGCGTCAAGTAGCGCGGGTGGACCTCCGCGAACTTCGCCGGCACGGCGCGCTTGCGCGCCATCGAGAGCGTCGTGCGCGCGGTCGGCAGGATCGTCGTCTGCGTCGAGGCGGCGGCCGAGGTCAGCACGGCGAGGATCAGCAGCTTGTCCCAGCCTGAGCCGAACACCTGCCCGCCGAGCACGCTCAGCACGTCGTCGGCGTTCTCTTCGAGCAGTCTCGTGCCGCCGTAGGCCTGCGCCGCGGCGGAGACGACCAGATAGATCAGCAGCAGGATGAGCGTCGAGACGACCGCCGAGCGGCCCGGGCCGTCGTGGCTGTTCTCCGACTCCTCGTTGACCGCCACCCCGGAGTCCCAGCCCCAGTAGATGAAGACGCCGAGCAGCATCCCGTCGATCAGCGCCGACCAGCCGAGGTCGAACGGGTTGAACCACGACAGCTCCGGGGTGATCGAGCCGGCGGGGTCGTTCGCGTAGACCTTGATCAGCGCCACGGTGGCGAAGACCGCCAGGATGACCACCTCGGCGGAGAGCAGCACGAGCTGCATGCGAGCCGACAGCTCGATCCCGCGATAGCAGATGTACGTCATGACGGCGATCCAGAAGACGGCCATCGCGATCTGCGCGCCGTTCGAGTTGGCGGCAGCGTCCCAGCCGACCAGCAGGTAGGTGTACTTGCCGGCGATCTGCGCGAGCGCGGCCATCACGATGATGTCGGCCACGACGATCGTCCAGCCGTTCATCCAGCCGATGTGCGGGCCGAGGCCGCGGCGCGCCCAGGCGAACGAGGTGCCCGGGTCGGGATCGGCACGGTTCAGGTAGCGGTAGGCGACCGCGATGCACAGCAGCGGGAGGAACGAGACGAGCAGCACGGCCGGCGCGCGCACGCCGACCCCCGCGACGGCGACGATGAAGCCGAGCGTCGCCGCGAGCGAGTACGCCGGAGCGGTCGAGGCGACGCCGATGACGACGTTGGACAGGTAGCCGAGCGCGCCCTGCTTCAGCCTGGCCGGCTCGCCGCCTGGGACGGGTTGGGACACCGCAGCGCTCTCCACCTCAGCCTCCAAGTCCGAATGGGCACTGGACATTGTGGCACCAGTGAGACTCCGCAAACCGGCAACGGGAGGGGCGGACCGGCCTGAATCGCCGGGGGCGATGCGCCGCTGCGTACAACGACACGGAGCCGGCGCCAGCCGACCGGCGAGCGTTCTGGAAGCGGCTCCTCAGAGCGTGACGGCGCGGCCGGCCACGAAGCCGTCGCCGGCGACGATCGCGTCGACGACCGACTGCGGCACCGGCGCATCGCTCGTGATCGCCATCACCGCGTTGGCGCCGTCGCCGTCGCCGTCCTCGTCGCCCGGCTGGCGGCCGACCGCGGCCGAGACGATGTTGAGCCCGTGCTCGCCGAACGCCGACCCGACTCGGCCGATCATGCCCGGCATGTCGCGGTAGCGGAACAGCGCGATGTCGTCCTCGAGCTGGAGGTTGAAGCGCTGGCCCCAGGCCTCCAGCAGGTGCGGCCGGTTGCGACGGCCGAGCGTCGTGCCGACGACGCGCATGCGGGTCTCGCCGCTGACGATCGTCACGCGCACCAGGTCGGTGAAGTCGCGCGCCGTCGTGCGCTTCGTCTCCGCCACGTCGATCCCGCGCTCCTCCGCGAGGCCCGGCGCGTTGACCGCGTTGACGTCCTCCTCGACGTGCCCGGCGAGCACGCCCATCAGCACCGCGACCGACAGCAGGCGCGTGTCGCGCTCGCCGATGCGCCCGAGGAACTCCACCTCGACGCGGTCGATCGAGGAGCCCTCCGCCAGCGACACCGCGAGGCGGCCGAGCTGGCGGCACAGCGGCGCGAACGGGCCGAGCACCTCCATGTCGGCGGGCGAGATCGCCGGGACGTTGACCGCGGTCGTGACGACGCCGCCCGGCGTGAGCGCGGCGATGATCTGCTCGGCCGTCTGCGTGCCGGCGCGGTCCTGCGCCTCGGTCGTCGAGGCGCCGAGATGCGGCGTGACGACGACGTTGTCGTAGCCGTCGAAGAGCGGGTAGTCGGTGATCGGCTCCGACGGGAACACGTCGAGCGCGGCGCCGCCGACCTTGCCGGAGTCGAGCGCGTCCTTCAGCGCGGCGTCGTCGACCAGCTCGCCGCGGGCGCAGTTGACGATCAGCACGCCGTCGCGCATCTGCGCGAACGCCTCGGCGTCGAGAAAGCCGCGCGTCTCCGGCGTCACCGGCAGGTGGATCGTGAGGAAGTCGGCCTTCGCGTAGACCTCGGCCGGGCTCTCGGCCTTCTCGGCGCCGAGCTCGCGGTAGCGCTCCGCCGAGACGAACGGATCGTAGGCGACGACGTACATGCCGAAGCCGCGCGCGCGCTGCGCGACGAGCTGGCCGATGCGGCCGAAGCCGACGATCCCGAGCGTCTTCTCGTAGACCTCCACGCCGTTGAACGTGCTGCGCTCCCACTTGTGGGCGGTGAGCGACGCGTGCGCCTGCGGGATCTTGCGCGCGAGCGAGAGCAGCAGCGCGAAGGTGTGCTCGGCTGCCGTGACGACGTTCGACTGGGGCGCGTTGACGACGATGATCCCGCGCTTCGTGGCGGCCGGGACGTCGACGTTGTTGACCCCGACCCCGGCGCGGCCGATGACCTTCAGCTTCGCGCCGCGCTCGATCAGCTCCTCGGTCATCTTCGTGGCCGAGCGGATCAGGATGCCCTCGTACTCGGGCAGCCGCTCGCGCAGCTGCTCGTCGCTCCAGTCGGCGCCCAGATCGACGTCGAAGTGCTCGCGCAGGAGCTCGACGCCGGACGCGGCGATCTGCTCCTTGACGAGGATGCGCGGGCGGTCGCTCACGCGGGCGCTGCGACCGACGCTTTGGCTTCGAGGAAGACCTTCTGCGCGGCGCCGACGCCGGCGCCGGGCGGGTGGGCCCCGTCAGCCGGATAGCCGAGCTGCGCAAGCGTCATCTCGAGCCCTGACAGCGACGTGAGGATGTCGAAGCCGCCGAAGTAGCCGCAGTGGGCGATGCGGATGATCTTGCCCGCAAGCTGCGCCTGGCCGCCGTTGGCCGTGATGCCGTAGCTGTCGCGCAGGATCTTCGGCACCTGCTTGCCGTCGATCGCCTCAGGCAATGCGATCGCGGTGACGACGTTCGAGCGCTCGTCCGGGTCGCCGTACAGCTCGAGGCCGAGCCCGGCGGCGCCGGCGCGCGTGGCGCGGGCGAGCAGCGCATGGCGCTCCCACACGTTCTCGATCCCCTCGGCCTCGATCATGCCGAGCGCGACGTCGAGCGCGGCGAGCAGCGTGACCGGAGGCGTGAAGGGGCTGTTCGGCGGGCTCTTGCGCTGCTGCTTGGCGGTCGTGACCCAGTCGAAGTAGTAGCGGCCGCCCGGCTTGGCGGCGGCGGCGTCGAGCGCGCGCTGCGAGACGGACGCGAACGCGAGGCCCGGCGGGATCATCAGCGCCTTCTGCGAGCCGGCGACGACGACGTCCACCCCCCACGCGTCCTGCTCGAGCGTTGCGGCGCCGAGGCCCGAGACGGCGTCGACCGCGAGCAGCGCGCCCTTCTCGCGCACGACCGCGGCGATCGCCTCGACATCGTGGACGATGCCGGTGGAGGTCTCCGACAGCGTCGCGAAGACGACCTCGATCCCGCTGGTCTCATCCAGCAGACGGCCGATCTCCTGCGGGTCGAGGCGTTCGCCCCAGCCCGGCTCGTACTTGACGAGGTCGGCGCCGTAGGCCTCGCACAGCTCGATCCAGCGCTCGCCGAACTTGCCCGCGGCACACGCGAGCGTCTTCGTGCCGGGGCGCACGAGATTCGCGACGGCGGAGTCCATCGCGCCTGAGCCGGAGGCGGCGAACATGAGCACGTCGTTCTGCGTGCGGAAGACCTGCGGCAGGCGCTCGAGCACGCGCGCGTAGAGCTCGACGCCGGCCGGCGCGCGGTGGTAGAGCACCGGCTCGGCCATCTTCGCGAGCACCTGCGGCGGCACGGGCGTCGGCCCGGCCGTCATCAGGATCTGCTTCGTGAACGGGTTGATCTCGGTCATCGGCGGCGTGGCAAGCGTAGCGGGACGCGGCGCTCAGCCGGCCGCGAATCCGCTGTCGTCGATCCAGGCCATCATCGAGCGCAGCTTTCTGCCCTCGACCTCGACCTGGTGGCCGGCTTGCTCCTTGCGCATGCGGTCGAAGTTCTCCTGACCGGCGCGCACCTCCGCGATCCACTCGCGCGCGAACTCACCCGACTGGATCTCGCCGAGGATCTGCTTCATGGCGGCGCGCGACTCGGGTCCGATCACGCGCTTGCCGCGCGTGATGTCGCCGTACTCGGCCGTGTTGGAGATCGAGTAGCGCATGCCGGCGATCCCCTTCTCGTACATCAGGTCGACGATCAGCTTCAGCTCGTGGAGCACCTCGAAGTACGCCAGGCGCGGGTCGTAGCCGGCCTCGACGAGCGTCTCGTAGCCGGCGCGCACCAGCTCCGAGGTGCCCCCGCAGAGGACGGCCTGCTCGCCGAACAGGTCGGTCTCGGTCTCGTCCTTGAAGGTCGTCTCGATCACGCCGCCGCGCGTGCAGCCGATGCCCTTCGCGTAGGCGAGCGCGAGCTGCTGGGCGTTGCCCGACGCGTTCTGATGGACGGCGATCAGGCCCGGCACCCCGCTGCCTTCCGTGTACTGACGGCGCACGAGATGGCCGGGGCCCTTCGGCGCGACGAGCGCGACGTCGACGTCCGCGGGCGGCTCGACCTCGCCGTAGTGGATCGAGAAGCCGTGGCCGAACAGCAGCAAGTTGCCGGGGGCGATGCCGTCGCGGATCTCGTTCCAGACGTCGCGGTGCTTCTCGTCGGGGACGAGCAGCATCACGATGTCGCCGCGGCTCGCGGCCTCGACCGGCTCGAGCACCTCGAGGTCGTTGCTGCTCGCCTTCTCGACGGACGCCGAGCCGGCGCGCAGGCCTACGACGACGTTCACGCCGGAGTCCTTGAGGTTCAGCGCGTGGGCGTGGCCCTGCGAGCCGAATCCGATGATGGCGACGGTCTTGCCGTCGAGGAGCGTGAGGTCAGCGTCGTCGTCGTAGAACATGGCGCGGCAGGCTACCGGAAGCGAGGTCTTCGGCCTGTCTCGGCACGCGGCGTTTCGCGCGTGGTGGGACGCGAAGCCCGCACCGGGCCGGCGCTCAGGCCTCGGCGGTCGCGACGAGCGCGACGGCGGGCAGCGCGAGCGAACCGTCGGCGGAGGCGAACGGCGCCGTCGCGAGCGCGAGCCGCTCCATCAGATCCGCGCGCTGACGCGGGTCGAGCGGTGCAGTGACGTCGGCGAACGCCGGCGCGAGGTCGCTCGTGGAGGCGACGAGATCCTCGACGTCGTCGTAGCGGAGCGTCAACGGCAGCTCCTCCACGATCGCGTCGGCGAAGCCGGTCTCCGCCAGCAGCTCGCGCAGCCGATCCGGATCGGCGAGGTCGAACATGCCCGGGCCGGCGGCGAAGTCGAAGCCGTCGACGAGGCCGGCGTCGACCAGCGCGCGGCGCGGGAGCGTGGCGAACACGACGCGCTCCGGCGTGCTCCAGGTCGCAAGCGCGAGCCGGCCGCCCGGCCGCAGGACCCGGCGCGTCTCGCGCAGAGCCGCTTCCTTGTCGAGCGCGAGCATGTAGCCCCACCGACACAGGACCGCGTCGACGCTCGCGGCCGCCAGGTCGATCCACTCCAGCTCGAGCGCCCGGAACTCGACGTTGGTCAGGCGCAGCTGCTCGGCGCGCGCTCTCGCGTGGGCGAGCATCGCCTCGGCGCCGTCGCTGGAGATCAGCGTGCCGCCGCCTGGTGCGATCAGCTCGGCCGCGAGGAAGCCTGTCTCTCCGACGCCGGCCGCCAGCTCCAGAATCCGCTGCCCCGGCTGCGGCGCGATCGCCTCGACCAGCCAATGCGAGACGGGCATCGCCGCCGCCTGAAAGCGCTCGTTGCGGCGCTGCCAGCCGTCCGCCGCGCGCTCCCAGCGCTCGCGCACGGCGGCGCGCAGCTCGTCGGGGTCGGGATCGCTCGTGGGCTCGGTCATCGCGGAGTGGGATTCTGCTGCAGCTCGCGACGCAGCAGCTTGCCGGAGGCTGTGCGCGGCAGGCGGTCGGCGAAGGCGACCTCCTTCGGCACCTTGAAGCGCGCGAGCTGCGAGGCGACGTGCGCGCGCAGCTCCTCCGCCTCGGCCTCCGCGCCGTCATGCAGCACGACGGTGGCGACGACCGCCTCCCCCCATCTCGGATCGGGCCGGCCGTGCACGCCGGCGTCCGCCACCGCGGGATGCGCGAGCAGCGCCGCCTCGACCTCCGCGGGCGCGACGTTCTCGCCGCCGGAGACGATCGCGTCCGCCTTGCGGCCGGTGAGCGTGAGACGGCCCTGCGCGTCGAGCACGCCGCAGTCTCCGGTGTGCAGCCAGCCGTCCGGAGCGGCGGCGCCGGGGGCGACGGTCGGCCCCTTGACGAGGATCTCGTCGTCGTCGGCGATCCGGACCTGCTGGCCGACGAGCGGGCGGCCGGCTGTCTCCGGCTCGCCTGGCAGCGAGGTCGTGACCTGCGAGCAGGTCTCCGTCATGCCGTAGGTCTGGGCGACCGGGATGCCGGCCTCCTGCGCCTGCGCCGCGAGCGTCGGCGCGAGCGGTCCACCGCCGATGAGCGCGACGCGGAGCGGATTGGGCGCCTTGAGGCCCGCGTCGAGCAGGCGCTCGAGCGTCGTCGGCACCAGCGAGACGAGCGTGACCTGGTCGCGCTCGATCGCGGTCAGGACCGCCTCGGTGTCGAAGCGCTCGTGCAGCACGACGGTCGTGCCGTAGATCGCGCTGCGGATCGGGATCGCGAGGCCGCCGACGTGGCTGAGCGGCAGCGTGCAGAGCCAGCGATCGTGCGGGTCGAGGCCGAGCGCGAGCGCGGAGCCGAGCGCGTTCCAGGTCCAGTTGCCGGCGGTGAGGGCGACCGGCTTGGGGTCGGCGGTGGTGCCGGAGGTGTGCATCAGCGTGACGGGATGGTCCGGCGTGAGGCGCTCGAGGATCCGGGGGTCCGGCTCGCCATTGCGGTGCAGCGGCTCCTCGACCGTGAGCTTCGCGTCTTGCGTTCGCGCCGCCCGCTCCCCGGGCCTCAGCCGCAGGTCGACCGGCACCACCGTGGCGCCGAGCATGAGCGTGGCATGGAGGGCAGCGAGGAAGGGCAGCCCGGACGGGAGCTGCAAGGCCACCCGGTCCCCCTCCGCGACGCCCTGCGCTTGCAGCACGGCGGCGGCTTCAAGCGCTCTCGCGTGCAGCTCGGCATAGGTCGCGACGGTGCCGTCGGCGTCGATCAGCGCGGGGTGCCGCGGTCTTAGCGCGGCCGCGCGTGGGAGCCAGGGATCGAGGTTCATGCCTCCATGAAGGCTACGCGCCGGTGAGAAACGCGTTGATCGCGGCTGCTGTCTGCGCTGGTCGCCGGACGACGTCGTCGTGCGTGAAGCGCAGGACGCGGTAGCCGGCTCGTGCGAGGGCGTTGGCCTTGGTGCGGTCGCGTTGAAAGGCGTGGCGGTCCTTGTGGCGCTCCCAGCCGTCGAGCTCGACGGCGAGGCGGTGATCCGGCCAGCAGGCGTCGACCTCGTCGGTGCCGACGTGGAAGTTGGCGCGCGGTCGCGGAAGGCCGTGACGGTCGACGAGCCGCAGGAAGCGGTCCTCGAGGGCAGAGCGGGTCAGTTGGGTGCCCTTGCGCCGGTGCTCCTCGAGGACGGCTGTGAGGGCGGCGTGGCCGGGGCCCCGGCGATGGCGGGTGCTGACCATCGTCTCGTGGAGGTCGTTCGCGTCGACGACGCGCAGATGCTCCGCCTCGCGGAGGGCCTCGGCGAGGCGGTCGGCCGGGACCACGTAGGCGAGGTCTACGAGCGTGCGCGCGACGGTGGTGACCGGGATGCCGTCGACGGTGGTGACGTCTCGGGCAACGAGGGTGGTGGTGTGGTGGATGTCGATCCCCGGCCGGCCTGCGCGGATCCGCCGGGTGGTCGTGACGTCGATGCGGGAGCGGTTCGACGGGCGGATGAGGCCGTGCAGCGCCGCCGCCTCGCGGTGGCTCAGCGCAGCGCCCGGCCCGCAGGCGAGGACGGCCGCGAGCCAGTGACCCTGCAGACGGAGCTGGCGGTGGCCGAGGGCGTAGACGCCTCGGTGGAGACGGATGAGCTGCTCGGTCTCGATCCTCACCTCGATCATCGAGGCAGTCAGCCCGAGGCTCGTGAGCTGTCGCCGGGTCACGAGCCCGTGCTGAGCGGCAGCGATCGCCGGAACTGTGGTCATCTGTGCGTCTGTGAGAGGCATAGATGACCAGAGTTCGGAGGGGCTAGGGTTTCGGCCCCTCCCCCCGACTTTCAGGAGACTGCTGACGTGAGCGTGACGTGGACGCCTGCCGGTGAGTACGAGGACATCCGCTACGAGCTGAGCGGGGATGGGATCGCGAAGATCACGATTGCGCGGCCCGAGGTGCGCAATGCGTTCCGGCCGGAGACCGTGATCGAGCTGATGGACGCGTTCGAGCGTGCGCGGGAGGACACCGGGGTCGGCGTCGTGATCCTGACCGGCGAGGGCGAGCAGGCGTTCTGCTCGGGCGGGGACCAGCGGGTGCGGGGCTCGTCGGGCTACAGAGTCGGCGGCACCGCGACGGTCGGCCGCTTCCACGTGACCGACCTGCACGTGCAGATCCGCCGGCTGCCGAAGCCTGTGGTGGCGATGGTCGCGGGGTACGCGATCGGCGGCGGTCACGTGCTCCACGTCGTCTGCGACCTGACGATCGCCGCCGAGAACGCGCGCTTCGGGCAGACCGGACCGAGAGTCGGCTCGTGGGACGGCGGCTTCGGGACCTCGGTGCTGCGCGACCTGGTCGGCACGAAGAAGGCGAAGGAGATCTGGCTGCTGTGCCGCCAGTACGACGCACGGCAGGCGCTCGAGATGGGGCTCGTGAACGCCGTCGTCGCGCTCGATGAGCTCGAGGCGACGACGGTGGAGTGGTGCCGCGAGATGCTCGCGCTCTCGCCGTTCGCGCTGCGACTCGTGAAGTCGAGCTTCAACGCGCAGGAGGACGGCTACGCCGGCATCCAGCAGCTCGCGCACGACACGAACCTGCTGCTCTACGGCAGCGAGGAGGCGACCGAGGGGCGGACGGCGTTCCTCGAGAAGCGCTCGCCTGACTTCTCGCGCTTTCCGCGGCGCCCGTAGGCTTCGCGCAATGAGCACCGGGACGACGGCACCGAGCGTCGTGCGCATCTGGCTGATGGCCGCGCGGCCGAAGACGCTGCCGGTCGGCCTCGCGCCCGTCCTCGTCGGCACCGCGCTGGCCGATACCGCCGGGGTCTTTCATCCGCTGCGCTTCCTCGCCGCGCTGCTCGGCGCGCTGTTCATCCAGGTCGGCGCGAACCTCTCGAACGACTACTCGGACGCGCGCCGCGGCGCCGACACCGAGGACCGCCTCGGACCGGTGCGCGTGACGGCCGGCGGGCTCGTGCCGCCGCGCCAGGTGCTGATCGCCACCTACGCGACGTTCGCGTTGGCGGTGCTGACCGGCGTGTACCTGATCGCCGTCGCCGGCTGGGAGCTGCTGATCGTCGGCGCCGCCTCGATCGTGGCGGGCGTGCTCTACACCGGCGGTCCGCGCCCGTACGGCTACGAGGGGCTCGGCGAGCTGTTCGTGTTCCTGTTCTTCGGGATCGTCGCGGTCGCCGGCTCGTTCTTCGTGCAGACGGAGGAGCTCGTGTGGGAGGCGTTCGCGCTGGCGGTGCCGGTGGGGCTGCTCGCCTCCGCGGTGCTCGTCGTCAACAACGCGCGTGACCTCGAGACCGACAGACGCGCCGGCAAGCGGACGCTCGCGGTGCGGCTCGGGCGCGAGCGGACGCGGGTCCTGTACGCGGCGATGGTCTACGGCGCCTTCCTGCTCGCGCCGATCACGTGGGCCTTCGGGCCGCTCGATCCGTGGATGCTGCTGCCCTTCTTGGCGCTCCCGCTTGCGGCGCCGATCGTGCGAACGGTCAGAACGCGCACGGACGGCCCGTCGCTCAACGAGGCGCTCGCGCGGACCGGCCAGCTCGAGCTGCTGTTCTGCGTGCTGCTCTGCGCCGGCATCCTGCTGAGCTGACGGGCCGGCCGTGCGGCTGGAGATCGCCCCCCGACGGCTGCGCCTGCGGACTCCGCTCGCGACCGCGCATGGCACGATCGCCGAGCGCGAGCTGCTCGACGTGCTGATCCTCGGCGCCGACGGCGTCGCCGGCGCCGGCGAGGCCGCGCCCCTCACCTCCTACGACGGCGTCACGCTCGACGACGTGCGCGCCGCGCTGGAGGACTGCCGCCCGATCGTGCACGACGCCGAGGGGCTGCCGCGCGCGATGGTGCTGGCCGAATGCCGCAAGGCGGCGGTGCTGCCGCAGGCCGTGGCGGCGATCGACCTCGCGCTGTGGGACCTCGAGGGGCGGCGGGCCGACGTGCCGGTGTGGCGGCTGCTCGGCGCCCAGGTGGATCCGCAGCCGATCGCGGTCAACGCGCTGATCGTGGCGGAGGACCGCGCGGGCGCGGCTGCTGAGGCGGCGCGTGCGGTGGAGGCCGGGTTCGCCTGCGTGAAGCTGAAGGTGGGGATCGGCGACGACGCCGGCCGCGTCGCGGCGGTGCGGGCGGCGATCGGACCAGACGTCGCGATCCGCCTCGATGCGAACGGTGCGTGGGAGGTCGAGCAGGCGCAGGCGCACCTGCGCGCGCTCGCGCCGAGCGACCTCGAATGCTGCGAGGAGCCGGTCCACGGCGTCGAGGAGCTGCGCGCGGTCGCAGCCGAGACGGAGGTCGCGGTCGCGATGGACGAGACGGCCGTCGGCCCCGGTGCGCTCGCGAGCGGCGCGACGCCGATCGTGTGCCTGAAGCTGAGCCGCTGCGGCGGAATCAGCGGCCTGATCGAGGCGGCCGAGACCGCACGCGCGGCCGGCAGCGAGGTCTACCTCGCGTCGACGCTCGACGGACCGCTGGGGATCGCCGGGGCGCTGCACGCCGCGGCCGTGGTGCAGCCGACGCGGCCGTGCGGGCTCGCGACGCTCGCCGCGTTCGACGGGCTGGAGCTCGACCCCGCACTGGCGGTCGAGCGCGGCCTCATGCGGGTGCCGACGGCGGCCGGGCTGGGGGTACGCGCGTAGGCGGCGCCGAGAGGCCCGCCGCGACGCCGGTCAACCTGCGGCGAGCAAGCTCGCAACGACCTCCGGTCGTTCGAGCTGGACCGCGTGACCGGCGTCGGAGACGACGTGCAGGGTCGCGCGTGGCAGCGCGCCTGCCATCTGCTCGCCGAGCGCGCGGAATCTCGCGTCGCGCTCGCCGGCGATCAGCGTCACGGGGATTCGCAGCTCGGGCAGCCGGTCCCACAGCGGCTCCATGACGCCGGTGCCGAGTCCGCGCAGCGCCGCCGCGAGACCGGCGGGCGACTGGGCCAGGCGCTCGGCGCGCGCGGCGGCTGCCACCGCCGCCGGCTGATCGGCGAACAGCGGCAACGCGGACCAGTGCGAAGCGAACGCCTCGATCCCCTCCCCCTCGATGCGATCCGCGAGTGCGTCGTCGGCCGCGCGGCGGGAGCGGCGCTGCTCGGCGTCGGCGATCCCGGGTGAGGCGCCGACCAGGGTCAGCCGCCGGATGCGGGCGGGCGCGGCGAGCGCCAGCGACAGCGCGATGCGGCCGCCCATCGAGTAGCCGGCGAGCGCGAAGCGCTCCGGGCCGAGGGCCAGCACGTCGCCGCGGACGGCGTCGAACGACACCGGCCGCACGCCGGACGCGGAGCCGTGGCCGCGGAGGTCCGGGGCGAGCGCGCGATAGCGTTCGCCGAGCGCCGCGATCGTCGGCCCCCAGCTGCGGCCCGTCTGCGTGAAGCCGTGCAGCAGGACGATCGTCTCCGGCGCCATCCCCGCATCTTCCATGACCGACGCGACCCACACCTACCTGCTGCTGCGCGCGTTCTGCGACGAGCTCGCGCGCTGCGGCGTGACCGACGCGTGCACCTCGCCCGGCTCTCGCTCGACGCCGGTCGTGCTGTCGCTCGCACGCACGCCGGGCCTGCGCGCCTGGTCGCACGTCGACGAGCGCGTCGCCGGCTTCTTCGCGCTCGGGCTTGCGAAGCAGACCGGCCGCCCGGTCGCGATCGCCTGCACGTCCGGAACCGCGACCGCGGAGCTGGCGCCGGCCGTGATCGAGGCGGCGCAGGCGCGCGTGCCGCTGATCGTCCTGACGGCCGACCGCCCGCCGGAGCTGCGCGACGTCGGCGCGGGTCAGACGATCGATCAGATCAAGCTCTACGGCGCCGCCGCGAAGTGGTTCGTCGAGGTCGGAACGCACGAGGCGACGCCCGAGCGCGTGCGCTGGTTGCGGGCGCTCGCGTGCCGAGCGGTGTGGACCGCGCTCGACGGACGGCCCGGGCCGGTCCATCTCAACATGGCGCTGCGCGAGCCGCTCGTGCTCGACCGGCCGCTGCCGGACGAGGATCCCTGCCCCGGCCGGCCCGACGGGCGCCCGTGGATCGCGCATCCTGTCGTCCCGGCGCCGACCGAGCTGCCGCGGGTCCCACTCGCACCGGCGCCGCGCGCGGTGATCGTCGCCGGGCGCGACGAGCGCGATCCGGCGCTCGGTGCGGCGGTCGCCGCCTTCG
>Ga0126310_10000246_pt1 | contig 17016 bp, 15 predicted proteins | sample Plot60_FD_92540 | JGI IMG/M metagenome (GOLD analysis project Ga0126310, IMG submission 92540) | Serpentine soil microbial communities from UC McLaughlin Reserve, CA, USA - Plot60 | ecosystem: Environmental > Terrestrial > Soil > Grasslands | place: USA: UC McLaughlin Reserve, Lake County... | reverse complement strand
TCGACGTGTGCGATCTCCATCGGGATCAGGGTCTTTCCCGAGAGCCCGAAGAGGCCCATCTTGACCCCGATGTACTCCTCGCGATCCGCCTCATCTATAAACAGGTCGTCTACCTTGCCTATCTTCTCGCCCGCGTCGTCGTAGACTTCGTAGCCCTCGTACCTTTCTTCGAGTTCCTTCAAACGCTCGTCTGTGTGCATGATGTCTCTCCTTGCATCGGTTGCAATCATCATAGATGATGACCTGAGACAGACGATTGGTCATGGTGCAGATGATCTATTTTCCTCTGGCGCAAGTAGACTACGAATGCCTAGTGAACATTACCTATAGCACCTTGCGGTGTAATGACCCATAATATGTCGTAGGGTCATAACATTTGCTTGCCCTACTCTGAAAACCTACCCAAGCAGATAAATCGACGCCACTAAGAGTGACCGACGCCTGTTCACGTGACAACTTCTTGATCATCCTGGTGAGTAGGAGAAGGTTCGTAGAGTGGATTGGCTGAGAGGCAGGGAGGCGCGTGCGGAGGACTTCGCCTTGTTGGAAGAGGAGCTCACTAGCCTGAAGAAGGGTTGAACCCACAGCCACCCACCGAGATGAGATCCTACAGGGCTCCGGCCCTTACTCTTGCTACCATCGCTTGCGGGCCGGGGTGATGTCCGCTCCCCAGCTTTTTATTTGCGTGGACCAGAATCAAGCCTGGGCCGGCAGAGTATGCCTCGCCGCTGGCCTTTATCGTGCATAGAGCATTTTCCCCAACGAAAGATGGAAAATACGGCGGATGTGCTGCTCACCCCTGGCGCGCTAAGCTCCACGTCCGGTCGGCCACTCAGAGCATCTCTGGGACATGTCACAGCCAGGGTTCGGCCAGTATATATTAGAGACTGGGCTAAGACTGCGCATCAACAATGTCGTCCGTGGAGCGTGAGGAAAAGCAACCCCTGGTCAAGCTCTCGACCGTCGTGGCAACAGGGTTGGCTGCGGCGCTGGCGGCCTACTTTACCTCCCGCTTCGGCATCGCGGGCACCGTGGTGGGCACAGCACTGATGGCGATGATCATAACGGCGGGTTCAGCGTTGTTTAGCGTCTACCTGGAGCGGGCCGCGGCCAAGGCGCGCAACGTCGTTCCTGGCGCCCTGCGCGCGAGGCCATCGCGCCGCTCAATTCTCCTCGGGAGTCTCTTGACCATGGCGGCTTCATTCCTCTTGGGCCTAGGGGTTGTCACGAGCGTGGAGTTAAGCGTGAGGATTTGAGCACCAGTTGCGTTCTACCAGCTCTTGATAGGCACTTTGGATTCCAGCGCGTGCCCGCCTGAATGGCAAGCCGCCCGCTCAGGGCAGCGCCCCAAGCTCGTCCAGCGACTGCTGCAGGTCGGCGGGGTCTCGGTAGACGCGAAACGCACCCGCGCGGGCCAGCTCGTCCTCGCCGTAACCCCCGCTCAAGAGCCCGACGCTCAGCATGCGTGCTCTCCGGGCGGCGAGCAAGTCCCAGACTGCGTCGCCGACCACGTAGCAGTCCTCTGCCCTGACCCCGAGCCGCTCCTGGCAGGTGAGGAAGAGGTCCGGTTCGGGCTTGGCGCGGCTCACTTCTCCTCGCTCGACGACCACCGTCTCGGGGCCAACGCTCAAGACCTCGAGAGAGGCGTCGATCTCGGGTCTGCGGCCGGAGGTGGCGATCCCATGTACGATGCCAGTAGTGCGAAGGTACCGCAAGAGGTCCACCGCGCCCGGCAGGGCTCTGGGCTCGGGAAGGAACTCGCGGTAGAGTTCCCCGTGGCGCCGCTGGAGGACCCCGGCCTCCTCTGGAGCGATTTCGCGCCCGAGCTCCCTGGCGGCGGAGCGGGTGAACAGCCCGCCGCTCATCCCGATCCGGCGGTGGATCTTCCACCCGTCTATGCTCATACCCGCCTCGGTGAAGGCCCGTTGCCAGGCGAAGACGTGGGCGTAGACGGTGTCCACCAGCGTCCCGTCGAGGTCGAAGATCAGGGCGCGCACCGGCCCTCCCAAGATCCATTCAGTCCTGTTGGTGGCGGCCTTCTCTCAGGACCGCGCCAAGGCCTACGAGCGGCTGAGTCCGAGCCTTCGAGGTAGTGGCGTGAGCCTTTTTCTGCCCTCACGACCAGCACCGGGCAGTGGGCGTGGCGGACCACCGAATCAGAGACGCTCCCCATTAGAGCCCTTCTCATTCCCTCCAATCCCCGGCTGCCCATAGCTACCAGGCCTAACCCCAGCTCTTCGGCCAGCTCCACGATCTGTTGGGCTGGTCGTCTTCCCATCATAAGGTAGGCATTCGTGATTGTCCCCCCGACGTCCACTATTTTCTTCACTTGTCGGTCGAGCAGCTCTCGAGCCCCCTGCTCGAGCTCTCGAAGCGTTTCTTCCAGTAATGCGGGATTCGGTACGATGTCCGCGCCGGGGTAGTACTCGCCACCAACGTGGACGACGTGCAGCTCGGAGTCAGTGCGATTGGCTAGGTCGACGGCCGTAAGGAGGGCCAGCTCGGTGTCCTCGGATCCATCGATGGCCAGAAGGATCTTTGTAGGGAAGTTGCTCATCTCCTACTCACTTTCGAGCATGGCTGTCCCAACCCTTTAGCTTCATCGAGTATTCTCTCGGCCCGAGGTGCTCCTCCGACCAATGCTCAAACGCAAACCGCTGGAGAGCACCTCCTTTTTACTCGAGAGAGCTACGTCTCTTGGCGACAATCTCTTTTTAGGGTGCCAAGCGTAACAAGCGGCCAAGGCTTAGAGTATCGTCTACATGATTCATTCCTTCCTGAGCAATATGCTGTATTTATGCTCTCTGGTCCACACAGGTCATGAAAGCCGGTCAGCCACAAGGTGCTCTCTATGGGTAAGAAGTCTCGGTCATGGGCGTTACGATCAGCTCGTGGATGATCGACCCGGCTGGCTGGCAGACCATGAACAGGATGCAAGCCGCTACGTTCTCTGGCGGCTGGAGGTTCTCTGGCGGCGGGGGCGGGTCGAGGGTCTTGAAGAAGTTGGTCCTCATCCCACCGGCGACCACGGCCATGACCCTGATGCCGTATTTCTTTCCTTCCTCGTGCAACGCCTGCGTCAGGCCCATCACGCCGTGCTTGGAGGCCGCGTAGGCGGAGGCGTTGGACCAGCCTTTTTTGGAGGCGGTCGAGGAGACGTTGACGATCTGGCCCCCTCCGCTCTCGATCATGTGCGGGAAGACGGCGCGGGAGAGGGCCCACGGGGCGCGGAGGTTGACGTCCTGGACGCGGTCCCACTCGGCCAGGGTCAACTCGGTGGCCGACCGGATGAAGTCCACCCCGGCGTTGTTGACGAGTATGTCTATGCGGCCCTCGGAGTCGAGGATGTCGTGCACCCTCGCCCAGGCCCAGGTGACCTCGGCGACGTCCAGGTAGATCTCACGTCCCCCGATCTCCTCGGCGACCTTCCGCGCGCCTTTCTCGTCGATGTCCGCGCAGACGACGCGCGCCCCGTGCGCCGCGAGCACGCGTGCGGTCGCGGCCCCGAGCCCGCTCGCCGCCCCGGTCACCAGCGCGACCTTGCCGTCAAGATTGAAGTTGACTCCGTTCCCGTCCATTTATTTTCCTTTCTCTCTCGCAGTGTTCCTTCAGGTTCTGCTCTACGTCCACTCTCTCACCACGGTGGCATCCCGCTTGCCAGGCGCCGCCCAGGACATCGAAAATCCACGAAGGAGGATCTCATGCCCTTCGACCCGACAAAGCCCCTGTGCCCCGCCGCAAAGACGGCCGTCGCCGGATGCCCATGAACGGCCGAGAACCCCGCGTAGGAGTGGTCGTCGTGACCCGGAACCGCCTCCCCGATCTCCTCAACGCTCTCGGACATCTCCGCGCCTTGCCGGAGCGGCCGGGGATCGTTGTCGTAGACAACGCCTCCTCCGACGCTACGGTCGCCACCGTGCACCACCCCGATGTCGAGGTGATCTCTCTGAACGAGAATCTCGGCGCGGCGGGCCGTAACATCGGCGTGCAGGCTACGGAGACCCCATACGTGGCCTTCTCCGACGACGACTCGTGGTGGGCTCCGGGCTCCCTGTCCCGCGCTGCGGACCTCTTCGACGCCAATCCCCGGCTGGGGCTGATGGTCGCCCGCATCCTGGTAGGCCCCCGCGAAAGAGAGGACCCCATCTGCAAAGAGATGGCCCACAGCCCACTGCCCGAGGAGCCGGATCTCCCGGGTCCTCCGGTGCTCGGGTTTCTGGCCTGCGCGGCGATCGTCCGGCGGTCGGCCTACCTGGAGGTCGGGGGCTTCGAGCCCCGCGTGCTCATAGGGGGAGAGGAGGACCTCCTGGCGGCGGATCTCGCATCCGCCGGATGGGGTCTGGCCTACGTACACGACGTGGTAGCGCACCATCACCCTTCCACCATCCGCGACGCCCGCGCCGTCCGGCGACTCGGGGTCCGCAATGCCTTGTGGTTCGCCTGGCTGAGACGCCCCGTCTCGACCGCCACGCGCCAGACGCTACGGGTGCTGGGTGCCGTCCCCCGAAACCCCGACGCCAGAGCCGGCCTTGTCAAAGCCGTGCAGGGTCTGCCGTGGGCGCTGCGAAAGCGGCGCGTGGTACCGCCCCACGTCGAGAGCAGGTTGCGAACGCTGGACCGGGAGAGGGGTTTGCGGGCGCTGAGCAAGCCGGGATCCCGCACCTCGTAGAGAGAATTTGCCGCCGGGCGGCGAGTGTTCTTAACGGCGCCCATCTCTCAAGTCACCCACGAACTCGGTGCGCGTAGCCTGCAATATTTCGGAAGCCCGCTCGGCGCACGAGCGTGCGGTGTCGCGCGCCTCGGGAGCGAGGCAGTAGTCCAGCGCTTCGTGCAACGCCTTCTCGGAGAGCCCATCGGCGGTGAGCACGACCGGCCAGCCGACGGCCTCGGCCTGGCGCCGAATTTTGGCTCCGCCGGAGATGGGATCGACGGCGACCGCGGGTAGCCCCTGCTTCAGAGCGTGCACCATCCCGTGCAGGCGGGTCGTCACGACCACGTCCATCCGGGCGACCAGCGCCTCCACCTCGGCCGGGCTGCGAAAGGCCCCGGGGAACTCCCCGCGTCGCGGGTCCACGCGCGTGTCGAAGGGGACCACGCAGACCCTCCGGTCGTAGAGGACCCTGCGGACGGTGGCGTGGGTGGCGTCGTGCATGCCCAGTTCGCCGTACTCGGGCTGGGCGTGGCCCAGGATGAGACCCACGACGGGCATCGCCTCCGTACCCGCCACGAAAGCGAGGTCGGGGCGGCTCGTCGCGGAGCTGTCGCGCTCGAGCAAGACGTCGAAGGGATGGCCGTCTTCGAGAGGCTCGATCATCGAAACGCCCAGGCCGATCATGCGGCAACCCGAGAAGCGCCGCGCGAGCTCGTCAACCTGCCGGCCGTTCGCGGGACCGCAGATGAACAATACCTCGGAGTAGGACGCCGGATCGACGGAGCTCCAGTCCACCCCGTCTTCGAAAGCGGGGGAGAGGGCGACGTCGTAAGAACGCCCCGCAAGCTCGAGCCACTCGCACGCCACGTTGCGTGCGAGCAGGTCGCCGGCGGTCGCCTCGCCGTTCACGAAGCTGAACCAACCCGTCACCAGAACCTTCGTGGTTCCCACTCCTGTCATCCTTTCTAGAGCACCGCCTGTCTCGCCGATCTCCGCGGCAATCCGGCGAGCGCCGCCATCACGTCTCGCACCCGCAGCTCGAGCAGCCCTGGGTCCGGGCTATCCGAGTGAGGATCTCCGGACCTTCCGGCCCACAGCGCCCGGTGCCGGGGTCGGTCGGGAGGCGGGCCCCACCGGGCCGGCGAGGTCGGTCCGAACAGCGTCACTGACGGGGTGCCTAAAGCGGTCGCGAGGTGAGACACGCCGGTGTCGCCGCACACGACCCGACCTGCGGCAGCGACCAGGGCCGCCAGCTCGAGAAGCCCGGTGCGTCCGGCGTACACGGCGGATTCTTCCAGCCCCGCCTCCCGCACGACGGTGCGGGCCAGCTCTACCTCGCCTCTTCCTCCCGTGACTATCACGGAGTGGCCGTTGGCAACCTCCGTCCGGGCCACGGCGGCCCATCGCTCCGCGGGCCAGCGACGTGCGGTGCTCGCTGCGCCGGGGTGGATCAGGGTCGCACCACGGGCGGGCTCGGGCGCTACTCGCGACGGTGCGCTCAGGTCCAGCCGCCTCGGATCGGCCGGGATGCCGTAGGACTCCAGCAGGCGGCACCAGCGGTTCACCTCGTGCTCCTCGGTTCGCCAGGTGGGACCGTCCGCACTCTGCGGCACCTCGGGATGGGAGAAGGAGATCAAACGCCCGGGCTCCGCCTCGAGCAAGACCCGGTGGCTCTGCGGTCCTCTGCCGTGCAGGTTCACGGCCATGTCGCTCCAGCGGAGCGAAGGATGCAGCGGGGCGAGGGGTTTGGTGTCGACGACGCCGTCCACGGCATACGTGAAGGCGGCCAGGGATGCGAGTCCTTGGGGCGCGGCGAGCACCCGGCGGTGATCGGGGAAGGCATCGGCCAGCGCTCGCAGCGCCGGCACGGCCGCCAGCAGGTCGCCCAGGCCGAGGGCGCGCAGGATCACCAGCATGGGCCGCTCGGGTATCTCAGCGGCCACCGCGGCTTACGGCCTCCTCTATGAGTCGGGTTGTGGAGCGGCCCGCGACGTAGGGAAGTACGACCGCCCGCCCGCCCCAGCTAGCAAGCAACCGCGCCTCTGGTAGATCGGAGGCCTCGTAGTCGCCGCCCTTGGCGAAGACGTCGGGGCGCAGGCTATTCAAGACGGCCCAGGGCGTATCTTCGTCGAAGAGGACGACGGCGTCCACGCAGTCCAGAGCACCCAGCACCGCAGCCCTGTCTTCCTCGGGCACAAGCGGCCGGTCTGAGCCCTTAATGCTGCGCACGGACACATCGGAGTTGAGGCAGACGATCAGGCAGTCGCCCAGAGAGCGCGCCGCCTGCAACGTGTGAACGTGCCCGGCGTGAAGCAGGTCGAAGCACCCACCGGTCGCGACCACCGTGCCGCCCCTCGCGCGGACCCGCGAGATCACCCTGTCGGCGCTCTCGGGCTCGGAGGCCCCCCCGGTCTCGACCGCCTGTGACTCGCCGGAGCTCACCGTTGCCGCTCCGCCGGCGGCGACGAAGGAGGAAGCGGTGAGGACAGCGCCGTCCACGGCCTCCGGGAGCAATGCTCCCTCGGCAAGCAGCCCGGCGGCCCTGGAGGCGAAACGGTCCCCGGCCCCGCAGGCATCGCCGCCTGTCACGACCGGGGCGGGTGCTACGAAGGGCTCCGTGTCCCCGCCCGCGAGCAGCGCCCCTTCGGCCCCCAGCGTCACCGCGACGCCCGCGGCGCGCCAGCGGGCGGCGAGCTCTCGCGCCCGGGCCGCGACGAACGTGAAGCCTTCGCCCTCGATCTCGGGCATGAACCCCGCGGCCTCGGCACTGTTGGGAGTCGCCAGCCACACACCCGGTACCGGCTCCGGTCCTCTAGGATGCGGGTCCCAGACGACCGGGACTCGCGGTGAGAGATCGGCGAGGGCAGCACGCAGACCCTTCTCGCCAGCTACGCCCCGGCCGTAATCGGAGACCAGCACAGCAGCTGCGTCTTCGAGGGCGGCGCGGGCAGCGTTCGTGGCTGGACCGATGGTGCCCCGATCCTCACCGCGGTCCAGGCGCAGCAGGGAACATTCCCCGGCGCGGATACGCACCTTCTCGGGCGTGGCGCCGTCCAGACCCAGGTCCACGAGCTCCACCCCAGCCTCGGAGAGCAGGGCTGCGAGCTCGCCGCCTGCGGGATCTTGCGCGAGGGCGGTAATTAGCGTCACGCGGTGGCCGTCGGCGGCGGCGAGAGCGGCTGCGAGGCCAGCCCCGCCTGGGCGGGAGTACCGAGCCTCCTCATCGACGACCGGGACCGGCGCGTCCGGGCAGAGTCGTTCGACACGGCCCTCCACGTCGCGGTCCAGGAGGGCGTCGCCCACGACGACGAGATGGTGATCGCTCATGGGGCAACCTCCCCGGCGAAGCGGAGCGCCAGAGAAGCGCCGACCTCGCAGTCGAATGCCGCGCACAGGAGGTGGACGGCTATCTGGTGGATCTCCTGCACCGTCGCCGTGGCCGAAGCGTCGGCGCACACGGCTTCGTCGCACCTCTCGGCGAGCGGGTTGGGCCGGCGGCCGGTCAGGGCCCAGGTGGTCAGGGCGCACTCCCGGGCTGACTCCACGGCGGCAAGCACGTTGGAGCTCCTCCCGGAGGTACTTAGCGCCACGAGCACGTCTCCAGGTCGGCCGTGGGCCCGGACCTGGCGGGCGAAGACCTCCTCGGCGCCGTAGTCGTTGGTTATGCAGGTGATACTGGCCCCGTCGGCGCACAGGGCGAGGGCGGAGAAGGCTGGACGGTCGTCGCGGTAGCGACCGACCAGCTCGCTGGTGAGATGCTGGGCCAGGGCCGCGCTGCCGCCGTTGCCGACGGCCAGGAGTCGTCCACCTCCCATGAGCACGCCGGCCAGGTGACGGCCCCAGGCGTCAACCCTGTGTACCTCCGCCTCCAGCGACGCGAGCGCCTGGAAGAGGGCGGCGAGGTGGTCGTGGCCTGTGGGAAGAGTCTGTTTGTCCTTCATCGGAATATCTCCGCTCGCTGTGGCTGGTCCTTGCGTTCGAGGTTCGTATACGCCTCGAGCGTGGCGTCGGCTATCCGGTCCCAGCCGTAGCGGGAGCGGGCCCGCCGGACCCCTGCGGCGCCCAGAGAGATCTGGCGCTCGGGATCGGAGAGGAGAGATCTCAGCGCCGCCGCTAGGCGGTCGGGACGACGCGGTGGCACGTGTAGCCCCGTGATACCGTCCACGACCGAGTCCACCAGACCGCCGACGGCCGAGACAACGACGGGTACGCCGCACGCCATAGCTTCGAGGGGTACGATGCCGAAAGGCTCGTACCAGGGCACGCACACCACGGCCTCCGCCGAGCGCATCAGGGCGGCTACGGACATGCGATCCATCCGTCCTCGCAGGTGTACTCTGTCCGCTACGCCTAAAGAACGGGCCAGGGCCATAAACCGGCGTGCCTCGGGATCCTTTTCGAGATCCGAGGTATCCGGACCCCCGGCTACGACCAGTTCCGTGTCGGGGATCTCTGGGAGCGCCGAGATAACGTTGCCCACACCCTTGCGCTCCACGAGCCGGCTTACGACGACCAGGCGGTGCATGTTGGAGGGACGCTCCTCGGTCGGACCGTCCGGGCGGAAAAGGTCGAGGTTCACGCCGCAAGGGACCACCGAGATCCGGTGCGGATCCGCACCCAGGCGCAGGAGCTCGAAGACCTCGTCGCTGCAGGTGGCAACGATCCGGTCGGCAGAGCTTATGATCTTCTTCTCCTCCGCCACCCGCTCGGGCGGGCTCGTGTCCTTCTTGCCCTGGTGGCGGCGCTTGACCACTCCCAGGGCGTGGAAGGTCTGCACCACAGGGATGCCCAGGGGGCGGGCAGCAGCCAGAGACGCCAGCCCCGACATCCAGAAGTGGGCGTGCACCACGTCTGGCCGCCACGAGGTCCAGGACCGCCCCAGTTCTCGCGCGAAGGCGTCCATGTACGGGAGAAGAAGGTCCTTGGAGACCGGCTCCAGAGGCCCCGCGTCCACGTGCTCCACGATGACGCGGGGCGCAAATTTGGCTCGCCGGGGTGCGGAAGAATCTTCCCGCCGGCTGTACACCACGACCTCGGCCCCGCGCCTGCCCATCGCCGCGGTGAGCGCCGCCACGTGAACGTTCTGTCCACCGGCGTCCACGCCCCCTAGCACCGCCAGGGGACTGGCGTGCTCCGAGACCATCGCAACTCTCATCTTGCCACCTCCATCAAGACGTCATCCCAGTCGGAGAGGAATCGGTCGAGCCCGTAGCGGGAGAGGGCAAATTCTCGAGCCGCCTTCCCACGCGCAAGAGCCTCTCTGGGTTCGTTGACGAACAAACGCAGCGCCCTCTCCAGCACCTCCACCCGCGTCGAGATCACACCGGCCTCCGGAGGCACGGCCAGAGGTACCTCCGTGGTGGCGAGAGCGACCACGGGCATGCCGAGGTGCATCGCCTCGAGAAGCGAGAGCCCGAGCGAGGTCCAGCGGATCGGGTGCAGATACACTCTCCTCCTCGCCATCTCACGGTGCAGCTTGGCTTGCGGCAGGTCCTCACCGCCAAGGCCTTCGGACTTCATGCCGAAGAGGTCGAGCGCGACCTCGGTACCGAAGTGCCCCAAGAGGTCCGTGCCGGTCACCCTCCAGCGCCGTTCGGCCTCGTTGATCACGACCGCGGCGCGGGGTATCTCGCCGGTGTAGAGGTAGCCGGGATCTACTATACCGTGCTCGATCACCCGGGTCGGGGTCGAGCCCGGATCCCAGAAGAGGTCGTTGAAGTGCGTGACGTGGACGAGCAAGAGGTCTCGCCGGTCTGCTGCCGGGTGCCTCATCTCGTTGATGCGGCCCTGGGGAGCGTTGTGCTCGACGTAGACGGCAGGAATGTCTTTGCCGGGGCGACGCCCGCCGAGCCACCTCTCGGCCAGGCCGCCGAGCTCCTTTTCGCGCTGCAGGATTACAGCGTCTACCTCGGCCTTTGCCGCCTGCTCGGGGGTGACCTCGACCGCCTGCTCTGGCCAGGTATAGGTCTGCGCCCGGCCCAGCCCTTCCGGTCCCCCGTCCGGCAGCACAGGAACGAGATACTCGTGGTGGCCATGGACGAAGGCGGTAGTCCAGGCGCCGTGCACGTGCCACAGGAAGATCCTCACCGCGTCGCTCCGACTTCTAGCGGGGCCAAGTGAGCGACCGCGGAGACGACCTCCTCGACGCTGACCCCGTTCAGGCACGGGTGTCCTCCGACGGGACAGACCCTGGCGCGGCAACCGGCGCACGGCACTTCTCTATAGAGGAGCACGTGCGGCACGCGCCAGGGACGCCACCTCACCACCGGGACGGTCGGAGCGAAGAGCGAGACGACGGGGGTGCCCACGGCCGCTGCGAGGTGCGCGGGTCCCGTGTTCCCGACGACGATGGCGTCGGCTCCGGAGATGACCTCGGCCAGATGGGCGGGGTCTACCTGTCCGCCGAGATCGAGTACTTCCGGACGGGGCGGACCCGCCACTCGGGCCGTGAGTTCCCTCTCGTGGGGACCGCCGGTGAGAACGGCTCGTCTTCCTTCGGCCACGAGCGCATCGACCAGTGCGGTGTACCGCTCCGGTGCCCAGGCCCGCGCCGGCACGGAGGCTCCGGGGTGAACTACCATGAACGACCAGTCCCCGAGCTGCGGAGGTCTCTCGCCGGTCCGCTCCACAGCGAGGTTCCCGTCGTCACCGGGTGGCAGTCTGTACCCCGCGCTCTCTACAAGATCCAGGGCCCGTTCGACCTCGTGGACATCGTCGCTGATCCGGCGGCGGATATCTAGCAGCGACCCGGGGTAATCCACGCTCGTGGCCGCCACGAAAGGTACGCCCGCCATCCGCAGCAGCAGGGCCAGGGGCAGCGGGCTCTGGTGGAACGAGGTGAAGATAATCGCCTGGTCCAGCTCCAGAGCACCAAGCTCGTTTACCAGGGCGAGGGTCTCCTCGGCCTCGAGAGGCTTGGGGTCGAAGGCAACCCAGGGGGCATCGTAGACGACTATGTCATCTACGCCGGGGAGCAGGCCTGCGGCGGTCTCTCCCCGGGGACCGCAGAGCATGGTGACGCGGCGGGAGGTAGCGGCAACCGCCCGTATCGCCGGGCCGGCGAGCAGCACGTCGCCGGCGTTGTCCAGCCTGGCGACGAGCACGTGGGGCTTCACCCTTCTTCCCTCAGGAGCAAGTCCACGGCGGTCCTGAGGTCGGGGACGACCTCAGGAGCGGCCTTGATCTCCTCGGGGCGCGTCCGTCTGGTGGGGACGAGTATGCCCCTCGACCCCGCTGCTCGGGCGGCCTCGACGTCGGAGCCGATGTCCCCGATCACGACGCAGCGCTCAGGGTCCACGCCGAGCTCCTCCGCTGCCCTCTTCACGAGACCCGGCGCAGGCTTGCGGCAGCCGCACCCCTCGTCCGGCCCGTGCGGGCAATAGATCCACGGACCCAAGGGGCCCAGCAGCTCTTCGATCCGGCGGTTGACCACCTCGACCTCGTCCCGGGTGAGCAGACCCCGGGCGACACCGCTCTGGTTCGAGACGACCGCCAGCGGCACGCCCGCGGCCCGCAACCTGTCGAGCGCTTCGCGGGCCCCGCGCACGGGTACGACCCGTCCCGGGTCGCCGTTGTAGGGAACGTCAACCACCAGCGTGCCGTCCCGGTCGAGCAGGACGGCCTCCGGCCGTCCGTTGCGCGCACTGGTCGAAATCGGTGTGCCGGCCCTTATGAGCTGTGGCGCACGGGAGGTGTCGGCGAGCAGGCGCCTGAGAAGCCCGGCGAGCCAGTGACCCGTGGCGGCTGCAGGAAGGAGGGTGCTGGTGAGCAGCATGGTGGTCACTTCTTCGCGCGCGCGGGGGCCGGGGGATACGCGAGCCCAGGCAAGCTCTGCCGTTCCGGCCAGCCAACCGGCCAGCCCCAGGGTGCCGAGCCTGCGGTGGCCGGCGAGCAAACCCGTGAGGCCGACGAGGCCCGCTGCCGACGTGAGCAGGTGGAGTGGGCGGCGTCCGGGCGATACGCCGGCCCTTCGCCTCCAATCCGACCCGTGCAGGGCACGCATGAGGGCGTCGTCGGCGTTGCCGGCCTGCAGCCGGACGCTGACGAGGCGGTCTGCCGGTCGGACGGGGTGGGTCACGGAGCGCCGCCCCCGGACGATGCGGTAGCCGGCGTCGGTCACGCGCAGGCCGAGGTCGGCGTCCTCGCGGTAGGCGCGCGGGAAGCGTTCATCGAAGCCGCCGATCTCCTCGAGCACGGAGCGCCGGTAGGCCATGTCGGCCGTGATCCAACGCGCACTCTCCAACCCCTTCACGTTTCTCTCCCAATCGGTGGGTCGACGATCTTCGGGCAGCGGAACCCTCAACTTCCCCTGGCTCCCGGCCACGCCGGGTCCGAGACCAGCCACGTCCCCGAAGAGCCGGGACCACCAGTCGCGGTCGGGAATCACGTCGTCGTCGAGGAAGACCACCCACTTCGCACCGGAGGGCCGCCAGCCGACGTTGCGGGCGGCAGCGGGACCGGTAGCCCGGCCGCGCAGCACCTCAACGCGGGAGGCGAGGCGCTGCGGAGGACCATCGGCCAGTAGAGGTCCGGCTGGATCTCGCCGGTCGTCAACGAGAAAGATCCGTCCGGGCAACGGGCCCGTGGATCTCGCCAGGGAGCCGAGGAGCGCGCCCAGTGACGGACGGCCGACCGTGGGGACGACGATGTCTGCCCAGTTCCGGGGGGTCACGCGGATGACCCTTTGGCGAAGGTCGAGCGGCGGGCCAGGTAGGGACCCATGGCAAGGGCGTCCACGGGGGCGGAGCCGAAACACTCGAGGGCGTCGCGAGGGTCGTCCACCATCGGACGGCCTGCCGTGTTCAGGCTCGTGTTCACGACAACCGGCAGTCCGGTGCGCCTCTCGAAGGCCTCGAGCATGCGCGCCACGACCGGCTCTTCACGCCGGTCCACGGTCTGGATGCGGGCGGTCCCGTCCACGTGTACGACGGCCGGGATGCGCTCCTTCCAGCCCTCGCGCACGCGGTGGACGAAGAGCATGTAGGGGCTCGGGAGCGGGCCGTCGAAGATCTCGTGCGCCCTCTCGGCGAGCACCATGGGCGCCACTGGCCTGAACTGCTCGCGCCCCTTGATATCGTTCATGCGCTCGAGGTTTTCGGGACGACCGGGGTGAGCGAGCAGACTGCGATGGCCTAAAGCGCGAGGCCCGTACTCGCTACCGCCTTCGAACCACGCGACCAACCCATCGTTGGCCAGGATGTCGGCCACAGCCTCCGCGATGTCACGGGGACGCTCGTGCGCAACGTTGGCCTTTTTTAGCCAGGCTTCGAGCTCCCGGTCCGTCCATGCGCGCCCGAGGGCCGGGGTCGGCATGGGCCTTACGTCGTCGCCTAGCTCCCGGGCGAGGTACATGGCTGCGCCGAGGGCAGTCCCGGAGTCGCCCGAGGCAGGCTGTACCCAGACGCGGTCGAACGGCCCCTTCTCGGCCAGGCGGGAGTTGGCCACGCAGTTGAGCGCCACGCCGCCGGCCATCGTGAGGACCCTCTCGCCGGTCCTCGCGTGAAGCCACCGTACCAGGTCGAGCAGCACCTCTTCGAGGCGCCTCTGGACGCTCGCAGCGAGGTCGGCGTGCTCGGGTGCCCACTCCTCGCCCGACTTCAGGCGCCCTGCGAACTTGCCCCACTCGATGTGCTCTACCACGAAGCCGCCGTCGTCCGTCGCGTACACCATCTCGCGCAACCGGGGCAAGAGAGCTGGCTCCCCGTAAGAGGCCATCGCCATGACCTTGTACTCGTCGGAGGAGCGCCGGAAACCGAGATGCTCGGTGAGTTCCTCGTACATGAGCCCGAGCGAGTGCGGCAACGCCTGGGCGGCGAGCACCTCGAGCTCCCCATCCACCGCCCGCCCGGCGAGGTGGGAGGCGCTCTCGCCCCGCCCGTCGAGCACGAGCACGCTCGAGGAACGGTACGGCGCCGCGAGGTAGGCCGAGGCCGCGTGCGCGACGTGGTGGGGCACGAAGCGCACTATTCCGGGGTCCAGACCGGGGAGCGCAGCGCGCAAGAATAGAGGGGTGCGCCGTGCATAGAGCGTCCTCAGGCCCTCCCAGTCTTCGGCCGTGATATCTCCGCCAAGATCTCCCAGAGGCGCGAGGTCCGGATCGTAGGAGCAGGCAACGGCGTCGAGGTCGGCGGGGAAAAGGCCAGCCTCTTCGAGGCACCACGCCGCCGCCTTCGCGGGCATCTCCCAGGCCGAAAACGGGACCGGCGCTTCTCTTCCGTGCTTGCGTCTGCTAAACCGCTCTTCTTCGGCGGCGACTACCGTGACGCCGTCGACGACGAGGGCGGCAGCGGGGTCGTGGAAGATCGCGTTGATGCCTAGCACGCGCACAGCGAGCTCACTTCGTGGTCGTGTCGTCCGGGCAACAACTCAGGCGGGGTCGCCGGTCTCATTCGAATTTCCGAGGAGCAACGGATTGCGGGCTGCGGGGAATCCGGCGGCCAGGGAGATCAAGAACCAGAGCGGTTTATCGATGGCGGACCCCGGGTGCGCCTTCGATCAGCGCAATCGCGGTGACGTGTACCCTCCACGCACGGACCGCGCGCATTTTCCCGATGGCTTCTCTCACACAGACCTCCCCATCTCCATGACGCCATAGCGGTCTACGGATCGCCGGACTTGGTATCCGACCATTTCTCGCGCTTCGAGCCCTGAGAAGCAGCATGATCTCCCGAATGCCTGCGTTTCGTCATGAGGTCAACAGTCCATTTTCCTTTGGCGCAATCAGCCCACGGGCGCCTGATGAATTTGCTCTATGAGAGCCTGATCAAGCCGATACAATCTGAAAAAGCTGATGAGTATTGGCCTCGCAAAGCCCGGAAGCCAAGGATCGTCGCAAAACCTACACATTTTCTCAGGAAGATTGACACTACGACTGGCTCTGGATCAGTTAGTGAAGGTTCGAATCCTTCTCCGGCAGCTCCCGAAATCCCCGTTTTTACGGGGATTTCTCCTTCCTCTTCTTTCTAGCGTCCCGGCTGATCCCGCCCTTTCCCAGCCGATAAGTGGTGGATAAGTGGTACGGAAGTGGTAGCGGTGGACTAGACTCTTACCGATTTATTCGGTAACATGACCTCGTGTCGAGGATGGGGAACAACACCGAAGCGCAAGACATTGTCGAGGCTGCCTACGAAGCTTCGTCAGTCGAGATGGCAAAAGCACTTGCAGAGGCCAGGGAAGCGCTCAGGGGGTACGAGGCGTCCGCTCTCGCCGACGTGGCTGCGACGCTGGCGAAAGCAGCCGAGAGCTTGGCGCGGACATCCCGCGAGCTTAGGAACCTGAGCCCCGACGAGTGGATGGACGCCGAAGAGGCTGCGGTTTATCTCAAGAGGACACCCAAAACGTTCAGGAATATCGTGGCGGCCGGGGAGATTCCTCGCCACTACCTGACGGAGCGTGGAATTCTTTTCAGTCGCAAGGAACTCGATGAGTGGCTCATCAATCGCTAGAGCGCCAGCACTTGAACCAAGCGGGTTCGGGCTGTGCGTTCCTGGCGCTGCATAAGAATGAAGTAAGGCGGATTTCGTACCGCCCCCCGGATCGGGAGCGGCGACCTACACCCTCACGTGCGCCGTCGCGAAAACGCTCGTTAATGGGACGAAGTCTTTCCGTCCCGTAATCGCGTCCCGAAACTTCGCTCGCGTGCCGGACAGCACCGTGGCAAATCCGCGGCGGCGAGTGGACCACGCTGCTATAGAGCCTCGGCATGAGCGAACAGAACCTGCTGGGGCATCTGCGATGATCAGAAAATGCCCGTTTTCTGACACCCCACCTCGAGGGAAGCAGAGGCCGCGTAAAGAGCGGGCTTTAGGGGCGGCGCTTGGGTGTCCCTTTTTTGACACGGCGCTATCCGGCGTAGCGGAGCCCAAGTCAATGCCGCTTCCTACAGCAGCTTGCGGTGATGTTGCAGCAGAAGGCATCATCGGATGATGAAAGCCTGTTCCTTAGACCTGCGCACCAAGAAGTACAGTCCGTAAGAAGGGGCATCTCCAAATCTGAGAGTGCCCGTAGGTTGGCAGTCAACCGTTCGACGGTCGGACGTTACCTCAAGCAATTCGACAAGGAGGGATCTCTACTCTCCAAGAAGGCTTCGGGCTCCCGTTCGAGCAAGAAGTGCCTGCGAGTGCTCCTAACGGATCTCTACCACGCCGTGGCGCTGGGCTAACACCAACGCCTGAAGCTGGGAGTGCACTCCGAGCTTGGCGAGGATGCTCGTCATGTGGTTGCGCTCTGTGCGCAGGCTTATGTGCAACCTCTCTGCTATCTGGCGGCTGTCGAGGCCCTCTGCCAGTGCCTGCAAGACCTCTATCTCTCGGGGGGTGAGACTCTCTATGGCCTGGCGAGCTTCATACTCCTCATCTCGCCTGGCG
>Ga0126310_10000245_pt1 | contig 17017 bp, 19 predicted proteins | sample Plot60_FD_92540 | JGI IMG/M metagenome (GOLD analysis project Ga0126310, IMG submission 92540) | Serpentine soil microbial communities from UC McLaughlin Reserve, CA, USA - Plot60 | ecosystem: Environmental > Terrestrial > Soil > Grasslands | place: USA: UC McLaughlin Reserve, Lake County... | reverse complement strand
GAACGGTCCATAATGATTGGCGAGACCGAGAGCGGCGTCACCGTAATCCGCATGGACGAGGGGCTGGACACCGGGCCCATGGCCCTGCAGCGCCCATTCCCTATCCCCCCCGACATGACCGGTGGCGAACTCACGGAGCTTCTCGCCCGTCTCGGAGCTGAAGTTATCGTAGAGGTTTTAGATCAGATCGAAGCTGGCACGGTAAACCTCATCGAGCAGGACAGTCTTCATGCAACTTATGCGCCTAAACTAACGGATGAGGATCTGGTGATCCGGTGGGACCGGAGCGTGGTGGAGGTAGCGAACCTGGTGCGTGCGCTCTCGCCGCACGAGGGGGCTAGGACATTCCATCCCGGGATAGAGGGGCCGGTCAAGATCTGGCGCTCAACTATTTTCGACGGAGAGGCGCCTGCTCTGGAAACGGGCGCCATACGGACGGAAAACGGCCGCATCCTCGTGGGATGCAGCTTCGGGGTCCTCGAAGTGCTGGAGTTGCAGATGCCGGGAGGGAAGCGGCTCGCAGCCCGCGACTTCCTGCGCGGCAACGCTCTGGAAGGCAAGTTCGATCCCTAGGAGCGTCGTCGGCCGGCACACCTGGCCAAGCCGCCGTAAAGATGCAGAAAAAGGCGCAAGATGCCAGAATGGGTGCTAAACTGCCGGGAGTATCCGGCGAGGTTCTTACGGGGAGAAGATCGACATAAGAGAGCCCGAGGCAGCCACTTCTACGCCTGAACCGGAGGTCGAGATGCAGCGTATCGACCTCGACGAAGAGATAAGGGTTGCCATAGTCGGGGCTGGAGGGTATGGGCGGGTGGCCCTAGACGTCTTGCTGGCGAGCGGGCTCGGCGACCGGGTTCTCGGGTTCTACGACGACGCCCACGCCGCCCTTTCGGGGGAATTGCGGGGCGTTCCGATCCTTGGTGACGTCGCCATGCTCAAGAGCATGCTCTCCGTCGAGCCCGTGCACGTTGTGGTGGCGATCACGGACAACGGGGCGCGGCTGCAGGTGGCCAACTCGCTACGGGCTCTGGGCGCGCGGTTCCTCACGACGCTCCATCCCGACGCGTACCTCTCTGGCGCGGCGGCCGTCGGCGACGGTTGCGTGTTGGCGGCTGGGGCCGTCGTGCACCCGGACGCGGCTGTGGGGAGCCACTGTTTCGTCGGGCCAGGGGCGGTTGTGGACCGGGACGCCGAGGTGGGGGCGGGGACCTGGATCTCTGCCGGGTGCGTCGTGGGGCCGGGAGCCCGCGTCGGGGCGCGGGTCGTCCTCGGCCAGAACTCGAGCGTCGGCCGCAAGGCGGTCGTCAGCGGCGACGCGGAGGTCGGTGCGCTGCAGCACGTTGACCGGGAGGGCGCTTGACCTTACCGGCGCAGTTCCGAGGAGCTTGTCCGGGTTTGAGCCGGGGGGTGCGGGGGGCGTGGACCGCTTAGGCGGGTTAGGACGACTGGGCTCCCGGACCATCGGGCTGGACATAGACCGCGGCGCCCTCAAGGCGGTCCAGGTCTCCAGGAGCGCGGGTGAGTTCACGTTGCGGCACGTCGGATACCACAGGCTGCCCCCTGGCGCGGTAGTCGACGGCGAGGTGGCCGACGCAGAAGTCCTCGGGGCGGAGATCCGGGAGTTCTGGTCCTCGCACTCTTTCAAGGGGAAGTCGGTCATCCTCGGCGTCGCGAACGGCAGGGTGGTCGTGCGGCTGCTTGACTTCCCGCGCATGGACGAAGAGGACCTTAGGAGCGCCATAACCTTCGAGGCCCAGGACCACATCCCCATGTCGCTGGATGAGGCGGTTCTCGACTACGTGGTGCTCGGTCCGCAGGCCGAGGGGTCCGACCTGGATCGCATACTCGTCGTGGCCGCGCACAAGGACATGATCGGGGCCTACACTGCGGCGTTGCGGGCGGGCGGGCTCAAGCCAGCGGGGATAGACGTCAAGGCGCTCGCCCTCACGCGCTCCGCGCTCCCTGACACGTTCTTCGACGAGGGGGCTACGCTCCTCCTCGACGTCGGCACGGAGCTCACCAACCTCGCGATCACCCAGGGGAGCAATCCCACCCTGACCCGCTTCATTCCCTCGGGGCTTGACCGCTTCGTCGAAGCCGTGTCGGAGGCCGCCGATCTCCCCGAAGAACAGGCCGAGAAGGAGGCGCTGAACCCGCGAGTCAGGCTCGGCTCCGACTCGGAGGTAGGCGACCCTCCGAGCCAGGCGGAGGAGGAGTTCGACCCCGCGCTGGTCTACGACGTGCGGCGCGGCCTCGAGGAGGCGGTGCAGACACTCGCCGAGGACGTGCACCGCTCCATCGAGTACCATCACTCCCAGCCGGGGACGAGGGAGGTCTCGCAGGCGTTCGTCTCCGGGGAGGGCACGCTGATACCCGGGCTCGACGCTTACCTTCGCGAATTGCTTGGCGTCTCGACGCACCGCGCCAACCCGGTGGAGAAGCTCGGCGCCAACAAGTCCAACATCTCCGACGAGCAGCTCGCGGCGATGGAGCCGGTGCTGACGGTGGCTCTGGGCCTTGCGATGGAGGACGAATGAGGCGGATAAACCTCCTCCCGCCCGACGAGCGCCGCCGGCCCGCAGAGACGCTGCGCGGCGGGGCGCCCGCCATACTCCTCATCGTCGGGGCTGTGGCGCTCATCTTCATGGTCGGGATGTACCTGTTCTTCCTCCTCCGGCTCAACTCGGTGGAGGATGAGATCGCGGGGCTCGATCAGCAGATAGCAGATCAGAACGCGCGCCTGGCCGAGCTGGCGCCTTACAGGGACCTGCAGGCGCAACTCGACGCCAAAAAGCCCGTGGCTGACGGTATCTTCAGTACCCGGTTCCCATGGGACCAGTTCCTGCAAGGCCTTGCCTTCGTCATCCCGGAGAGCACAGCGCTCGATACCCTCACCGCCGAAGCGGCTCCCGTGAGCATCGAAGCGCAACCCGAGCAGCCCCTCGAACCGCCCGGCGCGGTCACCTTCACGGGCATAGCCCTTCCCCGCTACCAGAACGTGGCCGACTTCGTGGTGCAGATAAACGACCTGCGCTACCTGTCCAACGCGGAGCTCAACTCAGCCGAGCTCGACCGGGAGACGTTCGCGCAGCCGGCGATCAGCTTCGAGGTGGCGTCCGAGCTCATCACGGTGGCTGGAGAGAACGGGACCGAGGTCAGGCTCGACGACGGCCCGCCTACCGAGTCCGCCGACACTGGCGTACAGGGGAGGTACCAGGCCCGCGTGGCCCGTGCGGGGACCGAGCGCTAGTGCCCCGCAGCAACCGAAACATTCTCATCCTGGGGATCCTGATCATCGTGCTCGTCGTCGTCGGCTACTACTACCTTCTCCTGGGTCCGCTCCTGGGCACCCTGGACCAGAGGGCCCAGGAGCGCTCCGCTAAGGAGGCCCAGCTTGCGAGCCTGCAGCAGGAGGTTGCCCAGCTCGAGGCGGTCAGGCGTAACGCCCCTGAGACCGAGCGCCAGCTGCTTGAGCTCGCCAAAAGGGTGCCCACCCAGCCCGAGATCCCCACGCTCGTGCTCCAGATAGAGGACGTGGCTGATGCCTCCGGGGTAACCCAGCTCTCGATCGAACCCGGAACCCCGGGGCCACCGCCCGGGGGTGGTGACTTTTCGGTCATACCGATTACAATGTCTTTCGAAGGAACGTACGAGCAGCTGCAGGACTTCCTGCTCCGAACGCGCAACCTGGCCCGGCTGGTGACCGTAAAGACGGTTACCTACTGTCGCGTCGTTCCGCTTGGCGCGGGAGAGGCGACATGCCCCATCAACGTACCCGTGACGGGGGAGACCACCACCTTGCCGGAGATAGAGCAGGTGCTGCAAGTTGAGATAGAGGCCGAGGTGTACTTCCAACCCTCTGTCGAGCCCTCTAACGTCCCCGCGGGCACCGCCCCCGTGGCCCCCGCCCCACCGGAGGAGACGACGATTGCTCAGTAGGCTGCGGGAGGTGCTGTTCGGCGTGGGACGGCGGGTATCGGCTGTCGGCTCGGGGTTCGTCGACACCTTCCTACGCGACAACAGGGTCATACCGATCGTCCTGGCCCTGCTCGCGCTGTTGGTCTTCGCCTGGATCGTGGCTGGCGCATTCCTCAGGGGCCCCGACGAGGAGCCGGCCTCGAACCGGGCCGAGGTTGCCCAGGCGCAAAACCCCCCAACCTCCGATCCTCTCGCCCCCGAGGTAGAGAACCCCGACGTAGACACCTACGCCGCCTACCAGTTCAAAGACCCATTCCGCCAGCTCGTGGCGCCGGCCGAGACGACTACCACGACAACCCCGACAACCACCCCAACAACCACCCCGGAAGACACCGGCGGCGGGGCAGGGGGCGGCAACGGCGGCGGAGCCGGTGGCCTGGACGGTAAAGACTCCGACGGCGACGGCCTGAGCGATGAGAGAGAGCTTAACCTCGGCCTCGACCCGGCGAACCCAGACACCGACGGCGACGGCACCCTCGACGGCCAGGAAGACGAGGCGCGCGGCGCCGGCGGCCGCGGCGGCAGCGGAGGTGGCGGCGGAGACGGAAGGGGAGGCGGGGGCGGCGGTCTACCGGGCTCCGGAGGCCAGAGCGGCGACCTCCCCGAGAGCGGCGGGGAGATCCCCCTGCGGTAGCGGCCGTTCTGAGGGTCTCCGCGCGGGCTGAACCGGCGCGCGTGGTTTATATTAGCCTCTGGATGGTTCGTAGAGACGTTGGTAGAGAGGTTGCGCCGCGGTGAGATTCAGTTTTTCGACGGCGGGTGAGTCGCACGGGCCCGGAGGAGTGGTCATTGAGCACGGAGTCCCGGCTGGCCTCGAGCTCGTCGCCGGGGACGTGAACCGGGACCTAGTCCGCAGGCAGAAGGGCTACGGCCGGGGCGGCAGGCAGAAGATAGAGAAGGACGAGGTGGAGTTCCTGGGCGGCGTGCGCCACGGCTACACTCTGGGCTCCCCCATCGCCATGCTCATCCGCAACGACGATTACGCGAACTGGCGGGACAGGATGTCGCCCGAGCCGGTCGAGAAGGCACCGGAGCCCATCACGCTGCCGCGTCCCGGTCACGCCGACCTGGCGGGGATGCAGAAATTCGCCTTCGACGACCTGCGCAATGTCCTCGAGCGCTCCAGCGCCCGCGAGACGGCGGCCAGGGTCGCGGCCGGCGGGGTCGCCAAGAAACTCCTCGCAGAGTTCGGCGTCCGAATAGAGAGCGCGGTCTACCGTATAGGGAGCGTCGCGTACCCCAAGGAGCGCGCGGCGCTCGAGGCCGCGAAGGCCGACGAGTCGGAGGTGCGCTGTCCCGACCCCGAAGTCTCAGAGAGGATGAAGGCCGAGATAGACGCGGCCCGCCACGCCCGCGACGCTTTAGGTGGGGAGTTCGTCGTCGTGGCTGAGGGCTGCCCACCGGGGCTGGGATCCTACGTCGACTGGCGCGACAAGCTCGACGCGCGGCTCGCCGCCGCCGTGATGTCCATAAACGCCATAAAGGGCGTCGAGTTCGGGATGGGCTTCGACCTGGCGGCCCACCGCTCCAGCGAGGTGCAAGATGAGATCCTCCCCGGCGAAGACCACCCCATGCGCGCCAGCAACCGTCTCGGTGGGATCGAGGGTGGGATGACCAACGGCGAGCCCGTCGTCGTCGCGGCTGCGATGAAGCCGATCTCGACCATATCCAAAGCCTTGCGTACCGTCGACCTTTCGACCGGCGAGCCCGCTCGGGCCTTCAAGGAGCGGGCTGACTCCTGCGCCGTGCCAGCGGCTGCCGTGATCGGGGAGTCCATGGTCGCCGTCGTACTCGCCGAGGCCTTCCTGGAGAAGTTCGGCGCGGACAACATGACGGACATCCGCGCTGCCTACGCCCTCTACGCCCAGCGCATAAAAGCCACCGGCCGCGGGGAGCCCCGCTGAAAGCTTGGATGGACCCGTCGCCATCGTCGGCTACATGGGTAGCGGCAAGACCACGGTCGGGTTCATCCTCGCCCGCTCCCTCAGCTGGGACTTCGTGGACCTCGACCGCGAGATCTCACACCGAGCCAGCCGCACGATACCGGAGATCTTCGAGACCTCCGGCGAGGATCACTTCCGGGATCTGGAACACCGCGCGCTTGTCACCGCGCTCGAAGGGAAGCGTCGGCGGGTCGTCGCCTGCGGCGGCGGGATCGTCGAGCGCCTCGACAACCGCGAGAGGCTCGCTGGAGTTTCGACGGTCTTCCTGCGAGAGGACATCGGCGTCCTGTTCGACAGGACCAGGGACGCCCGGCGTCCACTCAGGGCGGCGAGCCGGGTGGGCTTCGAGCGCCGCTACAAGCGGCGTCTCCCCCTCTACAAGGAGGTCGCGGACCTCGAGATCATTGTCAACGGACGCCCGCCGCAAGCGGTGGCAAAGGAGATAGAGTGGTGGATCTCGGACGCGTAGAGGTCCCTGTGGCCCCGCCATACCCGGTCGTCGTCGGCGCGGGTCTCGACCTCGCCGAAGTCGTCTCCTCTGAGCTGGAGCCGGGCCTCGCGGCCATCCTCACGGACTCCATCGTCGGGCCGCTGCACGCGCCACAGGTATCTCACGCCCTCGAGGACGCCGGCTGGCACGTAGCGGAGGTGCTGCAGGTCCCGGCCGGGGAGGTGTCGAAGGGCCTGGCAACGTACGCTGAGGTCGCAGGGAGGCTTGCCCGCGCGGGTATGACGCGCGACGCGACGCTCCTCGCGCTCGGAGGCGGTGTGGTGGGGGACCTCGGCGGCTTTGTGGCGGCGACCTATATGCGCGGGATAGACCTGGTCGCGCTCCCCACCTCGCTGCTGGCCATGGTGGACAGCTCCGTGGGCGGGAAGGTCGGCGTTGACCTCCCCGAGGGCAAGAACCTTCTCGGGAGCTTCCTGCGGCCCCGCCTGGTCGCGGCCGACCTCGACTGGCTCGAGACGCTCCCAGGACGTGAGCTCTCCTGGGGACTCGCCGAGGTGGTCAAGATGGGTCTACTCTCCGGCGGACGATACTTCGAGGAGCTCGACGGTGTCGGGGCGGCGAGGTCCAGGGACCCGGACGCCCTGCGCGCCCTGATCCTGGACTCCGTCCGCTTCAAGGCGCAGGTCGTGGCCGAAGACGAGCTGGAAGCGGGACGGCGCGCCATCCTGAACTACGGCCACACCATCGGTCACGGCCTGGAGGCCGCCACAGGCTACGCCCTGCCGCACGGCGAGGCTGTCGCCGCGGGGATGGTCGCCGCCGCCCACCTCGCCCGCGAGAGGCTGAGCGTCGACCTCGTGAGCCTGCACGAGGACCTGCTCGCCTCCGCCGGGCTCCCCACCAGGGCGCCGGACCTCGATCCGCGGAAGGTTCTCGCAGCGATGGGGCGCGACAAGAAACGCCGCGCCGCCGATGAGGCGCACAGGTTCGTCCTGCTCGAAGGCGTGGGGAGACCGGTATGGGGCGTGCCGGTACGCGAAGAACAGGCCCGCCGGGCGATAGAGGCCGTCGTTGCCTAGGGTGTTCGTCCTCAACGGGGTCAACCTGGGCTCTCTGGGCGAGCGTCGCCCCGAAGTCTATGGTACGCAGACGTTGGGGGACATCGAAGATCTCCTGCACGCAGAGTTTCCCGGCGTCGAATTCGAGTTCCGCCAGACCGACCAGGAGGGTGAGTTCGTGACCTGGATCCGGGACGCCGCAGAGTTTGCGGGCCTCGTCGTCAACCCAGGGGCCTGGACACACTACTCCTACGCCATCCACGATGCTCTGGAAGCGGTATATGTTCCTAAGGTAGAGGTGCACCTATCCAACGTTCACGCCAGGGATGAGGCATGGCGGCGCGTCTCTGTCGTCTCGCCGGTCGTGGACGCGGTGGTCGCCGGGATGGGCGCTTCCGGGTATCTGGCGGCGGTCCGGTACGTCCTGGGTCGATGAACAAGCAGCCAAGGTGAGGGCTGATAGCTAATCTGTGCGATAATATCGCGGTGTCTGCGCCGGGTTTGTGGTGCCGTATCGCTGCGACGAGGCGTTTCGAAGGGGAGTTTCAGGCATGATATCCACGAATCAGTTCAGGAACGGCAGCGCCATTCGGGTGGATGGCAAGCGCTTCACCATCATCCACTTCCAGCACGTGAAGCCCGGCAAGGGGGGCGCGTTCGTCAGGACGCGGCTCAGGAACATAGACACGGGTGCGGTGATCGAGAAGACCTTCAGGGCCGGCGAGAAGCTCGAGAGCGTCAGGACCGAGTCGAGGCCCATGACCTACCTCTACAGGGACGGGGACCTATTGTACTTCATGGACGCTGAGACCTACGAGCAGCTTGCTGTTTCTCTCGAGGCGGTTGGGGAGGCGGTTGGGTACATCGTGCCGAACGGCACCGTCAGCGTGCTCTCGGCTGACGGCGAGGTGGTGAGCGTGGAGCCCCCCGCGCACGTCGACCTGGAGGTAGCCGAGACGGACCCCGGCGTCAAGGGCGACACGGCCACCGGGGGGAGCAAGCCCGCCACCCTGGAGACCGGGGTCGTGGTGCAGGTGCCGCTCTTCGTTAACATCGGTGATCGGGTGCGGGTGGACACGCGCACGAACGAGTACCTGACGAGGGTCTGAGCTTTGAGCCGGCGCAGGGCCCGCAAGCAGGCGTTTCTCGTCCTCTACCAGAGCGACGTGAATGAAGTCCCCGTCGAGGCGACTTTCGAGCGGTGGCGGTCGTACAGGGGCGACCTCGAGGAGTACGCCGTGCGGCTAGCCACCGGGGTCGAGCGGGAGAAGGATGACCTGGATGCGCTGCTCTCCGAGGTCTCTGTCGGCTGGCCTGTGCACAGGATGAGCGCCGTTGACCGTACCATCCTGCGGCTGGCGCTCTATGAGATGCGCTCCGTGGAGGACGTTCCCCCCGAGGTCGCCGTCAGCGAGGCCGTGGAGCTCGCCAAGGGGTTCTCGGGCGAGGAAGCCCCCGCCTTCGTGGGCGGGGTCTTGCGGGGAGCGGTGGACAGGGTGGGGGTGGGGCATGGCCAGACGGGTTAGCGGGGCGCGCAGCGCAATCCGCTGGGAGCGGCACCGGCGCACGTTCGAGGAGTACATCCGGGGTTTGCGCTTCACAGACGAGCCGCGCCTCGAGGAACTCGAGGAGGCCATGCGCTACTCGATGCTCGCGGGTGGCAAGCGCGTGCGGCCTACGCTGTGCATGGAGGTGGCCTGGGTCTGCGGGGCTGAGCCGGCCCACGTGCTGCCTTCGGCAGCGGCCATAGAGCTCATCCACACTTACTCCCTGATACACGATGACCTCCCCGCGATGGACGACGACGACTTCAGGCGGGGCAGGCCTACGGCCCACAAGAAGTTCGGCGAGGCGATGGCGATCCTGGCCGGTGACGCCTTCTTCGGTGAGGCGCTCACGCTCATCACCGTGCACCAGGAGGGGAGCTGCGAGCAGGTCCTCGAGGTTGTGCGGGAGCTGGCGGACTCCACAGGCGTCAACGGGATGGTCGGCGGTCAGGTCATGGACATGGACCAGACCGGGGTGGGTGCCGGGGTGGACCTCGAGACGCTGTACATGATCCACAAGTACAAGACCGGCGCGCTCATCAAGTCCTCCGCGCGCATAGGCGCCATCCTTGCAGGCGCGGGCGAGGAGGAGCAGGCCGCCGTCTCAGAGTACGCCTCGGAGCTCGGCCTATGCTTCCAGATAGTGGACGACGTGCTCAACGCCACCTCGACGCGCGATGCTTTAGGCAAGAGCGCAGGGAGCGACGCCGAGCAGGGCAAGGCGACCTTCGTCGGCGCCTACGGCCTCGACGGTGCGCGGAGCGAGGCCGACAAGGTGCTCGAGAGGGCCCTCTCGGCGCTCTCGCGGCTGGACGGTGACACCTCGGGATTGCGGGACCTCGCCTTCTTCGTGCGCCACCGGGAGAGCTGACCCCCACGTGAATGACGCGCCGCAGCGGTTGGACGCCCTGCTTGTCGAGCGGGGCCTCGCCGAGAACAGGAGCAGGGCGCAAGGTTTGATCCTCTCTGGTTCGGTACGGGTGGGGGATAGGGTCGTGACGAAGGCCGGCCTCCGCGTCTCCCCTGGCGAACCACTGACCATCGAGACGAAAGACGCCTTTGTCTCTCGCGCCGGCAAGAAGCTGGACGGCTCACTGGAAGAGTTCGGGGTGCGGGTGGAAGGCAGGGCATGTGTTGATGCCGGCGCCTCGACCGGCGGCTTCACCGACGTGCTCCTGCGGCGAGGCGCGGAGCGGGTCCTTGCGGTAGACGTGGGCTACGGGCAACTGGCCTGGCCGCTCCGGAACGACGAGCGGGTAGTCGTCATGGACCGAACCAACGTGCGGCACCTCACGGGCGACGACCTTCCCTTCGCCCCTGACCTCCTTGTCGCCGACCTCTCATTTATCTCCCTCACCGTCGCGCTGAAGAAACTAATCTCCACCACGCCGTCTCTGCGTGAGGCGGTCGTGCTCGTCAAGCCCCAGTTCGAGGCGGGTCCCGAGCTGGTCGGGCGCGGCGGGCTGGTGCGCGACCCGGATATTCATGCGGCGGTGATACGACAGATCGCCGACTTTTTCGAAGACCTGGGATTCGGCGCGGTAGGCGTGACGCGAGCCCCGATCGCCGGGCGCCGGGCCGGTAACCGGGAGTATCCACTGCACGTGGTACGAGGAGCGGAAGCGGTCCTGGACGACGCGCGCATCCGGGAGGTTGTCGGGGGTGGGTGAGCGTCTGGATCCGCAGAAGGTACGCCGCGTCGCCATCGTGGCGAAACCAGGGGTTAGCGAGGGTTACTTCGAGCAGCTCGTTGCGGCGCTCAAGAACAGGAGGGTGGAGATCACGGAGGTGAGGCTCGAAGACAAGCCGGACGGCGTGTCGGAGCCGGACCTCGTCTTCGTCCTCGGCGGCGACGGGACGATGCTCAGGGCCATGAGGATATTTCCAAGGCGGGTGCTCCTCGGGGTGAACCTTGGGAAGGTGGGCTTCATGTCGGGGATGCTCCCGGACGAGATAGAGTCAGGGGTCGAGAAGGTGTTCTCCGGGAGGGTCGAGGTCCAGGAGTATCGGATGCTCGAGGTCAGGGTTGACGGCGAGGAGCCGCGCCTGGCGGCGAACGAGGCCGTGCTTATCAAGAAGCGGCCGCACCAGCTCATCTCGGTAGACGTGCGGGTGGCAGGGGAGGAGCTGTTCGCCTTCAGGTGCGACGGCTTCATCGCGGCGACGCCTCTCGGATCTACGGCCTATGCGCTCTCGGCGGGCGGTCCCATCGTCGCTGGGGACGCAGGATGCTACGTGCTCGTCCCCATAGCGCCGCACGCGCTCGTCAGCCGGCCGCTGGTCCTGGGGGTGGATCAGGTCACCGAGCTAGAGCTCGTGGGCCGGGATGCGCTGCTCTCGCTCGACGGGGAGGAGCCGCGCGAGATGCCCGCCGGCGGGCAGGTGGAGATCAAGCTATCCCAAGAAAGCGTTAAAATTGGCCGGACTGAAGACTGGAGCTGGTGGAGAGCCGTGCGTAGGACGTTTCTGTAGTGTTGACGGATATCTCCGTCGAGAACGTGGCCCTGATCGAGGAGGCGACCCTGGAACTGTCTCCGGGTCTGAATGCGATCACTGGTGAGACCGGGGCGGGGAAGACCCTGCTCGCCACAGCTTTGCAGATGCTCCTTGGCGGCCGCGCCCGCTCCGAGACGGTGCGCGCGGGTGCCGGGCGAGCCACCGTCGAAGGCACGTTCGTCCTCCCCGACGAGACGCGCTCCTCGATCCTCGAGGAGGCGCTCGGGGACATCGCCGAGGAGGTGGAGGATGAGGACGCCCTCGTCCTGCGACGGACACTGACCGAGGAGGGGCGCTCGCGTTGCTACGTCGGCGGGGTTACGGTCCCGGTAAGGGCGCTCGCTACTTTAGGCGAGCGGATGGTCTCGTACCACGGCCAGCGCGAGCAGACGCGCCTCACCGAGCCGGCCGAGCAGCTCGCCATCCTCGACGACTTCCTCGACGAGGAAGCCGTTGTGGCCAGGCAAGAGCGCGAGACGCTCTGGCACGCCGTCGAGAGAGACAGGCGGGAGCTAGAGGAGATCACGGCCTCCTCCGAGGCCCGGCTGCGGGAGGTCGACTTCCTCCGCTATCAGGTCTCGGAGCTGGAAGCGGCGGGCTACAGCGCGCAGGAGCTCTCGGACCTGACCCGCGAGCGCGACCGGCTGCGCAACGTAACCGACCTCCTGCAGTCCACCGCGGCCGCGGCTGGAGCCATCTCCCCTGAGGAGGGCGGAGGGGCGATCGACTCGGTAGCTGATGCGGTCTCGCAGCTCGAGAAGGCCTCCCACTACGACGAGGCTCTCGCGCGGCTAGCGGGGCGGCTCAGCGGGCTATCGGCGGAGCTCGAGGACGTGCTCTACGAGCTCAGGTCCTTCGTGGACGAGCTCGAAGCGGACCCCAATCGGTTGGAGGTGGTGGAGGACCGTCTCACGGCTCTGAGGGCCCTCGAGCGCAAGTACGGGGACGTGGAGGGCTATCTAGAGGAGGCCCGGACACGCCTGACCCGCCTGGAGAACTTCGACGAGGAGACGGCAGGGCTCGTGGGGAAGATAGAGGAGGGGAAGAGGCGGCTCGGGGAGCTCGCGGCGAGGATCACGGCGGGCAGGCAGCGGGCCGCGGAGGTACTCTCGGCGAAGGTGCAGGAGAACCTGGGGGACCTCAACCTGGTGAAGACAGCTTTCAGGGCCGAGCTCGTTCCCACCTCTCCCGGTCCTTCCGGCGTGGAGAGGGTGGAGTTCGTGATCCGGCCCAACCCCGGCGAGCCGGAGCTGCCGGTAAGGCGCTACGCCTCGGGTGGCGAATTGTCCAGGATCATGCTCGCCATCCGGCTTGCGCAGGAGCGGGTCGAGCCGGGCGCGACCTACGTCTTCGACGAGGTTGACGCCGGCATCGGCGGGGAGACGGCGACCGCTGTCGGGGCGAAGCTGCGGGAGCTCGGCGAGCGCAACCAGGTTCTCACCATCACGCACCTACCCCAGATCGCCTCCGAGGCTCTCTCGCACATTGTAGTCTCCAAAGAGGAGGTAGGCGGGCGCACCATCACCCGCATCCGGCGGGTCGAGGGCGAGGATCGCCGGCGAGAGCTTGCCCGGATGCTCTCCGGCAGGATCGACGAGGCCTCCCTGGCCCACGCCTCAGAGCTCCTGGTGGGCTGGCGATGAGACCTAAAGAAAGTTTCGGCCTCAACGGTTCGAGTGGGGAGTTCTATCTCTCGGGCAAAGCGATCCTCGGTAAGAAGACCAAGGAGATCCTGCCTCTTCTCGACGGCGTGACCATACCGGTGATAGATCATGAGAACCTCGACCGCATCACAGCGGAGACGCTGGTGGAGGCTGGGGTGAACGCCGTGGTGAACGCGGCGGGCTCCGCGACCGGCGAGTACCCGAACATGGGGCCATTCATCCTGGCGCGGGCCGGTGTCTACATCCTGGACGGGGTCGGCAAGAAGGTCTTCGAGCGGCTCTCGACGGGGGATGATATCGAGCTTCGGGGCGACGGCGTCTACAAGGAGGGGGAACTCGTCGCCGTGGGAGAGCACCTCGACGAGGAGACCGCCGAGCGCAGGCTGCGCGAGAGTCGGGAGGTCGTCGGCGCGGCGCTCGAGAGCTTCGCCCAGAATACGGTCGAGTTCATGCGCCACGAGCAGGGTCTCCTCTTCTCCAGGCTCAAGGTCCCCAGGGACCTGGCGCATGAGATGCGGGGACGTCAGGTACTCGTCGTGGTGCGAGGCTACGACTACAGGCAGGACCTCGCGGCCTTGAGGACGTACCTGCGGGAGGTGCGACCGTTCATCATCGGGGTTGACGGCGGGGCCGACGCCCTGCTCGAGGCCGGGTGGAAGCCGGACCTGGTCTTCGGCGACATGGACTCCGTATCCGAAGAGGGTCTCAAGCTGGCCAACCGCCTCCTGGTCCACGCCTACCCCGATGGGAATTGCCCCGGCATGGAGCGCGTGAGGGCAGTGGGGATAAAAGATGCCGAGACGCTCCCCGCGCCTGGGCTCTCCGAGGACGTCGCGATCCTCATCGCCGAGCAGTGCGGGGCGGAGTTGATCGTGGCCGTCGGCACCCACGTCGGTCTCGTAGAGTTCCTGGACAAGGGCCGCAGAGGGGCCTCCTCGACCTTCCTGACGCGCCTGAAGGTGGGGGCGCGCCTGGTTGACGCGAAGGGCGTCTCGAAGCTCTACCCTTCGCGCGTCTCCGTGTGGCAGCTCGTCGCGCTCGTCATCGCTGCCCTGGTCGCGGTCTCGGCGATCGTCTATTCCTCCCACTCGCTGGCCGACATCTTCCAGATACTCGCCATAAAGCTCCGGCTCATTTTGGGCATCTAGGAAGTGCCGGACCTCAGGTACCATCTCATCTCCCTAATCTCGGTCTTCCTCGCACTGACGATAGGGATCCTGCTCGGCGTGGCGATGGCGGACCGGGGCGTCGTCAGCAACCGGGTGCAGGCGGAGATCACGAGCATCCAGCAACAACTCGACCGCCAGCAGCGCGAGATAGCGCGGCGCGACGAGCAGATAGCCGACCGGGAGAGGATGCTCGAGGGTATGTCGGAGGTGATGATCTCGGACAGCCTCCAGGGCAAGGACGTCGCCCTGGTCGCCGGCCCCTTTGCCGACCCCGACGTGTCTGGCGCCGTGCAAAGCGACCTCTCTGAGGCCGGCGCGAACATCACCACCTTCGAGACCCTCGAGCTCCCGAGCCTCGATGAGATCACCGGCCAGGAGCTCACCACGCAGGAAGCAACCACGCAATTGACCTCAGGCTACGCCGACGACTTCGCCGACCAGGTCCTTGGGTTCGACAGCGAAGTGAGCGAGTTCCCGGAGATAGTGATTTTCGTCGGGGGCGGCAAGGTCCCCCCGGACGCGCAGCCAGGCACGCTCCAGGCCCTGAAAAGCGTCCAGAGGCGGGTGTTCGACGTCTGGCTCGACGCCGGGGCCCGCGTGATCGGCGCCGAGCCGACCGTAGCCGGACGCTCGGAGGTCTCTTTCTTCCAGAACGCCGGCGTCCCGTCCGTGGTCAACGCGGACCAACCCGCCGGACGCGCGGCCATCATCAGGTGCGCCAAAATGGAGGATTGCGAGGGGACCTACGGCACCAAGGAGAGCGCCGCTGAAGCCTTCCCTCCCCCCGGCTAGCTGTGGCGCTCACGTCGGCAGCGGTGATCCCGGCCCGCGACGAGGCCGCGACCCTCGCCGACACCCTGCAAGCCCTGCGCACCATCCCCAACCTGTCACACCTGATCGTGGCCGACGACGGCAGCCGCGATGCGACACCCGACATCGCCTTCGCCCTCGGCGCCGAACTCGTCCCCGCCTCGCCCCCAGGCAAGCCCGCCGGCAAGGGCCACGCCCTCCGCCTGGGCCTCCAGCGAGCCCTCGACCACGCCCCCAACGCCGTGCTGCTCGCCGACGCTGACCTCGGACCCTCGGCTGTCTTCCTGGCTACCCTCCTCGACGCCCTCGACGAGCGCCACCCCACGGCCGTCGCCGCCTTCCCTCCCGCCGCCACGCAGGGCGGCTTCGGCCTCGTAAAGAGCTTTGCCCGGCGCGCCATCGCCAGCCGCACGGGCTACGCCCCCTCAGAGCCACTCTCCGGCCAGCGCGCACTGCTCGCCCCCGCCCTTGAGATCCTTCCCGGCGTAGCCCCCGGCTTCGGCGCCGAGGTAGGCATGACCCTCGACCTCCTCGCCGCCGGGATAAAACCACTCGAGCTCCCGCTGGCCCTCACGCACCGCTCCACAGGCCGCAACCTTCCCGGCTTCGTCCACCGCGCCCGCCAGGGCCTCGACGTAATCCGAGCCCTCCACGGAGCCCGCATCCCGTGGTGATCACACCTCTCCTCCTCGCCGCCACAGGCGCCGCCCTCACTCTCTTCACCCTAGCTCTCTCCCAACCCCACCTCCCCAAACGCCAGAACTTCGCCGGCCATACCATCCCAACCTCAGCCGGCCTCACTCTTTTACCTATAATACTTATACTGCTAGCTGGCGCTCTTGCTGATCTGCTTGACATTGGCGAAGGTGGGATCGCGTACCTGGCGTATTCGCTCGCGGCTGGGCTCGTAGGGTTAGCGGACGACAGGTGGGGCGAGGCGGGTGACAGGGGGTTTGCGGGGCACCTCGGGGCGTTGTGGCGGGGGAGTGTTACGACCGGGCAGTTGAAGGTTGTCGTGCTCGGGGGCGGGGCGCTGCTTTTCGGGATCATAGTGTTCGGGGTGGGATGGAGGGCGCTGGTGGCGGCTTTTCTATTGGCCGGCTGCGCCAATCTGGCCAACCTGTTCGATTTGCGGCCAGGGCGGGCGCTCAAGTTCCTCGGTGTTGTGGTGGTAGTCTTGCTCTTTGTGGCGCCGCATGGGGCGGTGGTGGCGGCCTGTGGGGTAGTGGGGGGGATAGGTGCGCTATTTTATTTTGACCTGAAAGGTCGTATCATGCTCGGTGATGCAGGAGCCGCGATCTGGGGAGCTGTTCTGGGCTACCTCGCGGTGACGAGCGGGCCGGGCGTGGTCTGGTGGGTCGCCGGGGTGGCGATCGCCGGCCTCACCGTCGTGGCCGAGTTCTCGTCCATATCCCGAGTAATAGAGGAGGTAGGGGCATTACGGAGGTTCGACCATTGGGGGCGGCGATGAGTAGTGAGACCAAGTATATCTTCGTTACGGGCGGCGTCGTGTCGTCCATTGGCAAGGGGACGAGCGCCGCGGCGCTTGGGATGCTCCTCAAGTCGAGGGGCTACAGGGTGGTGCTGCAGAAGTTCGACCCGTACATAAACGTAGATCCCGGGACCATGAACCCGTACCAGCACGGCGAGGTCTTCGTCACCGAGGACGGGGCCGAGACGGACCTCGATCTCGGTCACTACGAGCGTTTCCTCGACGAGAACCTGGGCAAGCTCAGTAACGTCACGACGGGGAGCGTGTATTGGGAAGTCATAAGCCGCGAGAGGAGGGGGGACTACCTCGGGGCGACCGTGCAGGTCATCCCGCACATAACCAACGAGATAAAGAACCGGATCGGGCGCCTGGGGCAGGACAAGGACATCGTCATCACCGAGATAGGGGG
>Ga0126310_10000244_pt1 | contig 17033 bp, 15 predicted proteins | sample Plot60_FD_92540 | JGI IMG/M metagenome (GOLD analysis project Ga0126310, IMG submission 92540) | Serpentine soil microbial communities from UC McLaughlin Reserve, CA, USA - Plot60 | ecosystem: Environmental > Terrestrial > Soil > Grasslands | place: USA: UC McLaughlin Reserve, Lake County... | reverse complement strand
CGCGCGCCTGCGGGAAGGTCGGCGTCTTGAGCGTGCATCAGGGGCCGGGTTTCACCAACACGCTAACCGGGCTGACGGAGGCCGCGAAGAACCGCACGCCGCTGCTCGTGCTCGCCGCGGATACGCCGGCCGAGGCGCTCTGGTCGAACTTCAAGATCGACCAGGCGGCGATCTCGAGGGCCGCCGGTGCGATCGCCGAGCGCGTGCGCGGGCCGAATACCGCCGCCGCGGACGTTGCTCGCGCGCTGCGGCGCACGCAGGTCGAGCGCCGTCCAGTCGTCCTCAACGTGCCGATCAACCTCGTGGAGACGTCCGCCGACGACCCCTCGGCCATCCCTGACTGGCCCGCCCTGGAGCCACCGCGCCCGTCGGACCGTCCACTCGCCGAGGTCGCGGACCTGCTCGCGTCTTCGAGCCGGCCGGTGATCCTCGCGGGGCGTGGCGCCGCCGCCTCGCGCGAGGTGCTCGAGGCTCTGGGCGAGCGGGTAGGGGCGCTGCTGGCGACGAGCGCGATGGGGCACGGGCTCTTCTCAGGACACCCGTACTGCGTGGGCATCGCCGGCGGCTTCGCCTCTCCACTCGCCGTCGAGCTGCTCTCCCAGGCGGATCTCGTCCTCGCGTTCGGTGCTTCGCTGAACCACTGGACCGTGCGTCACGGCAGGCTATTCTCGCCCACAGCCCGCGTGGTGCAGATAGATCTCGACGAGGAAGCCATCGGTGCGCTCCACCGCGTCGACGTTGGCGTCGTCGGTGATGCGGCCCGTAGCGCACAGGCGATCGTCGAGGAGCTCGAGCGGCGCGGCGTGCGGAGCGAAGGCTTCCGCAGCGAGGAGCTTGAGCGTGAGATCCGTGAGAGGCGCTGGCGTAACGAGCCCTACGAAGATCGCGGCACAGCCGAGCACATAGACCCGCGAACTTTGAGCATCGCGCTCGACGAACTGTTGCCCGCCGAGCGCACGGTCGCCACGGACTCGGGTCACTTCCTCGGCTACCCCTCGATGTACCTCGAGGTCCCCGACGAGCGAGGTTTCGTCTTCCCGAACGCGTTCCAGTCGGTCGGGCTCGGGCTCGCCAGTGGGATCGGCGCCGCCGTCGCGAGACCAGATCGGCTCTCCGTCGCAGCCATAGGCGACGGGGGCGCCCTGATGGCCCTCGGCGAGCTGGAGACCGCCGCCCGCTACCGGCTGCCGATGCTCGTCGTGGTCTACAATGACGCGGCTTACGGTGCGGAGGTGCACCACTTCGGGCCAATGGGGCAACCGGTGGATCTCACACGCTTCCCCGACACCGACTTCGCCACGCTCGCCCGCGCGGCGGGGGCCGAGGGCATCACGGTCCGTAACAGCGAGGATCTGGCAGAGCCGCTTGAGAGCTGGCTCGGGCGGCTCGACGGACCACTCGTGATCGACGCCAAGGTCAACCCCGACGTACGAGCCGAATGGCTCGAAGAGGCCTTCAAGTCCCACTGAGAGGAGAGAACATGATGGCCCAGAACCCCGTCGCGTCCCTGATCGAAGCCCTCGCCGGCGGCGCCGTCGAGATCATAGACCTGACCCAGCACCTGAGCGAGCGCACCCCCGTCATCCAGCTCCCCGAGCAGTTCGCCCAGACGCCCGGCCTGAAGGTGCACGAGATCAGCCGCTACGACGATCGCGGTCCCGCCTGGGCGTGGAACTGGCTCGAGATCGGCGAGCACACCGGTACGCATCTGGACGCGCCCATACACTGGGTCACAGGCCGCGACGGCCTCGATGTCTCGCAGGTGCCGCCACACCACCTCGTCGCCCCGGCGGTCGTGATCGACAGATCGGCCGAGAGCGAAAGAGACCCCGACTACCTCCTTACCATTGAAGATATAAGCGCCTTCGAAGCCGAGCACGCACCACTACCCAACGGTGGCTGGCTCCTGCTGCGCACCGGCTGGGACGCGCGCGCCCACGACACAGAAGCGTTCCTGAACGCCGCATCGGGCCGCCCACGATCTCCCGGCTTCGATACCGAGTGCGCGCGCTGGATCGCCGAGGAGTCCCCGCTTGTCGGCGTCGGCGTGGAGACCGTCGGTATCGACGCGGGCGCGGCAGGCGATTTCGACCTACCTTTCCCCGTCCACTACTACCTTCTCGGCGCCGGCAAATACGGCCTCACACAGCTCGCGAACCTCGCCTCGCTACCACCCACAGGCGCCTTGCTCATCGTCGCACCCCTGAAACTGACAGGTGGAACCGGCAGCCCGGTGCGCTCGCTCGCACTCGTGCCAGGCGACTGATCTTCAGACCCCCGAGAAAACCTGACCGGAGGATCGGATCCTCCGCCGAGGATCAGACCCTCCAACCTTGCAAGATAGATAGTTTAGGCTTAAAATAGTTTGGGGAGAAGGGCGAGGAAGCGACGAACAGGCGGATAGGCGCATGAAGATGGTCTGCATAGGTGGGGGGCCTGCGGGGCTCTACGCTGCGATCTCGATGAAGCTGCGGGATCCGGGCCACGACATCACGGTGGTTGAGCGCAACCCTGCCGGGGTCACGTTTGGCTGGGGTGTGGTGTTCTCGGACCAGACGCTCGGAAATTTGCACGACAACGACCCTGAGAGCACGCGGGAGATCCGGGAGAACTTCGCCCACTGGGACGACATCGAGGTGTACGTCGGTGGCGAGAGGATAAGCCGTTCGAGCGGGCACGGCTTCGTCGGCATTGGGCGCAAACACCTGCTCGACATCCTGGTTGGGCGGGCGTTGGATCTCGGGGTTGACGTCCGGTTCGAGCAGGAGGTCGAGGACCTCTCAGGGTTCTCCGACGCCGACTTGATCGTCGCCAGCGACGGCATCAACAGCCGGGTACGAGGGCTCTATTCCGAGAAGTTTGGGACAGACGTGGACGAACGCCCCAACAAGTTCATCTGGCTCGGCACCCACAAGCTCTTCGACGCCTTCACCTTCGCGTTTGAGAAGACGCGGGCTGGTTGGGTCTGGATCCACGGCTACCGCTTCAACAGCGACACAAGCACCTGCATCGTGGAGTGCTCGCAGGAGACCTGGGAGGGTCTCGGCTTCGGGGAGGTCGGGGCGGAGGAGAGCATCGCGCTCTGCGAGGAGATCTTCGAGCCCTATCTCGACGGGCACTCGCTCATCAACAACGCGCGGCATCTGGCCAACGCGCCCTGGATTAACTTCCGGCGCATCAGCAACGAGAAGTGGTTCCACGACAACATCGTGCTCATCGGCGACGCCGCCCACACCGCCCACTTCTCGATTGGGTCCGGCACCAAGCTCGCGCTGGAGGATGCGATCTCACTCTCCGAGATGCTGCACGAGCACGAGGACCTTCAGGCAGCACTTGGGGCTTACGAGGACGAACGGCGCACCGAGGTGCTGAAATTGCAGAGCGCGGCCCGCAACAGTACCCAGTGGTTTGAGAACATCTCACGCTACATCAAACAGGACCCCATGCAGTTTACCTACGGGCTGCTGACCCGCAGCCAGCGCGTCAGCCACGAGAACCTGCGCCTGCGCGACAGAGACTGGCTCGAGGACCTGGAGAGGTGGTTCGCCGAGCGCGTCTCCGAGGAGCGGGTACGGGAGGCGGTGCCTCCGATGTTCACGCCGTTCAGGCTGCGCGAGATGGAGCTCTCCAACCGGGTTGTAGTCTCGCCGATGGCGACGTACAGCGCCGAGGACGGCACGCCGAACGACTTCCACCTAGTCCACTGGGGGGCGCGCGCCCAGGGTGGGGCGGCCCTGGTCTTCACCGAGATGACCTGCGTCACGCCCAACGGGCGCATCACCCCTGGTTGCTGCGGCATGTACAGGCCCGAGCACGAGACGGCCTTCAAGCGCATCGTAGATTTCGTCCACACCCACACCCACGCCAGATTCGGTCTGCAGCTTGGCCACTCCGGCGGCAAGGGCTCGACCAAGCTCATGTGGGAGGGCATGGACGAGCCGCTGGAGGAGGACAACTGGGAGGTGGTGGGACCTTCGCCGGTGCCGTGGACCGAGAAGAACCAGGTGCCGCGCGAGCTGACCCGCGCGGACATGGACGAGGTCAGGGACGCCTTCGTGCGCGCGACGGAGATGGGAAAGAGGGCGGGCTTCGACATGCTCGAGCTGCACTGCGCCCACGGCTACCTTCTGAGCGCGTTCATCACGCCGCTGTTGAACAGGCGGAGTGACGAGTACGGAGGCTCGCTCGAGAACAGGCTGCGCTTTCCGCTCGAGGTGTTCCGCGGCATGCGCGCGGTGTGGCCAGAGGAGAAGCCTATGAGCGTGCGCATCTCCGCACACGACTGGGTAGAGGGTGGGGTCACGGACGAGGACGCGCTCAAGATAGCACGCGCCTTCTCTGAGGCGGGGGCAGACCTCATAGACGTCTCCGCAGGCCAGACCTGCCCTGATGCCGAGCCCGTCTACGGACGCATGTTCCAGACGCCCTTCAGCGACCGCATCCGCAACGAGCTGGACATCGCGACGATGGCCGTCGGCAACATCTTCGAGGCCGACCACATCAACAGCATCGTCGCCGCCGGCCGCGCCGACCTGTGCGCCCTGGCCCGGCCGCACCTCTATGAGCCCTACTGGACCCTGCACCGAGCAGCCGAGCTCGGCTACGACGGCGTGCCGTGGCCCAACCAGTACCTCTCCGGCAAGCGCCAGCTCGAGCGCCTCATCGAGCGGGCCGACCAGATGGCGCAGCAGATCTGAGCGGCGATGAACGAGACGCACCATCTCGACGGAGCACACGCCCTGATCACCGGCGGCGGCACCGGCATCGGCGCGGCGATCGCCACCCGGCTGGGTGGCGCTGGTGCCCGGATCACCGTGGTCGGCCGGCGCCCCGAGCCGCTCGAGGAGATCGTGGACCGTCTGTCCGCCGCCCAGGCCGTACCGTTCGACGTCACCGAGGAGGCGGCGGTCGAGGCCGGAATCTCGGCCTCGACCGAGCGTTTCGGACCCGTCGACGTCCTGGTCAACAACGCCGGCGCCGCGGAATCAGCGCCCTTCGACCGCACGACGCTTGCGACCTGGCGCCGGATGCTGGAGGTCAACCTGACCGGCGCGTTCCTGCTGAGCCGGGCGGTGCTGCCGGCGATGGTAGACCGTCGCCGGGGTCGCATCGTCTCGATCGCCAGCACTGCGGCCCTCAAGGGCTACGCTTACGTCGCCGCCTACTGCGCCGCCAAGCACGGCGTGCTCGGCATGACCCGGTCGCTCGCGCTCGAGGTCGCGCAGAAGGGCGTCACGGTCAACGCGGTCTGTCCGGGCTACTCCGAGACGGAGCTCCTCGCCGGGAGCGTCGCCAACATCACCGCCAGGACCGGCATAGGCGAGGACGAGGCGCGGGCGCGACTGGTCCGGAGCAACCCGCAGGGCCGCTTCGTCTCGCCCGAGGAGGTGGCGGAGACGACGGCCTGGCTGGTCGGGCCGAACGCGGGCGCCATCACCGGGCAGGCGATCGCCGTCGCGGGCGGGGAGGTGATGTGATGGAGGGTGATGTGATCCACGAAGCCGATGCGCTCGCCCAAAGGCCGACCAAAGAGCTCTTGAGGCTGTGGCTGCGTGCGCTGACGCTCACCAACATGGTCGAGCAGCGCGTGCGCACGCGCCTGCGCGAGGAGTTCGCCGCAACCCTGCCGCGCTTCGACGTCATGGCCGAGCTCTATGAGGCGCCCGGAGGGTTGAGCATGGGTGAGATCTCACGCCGGCTCATGGTGTCGAACGGCAACGTGACCGGTATCGTCGAACGGCTGGAGCGCGAAGGGCTCGTTCGCCGGCGAACGAGACCGGAGGATCGGCGCAGCCAGCTTGTCCGGCTGACCGCTGCAGGATCTACAGCCTTCGAGTCGATGGCCGGCGCCCACGAAGGCTGGATCGCATCGATGCTCTCGGGTTTGAGCGAGGAGGAGGTTGAGCAGTTGAACCGTCTACTCAGTAAAGCCAAACGCTCGGTCCTCGACGGGGAGGAGGAACGCCGTTGAACACTATCGAGATGGCCAGCCGTACACCGGAGCATTTTCAGTGGGATGCGTCAGGCGGCGTCGCCGTGATCACACTCCAGGGAGCGGAGCGCAAGAACCCCCTGACCTTCGACTCCTACGCCGAGTTGCGCGACACCTTCAGGGATCTCGCGTATGCCGGGGACGTCGAGGCGGTGGTGCTCACCGGTTCCGGCGATAATTTCTCCTCCGGCGGCGACGTGCGCGACATCATCGGCCCGCTCACCGAGATGGACATGAGCGGTCTCCTGCGCTTCACCCGCATGACCGGCGACCTTGTCAAGGCGATGCGCGCCTGTCCGCAGCCTGTGATCGCCGCCATAGACGGCGTGTGCGTAGGCGCGGGCGCGGCCGTCGCCGTGGCCTCAGACATCCGGCTCGGCACGCCCGATACCAGGGTCGCCTTCCTGTTCACCCGTGTCGGGCTCGCCGGCTGCGACATGGGCTGCTGCGCCATGCTGCCGCGCATCATCGGCCAGGGCCGCGCCTCCGAGCTCCTCTTCACCGGCCGCTCGATGCCGGCGGAAGAAGGGGAACGGTGGGGCTTCTTCAATCGCCTCGTCCAACCGGACGACCTGCTCGACGAGGCGACGGCGCTCGCCACCGACCTCGCCGAAGGCCCCAACTTCGCCCACGGCATGACCAAGACCATGCTCAACCAGGAGTGGAACATGGGGCTGGACGCTGCCATCGAATCGGAGGCACAGGCGCAGGCGATCTGTATGCAGACGCGGGATTTCGAGCGCGCCTACCGCGCCTTCGTCGAGAAGCGCAGGCCGGAGTTCGAGGGCGACTGATGGCGGATCGCAGCTACCTCGACTGGCCGTTCTTCGACGACGAGCACCGCGCGCTCGCGCGGGACCTCGACGACTGGGCGGCCGAGCACGTGCGTCCGATGCCGGAGGCGCACGAGGAGACCGTAGATGAGATGTGCCGCGAGCTGGTGCGGCGCCTCGCCGGCGCCGGCTGGCTGGAGTACGCCGTGCGAGGCGGTCGGCGCGAGGCGCTCGACGTGCGCTCGCTGTGCCTGATCAGGGAGACCCTAGGCCGCCACCACGCTCTGGCCGACTTCGCCTTCGCGATGCAGGGTCTGGGGAGCGGCGCGATCTCGCTCTTCGGCTCGGATGAGCTGAAAACAAGCTACCTGCCAGCGGTTCGGCGGGGCAAAAGAATAGCAGCCTTCGCACTCTCCGAGCCGGAGGCTGGCTCCGACGTCGCCGCGATGGAGACGACCGCTGTCGAAGACGGCGACCACTACGTCATAGACGGGACCAAGACATGGATCTCGAACGGCGGGCTCGCGGATTTCTATACCGTGTTCGCCCGCACCGGCGAGGCGTCGGGAGCTAGGGGTTTGAGCGCCTTCGTCGTCGACGCGGCGACGCCGGGCCTGGAGGTCGTCGAGCGCATCCCCGTGATGGCGCCGCACCCGCTGGCGACGCTCGGGTTCGACGGATGCAGGGTGCCGAAGAGCCACCTGCTGGGCGTGCCGGGAGAAGGTTTCAAGGTCGCCATGGCGACGCTGGACGTGTTCCGGTCGACGGTGGGAGCCGCAGCCCTGGGGTTCGCGCGCCGGGCGCTCGACGAGGCGCTGGAGCGTGCCTCGGGCCGTCACCTCTTCGGCGAGCCGATGAGCGAGCTGCAGATGGTGCAGAGCAAGCTCGCCGACATGGCTCTGGGCGTCGATGCGAGCGCGCTCCTCGTCTACCGCGCCGCGTGGACCAGAGACTGCGTCGCCGACAGGGTGAGCCGCGAGGCGGCGATGGCCAAGCTGCACGCCACCGAGACCGCCCAGAAGGTGATCGACGACGCCGTGCAGATCTTCGGCGGCCTGGGCGTGGTCGCGGGCCATCCGGTGGAGCGGCTCTACCGCGACGTCCGGGCGCTCAGGATCTACGAGGGGGCCTCCGAGGTGCAGAAGGTGATCATCGCCCGTCAGGCCCTGGCGGCGCGTGCAAGAGAGGCGAGTAGCGCGACGGCCTCGCGAGGCACATGAGAACGAGAATAGTGGAGGACGACATGGCAGGCTATAGCGCGCACATCGACACGTTCGCCGGCGACCATCTGCCCCCGCCTGAGGCCTGGCCGGAGCTGATCTTCGACCTGCCCGAGCTGCACTACCCCGAGCGCCTGAACGCCGCCGGAGCGCTGCTCGACGATATAGCGGGGGACAGGCCCTGCATCCATACCGGAGGGGGGGTGTGGAGCTACCGGGATCTCCTGGAGAAGGCAAACCGGATCGCGCGGGTGCTGACAGAGGACATGGGGCTAATACCGGGCAACCGGGTACTCTTGCGCGCGGCAAACAGACCAATGCTGGTAGCTACCTGGTTCGGCGCGCTCAAGGCCGGCGGCGTCGTAGTCACGACCATGCCGCTGCTGCGCGCCAGCGAGCTCGCCACGATCGTAGAGAAGGCTCGGATCAGCCACGCGCTGAGCGACGCACGGTTGGTCGAGGAGTTGGATGACGCCAGGGACGAGCAGCCGGTCCTCTCGAGCGTCATGACCTTCGGTCCGGGTGGCGAGCTCGAGGCGCGCATGGAGACCAAGCGGCCGAGCTTCGAGACCGTCGAGACCGCATCCGAGGACGTGGCGCTCATCGCCTTCACCTCTGGCACGACCGGCAGCCCCAAGGGGTGCATGCACTTCCACCGCGACATCCTTGCTGTGTGCGACACGTTCGCGCGCCATCTGCTCGACCCGCAGCCGGATGAGATCTTCACCGGGACGCCGCCTCTTGCCTTTACCTACGGGCTGGGCGGGCTGGTACTCTTCCCGATGCGCTTCGGCGCCTCGCTCGTGCCAATTGAGCAGCCGGGGCCGGATGCGCTTCTGGAGGCGATCGAGACCCACCGGGTAACCACGCTGTTCACCGCGCCGACAGCCTATCGCGGGCTGCTGGACAAGGTGGATGAGAGCGCCCTCTCCTCTCTCAGGAAGTGCGTGGCGGCCGGTGAGAGCCTGCCGCGCGCGACCTCCGACGCCTGGTTCGGGCGCACCGGGCTCCGGATCATCGACGGCATCGGCTCAACCGAGATGCTCCACATCTTCATCTCGGCCGCAGGGGACGAGATACGGACCGGCTCCACCGGCAAGCCGGTGCCAGGCTACCAGGCGATGGTCGCCGACGAAGACATGCAACCGCTGCCGCCCGGCGAGGTCGGACGGCTGGCGGTGCGGGGGCCGACCGGTTGCCGCTACCTCGCCGATCCGCGGCAGTCCGACTACGTCGTAGACAGCTGGAACGTCACCGGCGACGCTTACCTGATGGACGAGGACGGGTACTTCTGGTTCCAGGCACGCACCGACGACATGATCATCTCCTCCGGTTACAACATCGCTGGGCCCGAGGTCGAGGCGGCGCTGATGGAGCACGATGCCGTCGGCGAGTGCGCCGTCGTCGCCTCTCCCGACGAGGAGCGCGGCAACGTGGTTAAGGCGTTCGTCGTCACCCGCGAGGGGGTAGCGGGGGACGAGGCTCTGATCGGGGAGCTGCAGGACTTCGTTAAGGGTCGCATCGCCCCCTACAAGTACCCGCGCGCGATCGAGTTTATCGACGAGCTGCCGAAGACGCAGACCGGCAAGATTCAGCGCTTCGTGCTGCGCGAGCAGGAGCTCGCGCGGAGCGGCGCCTCCTGAACCGGCGGATGCGAAGGCTGCACCCACCGGGTTGGGCGGAGCCGAGAGGCTACGCGAACGGCATCGTCGCGGAGGGACGGCTGGTCTTCGTTGCCGGCCAGATAGGATGGGACGAGACCGCGACCTTCAGGACGCAAGATTTCGTCGGCCAGGTTCGCCAGTGCTTGATAAACGTCCTCGCGGTGCTGGCGGAGGCCGCTGCGGGTCCCGAGCACGTCGTTCGCATGACCTGGTACATAACCGACCGCGAGGAGTATCTCTCCAGCCTGGAGAGCATGGGCCGGGTATACCGCGAGCTGATGGGCCGGCATTTCCCGGCTATGACCATGGTCGAGGTTGCGGCACTCATCGAATCCGAGGCCAGAGTCGAGGTGGAAGCCACCGCCGTGGTCCCGGCCGAACCGCGCTGAACGAGGGTTGTGAATTGCCGAAGCCGTGAGGACGCTGTACCATTGACCCGTGATATCGCCGGAGTCCCACGACTAGCCGTCCCGTGAGACAGGGCGTTCCTCCCTCTTCCCTGGGCACGCAACCCATCGGTGAGATCTCCCGCGTCTCTGAAGGCATCTACCAGCTCAAGCTGCCGGTGCCTTTCCCTCTCAGGTTCATCTCTTCCTACCTGGTCGAAGGCCGTAACGGGTGGACGGTCATAGACCCCGGCTTTGACTATTCTCCTGCACGCGAGACCTGGGAGAAGGGCGCCGCAGAGGTCGGCCTGGACCTGGACCAAAATGTCGAGCGAGTAATAGTGACCCATCTTCACCCGGACCACATCGGGCTCGCCCGCTGGTTGGAGGAGCGGAGCGGGGCGCCGGTCTGGATGCTGGAGGGCGAGATCGAGAACGCCCGCCACGTCTGGGACCCCAAGAGGGGCACGGGGGGTTTCGTCAGATATCTCATGCATAACGGCATGGACGAAAGGACGGCGGGGGCGACGGCCGGGACCACGAGGCTCGGCGTCCGCGTGCCGGAGCGCCTTATCCCGCTCCGCTCCGGAGATGAGATCACGCTCGGAGATAGCGAATCGAGGGTCCTGCACACGCCGGGACACTCGGACTTCCACTTCGTCTTGCACGACGAGCGGAGGCGCCTCCTCTTCGCCGGGGACCATCTGTTATTACACATCACCCCGAACATCGGGCTGTGGACCTACACGGCCCCGCGGCCACTGGAGCGCTACCTCGACTCCTTGAGAGGATTGAGGGGCCTGGACGTGGACCTCGTCTTTCCGGGGCACGGGCCGCTCTTCCATGACCTGGACGGGCGCATAGAGGAGCTTCTGTTGCACCATGAGGAGAGGCTCGAGGTGATGCACGCCGCTTTCGACGGCTGGCCGGCGACGCCGTTCGAGATCGCACGCCGCGTCTTCCCCGAGGACCTGAGCGACCACCAGCTCCGTTTCGCGCTCGCCGAGACGCTCGCCCACCTCGAGTACCTCGTCGACGAGGGGAGGGCCGAGCGCCTGGACGGCGACGTGGCGGGCTACCGGGCCGTCTAGTGCTGCCCGGCCCCGAGGAACACGCGAGGCTCATCGAGACGGCGCGCGGCGACCGTCCCGCCGAGCTCTTCGTGCGCGGCGGCGCTATAGCGAACGTCTACTCGGGTGAGCTGCACGAGGGCAGCGTCGCCGTCACAGGGGGTCGCATAGCCTACGTCGGCGAGGGAGTTGGGGCCCTCGGCCCAGAAACCCGGGTGGTAGACGCGAGCGGTATGATCGTGAGCCCCGGTTACATAGAGGCGCACTTCCATCCCTGGGTCCTCTACAACCCAGTGAGCCTCGTCGAGGGTGTCCTTCCCCTCGGGACGACCACGATCGTCTCAGACAACCTCTTCTTCTTCATGCAGATGGGCCCGGAACGCTTCGCGGCGATGGCCGACGACCTGAAAGACCTGCCGCTACTGTACCTCTGGATGGCACGCCTCACCTCCCAGGCGAAGTTTCCCGGAGAGGAGGAGATGTTCGCGCTGGAGAAGGTCGAGCCGCTCTTGTTGCGCGACGACGTGATCGGGACGGCCGAGATCACACGCTGGCCCGCGCTGGCGGCAGGGGACGAACACCTGATCTCCGGCATCCGGATGGCGAAGGCCCTCGGAAAGATCGTGGACGGCCACACGGGCGGCGCCTCGGAGTCGCGTCTGCAGCCGGTGGCCGCGGCTGGCATAGACGCCGACCACGAGGCCATAACGAGAAAAGAGGTCCTGAACCGTCTGCGGCTCGGGATCTGGACGATGCTCCGCTACAGCTCCCTGCGCCCCGACCTGCCCGAGCTCCTGCACGCCGTCACCGAGGACGGGGTGAGCACGCAGCACCTCACCATGACGACCGACGGCCCCGCCCCGGAGTTCCTCGCCAAACACGGGCTCGTTGACGGGATGCTCCGCGTCGCGGTCGAGAACGGCGTGCCGCCTATGCAGGCGCTCCAGATGGTCACAATCAACCCCGCCACGCTGTTCCGGATCGACGGCCAGGTCGGCGGCATCGGGATAGGCCGCCAGGCAGACCTCCTGCTCCTCCCCGATCTAACAACGTTCCGTCCCGAGACCGTTATCACGCGCGGACGTATCGTGGCCGAGAACGGAGAGCTTCGCGTCCCGCTCCCGCGCCTCGACTGGGAGAAGTACGGGAGCCGGCCCCGCTTCGACGCCGGCCTCGAGCTCGCCGACCCCGCGCTCTACCCGCTCAGGGTCTCAGAGACTGAGGCGGAGATGCCGATGATACACCTGAGGTCGGCCGTGATCTCCGAGCGCAGGGACGTACAGGTGAGAGTCGAGGACGGTATGGCCGCGCCGGACGAACAGGGAGGACTGCTGCACGCCGCGCTCGTGGACCGTGGGGGAACCTGGGTCTCTCGCGCCCTCATCTCCGGTTTCGCCTCGAACCTGGACGGATTCGCCAGCACCTACAACACGACCACCCAGCTACTTGTCCTCGGAAGACGCCCGCAATCCATGGCTCTGGCTGCCCAGAGGGTCAGAAAACTCGACGGCGGAATCGTCATCGTAAAGGGCACCGAAATCCTCTACGAGCTCGCCCTTCCCATCACCGGCATGATGTCTGACTTGCCGTTCGCGGAGGTCGTCGAACGAAACAAACGGCTCTCCAAAGCAGTGGCCGAAGCCGGATACGAGCACCACGACATCCTCTACACGCTTCTCTTCCTCACCTGCGACTTCCTGCCCGCTTTGCGCCTCACCCCGATGGGCCTGCTGGACGCGAAGACCTTCGAGGTGCTCCTACCGGCCGAAGGTTCACCGGGCCGATGAGATCTTACCCAGGGTAGCCCGATCTGGGCGGCTCTCCGGGTGGGTACGGAGTAGAATGTCATCAAATCACCGTTCGGTTGGGGGTCCGGGCGTGGGGAAGCATGGTGAGCACAAGGGGTGATGAGCGATGAAGGATCTCTTGCCTAGGACCGAGCTCCCGCTGGAGCTCGACGGGCAGTCTTTGCGCGTCGAGGACGTGGTGGCTTTCGCTCGCGGGGGCGCAGAATGCACTCTATCGGGGGAGGCTGCCGCGAGGATCGAGGCGACGCGCACGCTGAAGCAGGATTTGATCTCACGCGAGACCCCCATCTACGGCGTCACGACCGGCTTTGGGGACAGCGCGCACCGCCAGATCTCGCCTTCCAAGACCGCCCGCTTGCAGCAGAACATGCTGCGTTTACTGGGCGCCGGCACAGGCCGGCCCTGGGATGGACCGCGCCGCAGAAGGAGATCTTCTACGGAGCACCCACGCTCGCCGCGCGTCTGGGAGCCGAGGGCGTCACCGGGCCGATGATCTCGCAGGCCTGCGCCACCTCGGTCGCCTGTGTCGCTGCAGGCGCGGCGAACCACGAAGCGAAGGCTAGTGGCATCACCCTCGTCTTCACCACGGACCGCACCAGCAACGGTCCCGTCGTGACGTACCCTTCTCCATCCGGTCCGGGCGGCTCGCCCCAGGTAGAGAACTGGGTGCTCGACAGCTTCGCTAGAGACCCCTGGGCCGGCGCCGCCATGTACGCCACGGGCGAGAACGTCGCCGCGGAGGCTGGGATAGGGCGCGAGGAGCTCGACGATGTGACGGCACTGCGCTACGAGCAGTACCGGAAGTCCCTGGAGAACGACCGCGAGTTCCAGCGGAGCTACATGGTCCGGGTCGAGATCCCGCAAAAACGCAAGGAGCTGACCGTCGTAGACGAAGACTACGGCGTGTTCCCGACGACGCGCGAGGGTCTCGCGAAACTCGAGCCTGTCGAGGAAGGCGGAGTGGTCACCTACGGCAGCCAGACACACCCGGCGGACGGGGCGGCCGGCATGGTCGTGACGGGCGAGGAGCGCGCCAGGGAGTTGAGCCGGGCCGGGGGCGTCGCGCGCCTGCTTTCTACCGGGTTCGCGCGGGTCGAGAAGGCGCGTATGCCGAAGGCTCCCGTGCCTGCGGCGCAGGCCGCTCTTGAAGACGCCGGACTCGGCATCGGGGATGTGGACGCCATAAAGACGCACAACCCCTTCGCCGTCAACGACGTGTACTTCTCGCGGCAGACGGGCGTTCCCGTGGAGGAGATGAACGACTACGGGTCGAGCCTCGTCTTCGGTCACCCGCAGGGGCCGACGGGGGCGAGGCTCATCGCGGAGTTGATCGAGGTTCTCAGGCGCCGCGGCGGCGTCGGTCTGCTCACCGGCTGCGCCGCCGGAGACACCGGAGCTGCGCTCGTGCTGCGGGTCGAAGACTAGGGAGGGACTTTGCAGATAGAGAACAGGGTATTCTTCATCACCGGCGGAGGCTCCGGCCTCGGGGCGGCGACCGCGCGCCTGCTCGCCAGAGACAGCGCAAAGGTCGTGATCGGAGACCTCAACGACGAGGCCGGGGAGAGCGTCGCCGCCGAGATCGGGGAAGGGGTGCGCTTCGTGCGCACCGACGTGACGGACGAAGAGAGCGTCCAGGCCGCCCTGGATACGACGCTTGATGTATTCGGCGGTCTGCACGGCCTCGTCAACTGCGCCGGAGTAGGACCGGCCAGGAAGGTGCTCGGCAGGAAGGGGCCGCATCCGCTGGAAGACTTCCGGAAGACCGTCGAGATCAACCTCATAGGCACCTTCAACGCTATCCGGCTCGTCGCCGCCGTGATGGCCGCGAACGAGCCGGGTGAGAACGGCGAGCGCGGGGTGATGATAAACACCGCGTCGGTGGCAGCCTTCGACGGCCAGATCGGCCAGCCGGCCTACGCGGCCTCCAAAGGTGGCGTCGCCTCCCTGACGCTACCCGTGGCCCGTGAGTTCGCAGCGCTCGGCATCCGCGTCGTGACCATTGCGCCAGGTATCTTCGAGACGCCGATGCTGGCGGCGCTCCCCGAGGAGGCGCGCGAGTCTCTGGGTGAGCAGGTCCCCTTCCCGCCGCGCCTCGGACGCCCAGACGAGTACGCAGCCCTCGTGAAACACATCGTCGAGAACGAGATGCTCAACGGAGAAGTGATCCGGCTCGACGGGGCGATACGCATGGCGCCGAGGTAGGGGAAGCGATCTCCAAAACACTGGTCGCACGGTAACGAAGCTGGCAGGTGACCGCTGGAGGAGTGAGCCGCTCAGGACTCGAACCCGGAGATCAAGAGCCTTCTCCGACAGGTTTACCGTGGTTGGCGGAGGTCCGCATCCTGCATACAGAGGTCTGGGCAGAGCCCATAGCAGGATGCGGACCTCCGAGAACCCGCCTTCTACGAGCCTGGCTGAATAAAGGCCAGAAAGTTCGGAGCACTCCTGTCCCCGCCTGCATCTTCCTCTGGCTCCGGACCGCCTCGTAGAGCTAAGCCTCGCCCTATCGTCGGGCTCACCGCTTAAGCGGGGGGCGTCCTTCCACCGCGGCGCTGTCGCTCACTTGCCAGCCGTCGGAGAACTGCGCCGAGCACGCCACGCCGTGGCGTGACTGCGGGTCGAGGGACTCCTCTCCCTCACCTCTCTTGACCGCGACGAACTCCTGGGTGAAGGTTTGCCCCGACCAGTTCATCTTTGTCCCGACCGAGCGATCCCACCACCGCGTGGGCTTCCCCGAGGTGCCCCCCTCAAGCAGGTCGCAGTGCACGGAGGACATGTCCCCCTTCCACGTCCCCTCCACCACTGCCTTCTCGCCCTCCCAGCGCGCGCTGGAGATGCTCAGCTCGTTGTTGGGTACCGCAGTACCGGCGCTGGCGGAGCCGCCGGGGCTCGCGGTCTCTGGGGCGGCGCCTTCCTCGATGGGGGAGTCTGCCCGGTCGCCGATGCCCCCCAGGTAAAAGACGACGGTGGTGAGGAGGTAGGAGAGCGAGAACAAGAAGAGGGCGGCGAAGAGCACCGCGAGCACCTTCTGGGCCAAGTTCAGTCCCGAGAACCAGTCGAGCACCCTCCGCATGGCGCACAGCTTACAAGAGTGTCATTCACGTTGCCGTGAGATCGACCGCAGTGTTTCGAACCTCGCAGAAGACTTCTTTCGAACCTGCCTGAAGAGTCCCAGGTGCCCTCGAAGGCTATAGTCCCAATTCACCCAAGCTCGTGGAAGATGGGTTCTCGGAGTTCCATGGCACCCACCGCGGCGAGTTCCAGGGTATCCCACCGACCGACAAGAAAGTGGCCTTCTCCAGCATGGAGTTCAACCGCGTTGTGCACGGCAAAGTGGAGGTGCACTGGGTCGAGCTTGACCTGCTCGGTCTGATGCAGCAGCTAGGCGCCATCCCCGAGCCTGAGCACTCGGAGGAGGCAAGTCCCACAGTCACCTAGCACCGGGCCGGGGTTGTTATTTCCCGGCCCTCTTCTTGAGCTTATTCACCGAAGTGCCTAGAGAGAGACTGTCTGGAAAGTCGTTGTAGAGCACTCGAGAGTGGATCTTCGGTAGCGTGAAGCGCACACAGGAGGCCTCTCAAAGCCGTTTCGTTCACCTGGCAGAGCACCAGTTTGCCACCCAGCCGGACTTTCCAGACAGTCTCTAGAAGGGGTGTTCTCCGAAGTTCGGTATGGTCCAGGTCCGCTCATATGAGCCTACCGAACCGGGAGTCATGCTCCTAGCCCCACCTGGGTGGGAGCCCACCGTCGGCCTCACCGCTTGGCGAGACCGTCCCGGGACTCCTCCTCGAGTTCTTCGTCGTCCTCCTCGTGACGACGCCTCTGGCGGTAGCCGTAGGAGGCCTCGCGCACCGTCTCCTCATCCTCAAGGCTGGGCACCTCAACCGCGAGGCTCAGGAGAGACCGAGGCCAAGGTGTTTGCCTCGTGCACCGGTAGCGGCTGGGAGAAGTAGTATCCTTGGCCCAGTTCGCACCCTAGGGCCCGTAACAGGTCCGCTTGCCCGGTAGTCTCGATGCCTTCAGCGACTGTCTGCATGCCCATGGCACGGGCGAGACTAACCACTGCTTCCACGATGGCTGTGGCCTCCGGGTTTTCTCCCAGCCCGTCGACGAAGGATTT
>Ga0126310_10000243_pt1 | contig 17065 bp, 21 predicted proteins | sample Plot60_FD_92540 | JGI IMG/M metagenome (GOLD analysis project Ga0126310, IMG submission 92540) | Serpentine soil microbial communities from UC McLaughlin Reserve, CA, USA - Plot60 | ecosystem: Environmental > Terrestrial > Soil > Grasslands | place: USA: UC McLaughlin Reserve, Lake County... | reverse complement strand
GAGGTCGATGATCGGCGGGATGAAGCCGTCGTCGAGCGAGCGCAGCCCCTGCACCGGCTCGCCCTGCATCGGCTCGGCGGCGACGATCTTGCAGGCGTCGCCGAGCTCCTCCTTGAAGCGTCTGCCGTTGCCCATCAGCGTGCCGCCGGTGCCGAGGCCGGCGACGAAGGCGGAGATCTCGTCGAGCTCCTCGAGGATCTCGAGCGCCGTGCCGTTGTAGTGCGCCAGCGGGTTGGCGACGTTCCCGTACTGGTAGGGCATGTAGTACGAGGAGTCGGCGGCGGCCATCTCGAGCGCCAGCTCGACGGCGCCGTTGGAGCCCTTCGAGCCGTCGGAGTAGACGATCTCGGCGCCGTACATCTTCAGCAGCTGCGTGCGCTCCTGCGTGACGTTGTCGGGCATCACGACCTTGAGCGGGTAGCCCTTGCGCTTGCAGATCATCGCCAGCGAGATGCCGGTGTTGCCCGAGGTCGGCTCGAGGATCGTCTGGCCGGGTCTGATCGCGCCCTTCTCCTCGGCGTCCTCGATCAGCGAGCGCGCGACGCGGTCCTTGACGGAGCCCGTCGGGTTGGCCGACTCGAGCTTCGCCCAGATGCGGACGCCCGGCTTCGGCGAGAGCCGCTTGAGCTCGACGAGCGGCGTGTTGCCGATCGCCTGCACGATGTCGCCATAGCGACCGCCGCAGGGGCGATTCTGAAGGCGCTCCCCGTCCATTGCTTCACGAAGTATAGCGGGGTATCGCGCTGGCTGGGACGGCCGCGCGCACGCGCCGACGCTCACGATCGATGTGGCGATTTCACCCTTCGATATCCCATCGAACCCTTTGAACATCCCGAAAAGTCCCCTGCACGGGGTGTATTTTGCGAGCGCTCCTCACAAGAGTCTCGTGGGTGCCTCCGCCCGCCGAGAGAGAGCGCCGCATCTTCAGCCAGGCGGTGCGGAGAATGCGTGTCGAGCGGAGGCTCACGCAGGAGCAGGTCGCCGAGAGAGGCGACCTCGGTCTCAAGTACCTCGGCCAGCTCGAGCGCGGCGAGCTGGCCCCCAAGTTCGACACGCTGATCGCGGTCGCGCGCGGGAACGGCATGTGCCCCGCTGAGTTCCTCCGCGGTCTTGCCGACGCGTTCGACGCCGCCGAGGCCGGCGGCTAGCGGGATCCGCCGGCCATCGCCGGCAGGATCACGAGCGTGTCCCCGGCGCCAACCGCGGTGGAGAGCCCGTCGAGCACGCGCACGTCCTCGTCGTTGAGATAGACATTGACGTAGCGGTTCAGCTGGCCCTCGGAGGAGAACAGCTGCGTCTGCGTCTGCGGGTGCGCCGTGGCGAGCGCGTTGAGCACCTCGCCGACAGAGGAGCCGTCGGCGGAGACTTCCTTCTCCCCGCCGACGGACGCGCGCAGGACCGGTGGGATCTTGACGGTCGCCATCTCGGAGCGGAACCCTAGCCGGCCGCGGCGCAGAACGCCTCGTAGTCGGGGAAGACGCCCATCTCCTCGTCGGAGATCGACTCCGGCTCGCGCGAGCAGATCGGGCAGTCGGGATCGCGACGCACCTTCAGCTCCGTGAACGTCGCGCCGAGCGCCTCGTAGAGCAGCAGGCGCCCGATCAGCGGCTCGCCCTCGCCGAGGATCAGCTTCACGACCTCCGTCGCCTGCAGCAGGCCCATCGTCCCCGGCAGCACGCCGAGCACGCCGTTCGCGCCGCAGGAGGGCGCCAGCTCGGCCGGCGGCGGTGTCGGGTAGAGGCAGCGGTAGCACGGGCCCTCGTAGGGCGCGAAGACCGAGAGCTGGCCGTCGAATCCGAGGATCGAGGCCGACACGACGGGGATCTTCGTCCGCACCGAGGCGTCGTTGAGCAGGTAGCGCGTCGGGAAGTTGTCGAGCCCGTCGACGATCACGTCGTAGCCCTCAACGATCTCCATGATGTTCGAGGCGTCGATGCGGACCGGGTACTTGACGACGTTGACGTCAGGGTTGAGCTCCGTGATCGTCGCCTCCGCGGAGTCGACCTTCGGCACGCCGACGCGGTCGGTCGTGTGAATCACCTGACGCTGCAGGTTCGACAGGTCGACGACGTCGTTGTCGACGATCCCGAGCGTGCCGACCCCGGCCGCCGCGAGATACAGGGCGGTCGGCGAGCCGAGCCCGCCGGCGCCGAGCAGCAGCACTCTCGCGTCGAGCAGCTTCAGCTGGCCCGCGACGCCGACCTCCTCCATCAGCAGGTGGCGCGAGTAGCGGTCGCGCTGCTCGGCCGTGAGCGCTCTCGGCGTGGCGACCTCGTAGCCGCGGTCCTTCCACAGCGCGATCCCGCCCGTCATCGAGGCGACTCGCTTGTAGTCGAGGTCCTCCGTGAGCGTGCGCGCGGCCCACGCCGAGCGGTTGCCGGAGGCGCAGTAGAGCACGACCCATGCGTCCTTGTCCGGAGCGGCCGTCTCGATGCGCGTCTCGAGGTAGGACTTCGGCACGTGCTTCGCGCCCGGGATGTGCGCGACGCCGAACTCGTCCGTCTCGCGCACGTCGACGAGCACCATGCCGTTGTCGGTACCGAGGTGCTGGCTGATAACCGCGGGATCGACCTCTTCGATCTGGCTCTTGACTTGGCGGAGCAGCTCCGCGCCGGACGGGGTCATTCGAGAAACTCCTCAAAGGGGGTCGGCTTTTGTGACTTCAGAAAGGATAGCGTGTCGAGAGACCGGCGCGAAGGGTCGTGGAAGGCGCCCGATCCGCCGATATGGGGTGCACACCCGATGCGCCTCGACCGCCCCCGCGTCGATGACGCGAGCGGGATCCGAGTCGCCACGATGAGCACCTATTCGCCGCTTGCGCGCCTGCTGCTGCGCCGCCACATCACCACGTTCGAGCAGGAGCGCGCGGCCATCGCGCAGACCCGCACTCGCATGGAGGCGGAGCGCCGCGCCGCCGGCGCGGCGGCGATCCGCGCACAGGAGCAGGAGCGCCAGCGCCTGGCCCAGGACCTCCACGACGAGGTCAACCAGGCGCTGACGGCGATCCTGCTGCGCCTCGAGGCGACGATCCAGGAGGCACCGCCGGAGCTGCAGGAGGAGCTGCGCGACACGAAGCGGCTCGCCGGCCAGGCGATGGAGGAGCTGCTGCGCCTCTCGCGGCGGCTGCGCCCGGCGGTCCTGGACGACCACGGCCTGATGCCGGCGCTGCACACGCAGGTGCGCGACTTCACCGAGCAGACGGGGATCCGTGCGACGTTCCACCCGCAGGGCTCGCCGACGCGCCTCTCGCCCGAGCAGCAGCTCGCGATCTACCGCGTCACGCAGGAGGGCCTCTCGAACATCGCGCGCCACGCCTGCGCGCAGCGCGTGAAGGTGGAGCTGTCGTTCGTCGGCAAGACGGTGCTGCGGATCTCCGACGACGGAAACGGGTTCGCGCGCCGTCGCAGCGACCGGCACGGGATGGCGGGGATGCGCGAACGGGCGCTGCTGGCGGGCGGACATCTGTCCATCTGGTCCGAGGAGGGCGCCGGCACGCGGGTCGAGCTGACGATCTGACTTCGTATCGGAACCGTCGCTCCACCCACCACGATGCGCACGCTGATCGCCGACGACCACGGCATCGTCCGCAGCGGCATCCGCCTGCTGCTCGAGCGCCAGCCCGACATCGAGGTGGTGGCGGAGGCGAGCGACGGCGTCGAGGCGTTCGAGCTGGCCCTCGCGACGCGGCCGGACCTGTGCGTGCTCGACGTCGGGATGCCGCGGATGACCGGTCTGCAGGCGACGCGCGAGATCCGCGCCCACCTGCCGGGCACCCACGTGCTGATCGTCTCGATGCACGACGACGAGCGCTACCTGTTCGAGGCGCTGAAGGCAGGCGCCGCCGGCTACGTGCTCAAACGCGAGGCCGACCAGGCGCTGGTCGCGGCACTGCACGCGATCTCGCGCGGCGAGCCGTTCCTCACCAACGCGGCGGAGCGCACGCTGATCCGCCGCTGGATGGAGGAGGGCGCGCGCAGGCCCGACGAGCCGCTGACCGCGCGCGAGCAGCAGGTCGTCAAGCTGATCGCCGAGGCGCACACGAACACGCAGATCGCGGCGACGCTGCACGTCTCCGAGAAGACGGTCGAGTCGCACCGCGCGAACGTGCTGCGCAAGCTCGGCATGCGCGACCGCGTGGAGCTCGTGCGCTACGCGATCCGCCGCGGGCTGGTCGAGGCGTAGCGGCGTCGGCGGCTGTGCCCGTCGTACCCTTGGGCGCGTGCCCGCCCGCCTGCGCCTGACGCTCGTCGTCGCCGTCGTCTGCCTCGTCGCCGCGCTCGCCGCCGTCGTGCTGCTCGGCGACAGCGGGGGCGATCCGGTCAGCGCGGCAGGGCCCACCGGCATGCACGGCGGGCTGCGGCCGCCCGCCGCGCGCGCGATCGACTTTCGCCTGCGCGACCAGGACGGCACGGCCGCCACGATGGACGCTTACCGCGGCCGGGTCGTCGTCGTGACGTTCCTCTACTCGACGTGCCAGGACACCTGCCCGCTGACCGCGCAGCAGATCCGCGGCGCGCTCGACGACCTCGGTCGCGACGTGCCGGTGCTCGCGATCAGCGTCGACCCGCGCGGCGACACGCCGCTGCGCGTCAAGCGCTTTCTTCTCAGGCAGCACCTGACGGGGCGCATGCGCTACCTCGTGGGCACCGTCGCACAGCTCGCGCCGGTGTGGCGTGCGTACGGGATCCGGCCGCAGGGGCGAGGCTACGAGCACACCGCCTCGACCGTGGTGGTCGACGGGAGCGGTCGCCAGCGCGTCGGCTACGTGACCGACCAGCTCACGCCCGAGGCGCTTGCGGACGATCTTCGCGCCCTCGCCGGCGACGCTCGCGAAGCGCGCTGAAGGCGAGCGCCGCGCCGAGCAGCACCGCCGGAAGCGCGTACACGAGCGAGACGAGCCAGTGGCCGGCGTGGGCGAGCACGAGCATGAGTCCGAAGGCTACCCTTGCTCGCGCGATGCGTCCCCCGGCCGACTTCGACCTGCTCGCGCCGCCGTTCCCGCGCCAGGCCGAGTGGGTCAACGTCGCGACGCTGCGCATGGACCAGCAGCGGGGCCGGCCGGTGCTCGTCGAGTTCTGGGACTTCTGCCGTGTCAACTCGCTGCGCACGCTGCCCTACCTGAAGGCGTGGCACGAGCGCTACGCCGACGCCGGCCTGCGCGTCGTCGGCATCCACAGCGCGGGCTTCGAGCCCTCGCGAGATCCCGACGCGGCGCGGGCGGCGGTCGCGCGGCTGGGGATCGAGTATCCGGTGCTGCTCGACGCCGAGCTCGAGAGCTGGGACATGTACGGCATCCAGGGCTGGCCGAGCCGCTACCTCTGGGACGCCGAGCAGCGGCTCGCCGACTTCCACGTCGGCGAGGGGGGCTATGAGGAGGCCGAGCGGGCGATCCAGCAGCTGCTGGGGGTTGAACGGGAGCCGGTCGAGCCGGTGCGCCCCGAAGATGCGCCGGGCGCCTTGCTGCAAGCGCAGACGGAGGACCAGCCGGGCCCGTACAGCGGCCCCTACGAGGCCGGCGGCGTGTGGGCCGTGCTCTCGGGCGCCGGCAAGGTGAGCGCCAATGGGGTCGAGATCGCGGTCGAGCATCCAGGCGCCTACCCGCTGATCGAGCACGAGCGCCACACCGCCGGCGTGCTCCACCTGCAGCTCGGCGACGGCGCGACGTGCCACGCCGTCTGCTTCACGCCAGGGCTCGGTTGAGCTCGGCGGCGCCGAGTCCCTCGAGCACGCGCAGCGGCACCGGCGGGCCGCTCGCGTCGAGCCGGATCGCCGTGCCCGGCCAGTACGGGCTCTCGTACGGCGTCGCCGAGACGAACTGGCGCTCGTAGACCCAGCAGCCGCTGTTGTGCAGCTGGACGCCGGTCGCAGTCGTCCACTCGGCGTCGGCGTCGGCAGCGCGAGGACCGGCGCGGTGCGTATGGCCGAACAGCACATGCCGCGCGCCGTGGGCGCCGATGCCGAGCCGTTCGACCACCTCCCCCAGCGCCTGGACGCCGGCGCGCCCCAGCTCGGTGCCGGAGACGTCGGCGCGCACCGGTCCGAGCCCGGCGCGGTTCACGGCGGCGACCGTCAACGGGAACAGTGCGATCAGCGCTCGGCGGCGCAGCGGACGGTGACCGTTGCCCGACAGCATGCGCCACGCGCGCACGGAGACGCCGTGCGTGCCGGTCGTCTGGTCCTCCGCGTGCTGGGCGAGCGCGGTCGACCAGGCGTATATGGGCGCGAGCGCGCGCTCGTAGTCGTCCGGCACGGCGCCGGACTGCGGCAGCCGACCCACGATCCTGCCCATCGCGCCGGCGCTCAGCCGCTCGAGCGTCGGGACGGTGATGTGGCGGTCGAGGTAGTGGCCGTGCAGCGCGTAGACGTCCTCGCGCAACCAGACGCCCGGATAGGCCAGCGTCAGCCGCGCCGGCCTGACGGCCTCGGCGAGCACCGCGACCGCGTCGCTCGAAGCCCACGCCGCCGTCTGCGCCAACCCGAGCGGCGGCGGCGCCGCGTCGCGGTGGCGGCGTTCGAGCCACGGTGCCACCAGCGCGTGGTCGTGGTTGCCCGGAACGACCACGACCTCCCCGTCCGGGCCGAGCGCCGCGCCCGCCTCGGCGAAGAACGGACGCGCCGCCGCCAGCGCCTCGCGCGACGGCCCCTGGCGCAGCTCGAGCGCGTCGCCGAGCAGCACGAGCCGCTCGATCCCGTCGCGCAGCATCTCGATCAGCGGCGCTCGCGCGTCCGCGCTGCGCAGGAGGTCCGCCCCGGCCCGCGAGCCGAGGTGGAGGTCTGAGACGACGAGCGTGCTCAGCGGTCGCGGGTGCCGGAGGCGGCCAAGTGCTCGCCGGAGGCGGGTCCCGCTCCCGGCTCGGCTGCCGCCATCGCTTGGCGGATCGCCTTCGGGAGCATGAAGCGCACGTCCTCCTGGATCACCTCGAGCTCCTCCACCTGCACGGTGCCGCGCTGCTGGAAGAACGCCACCAGCCGCTGCACCAGCTCCTCGGGCGCGCTCGCGCCGCTCGTGATGCCGACGACGCGCCGACCGTCCAGCCACCCTTCCTCGACCTGGCCCTCGTGGTCGATCAGATAGGCGTCGGTCCCGAGCTCGCGCGTCACGTCGACGAGCCGGTTCGAGTTCGAGGAGTTCTGCGAGCCGATCACCAGCACGAGGTCGCAAGCCTTCGCCAGCTGCTTGACGGCCGCCTGGCGGTTCGTCGTGGCGTAGCAGATGTCGTCCGTGCGGGGACCCACGATCGCGGGGAACTTCTCGCGCAGCTTCGCGATGATCGCGCGCGTCTCGTCGACCGACAGCGTCGTCTGCGAGATGTACGCCACGCGCTCGGGGTCCTCGACCGCGAGCCGGTCGACGTCCTCCTCCGTCTCGATCAGCACGATGTGGTCGGGCGCCTCGCCCATCGTGCCCTCCACCTCCTCGTGACCTTCGTGGCCGACGAGCACGATCGTGTAGCCGTCGGCGGCGAATCTCTTCGCCTCGACGTGCACCTTCGTCACGAGCGGACACGTCGCGTCGATCGTCTGCAAGCCGCGCGCATGCGCGTTGGCGTGCACGCTCGGCGCGACGCCATGGGCGGAGAAGACGACCGTCGAGCCCTCCGGCACCTCCGTCTCTTCATCGACGAAGATCGCCCCGCGCGCGCGCAGCTGCTCGACCACGTGCTTGTTGTGGACGATCTCCTTGCGCACGTAGACCGGCGCGCCGTGCAGGTCCAGCGCACGCTCGACCGTCTGCACGGCCCGGTCGACGCCGGCGCAATAGCCGCGCGGCGTGGCGAGCAGAAGCTTCTCGGGCGCATGCGGCATAGGCTGGTCACAGTGTAGGCAGGGCGGCGAGCAGGCTGCGCGCAGCAGGAACGGACACGCCCGCCCGCGGAACCGACTACGGTCCCCGTGTGGCCCGGACAGCCGACACCCGCAACGTCGAGCAGAAGCGCAACCCGGTCGTCGAGATCGTCACGATCGTCGCCGCCGCGCTCGCGATCGCGTTCGTCGTCCAGCTCGTGCTGGTGAAGACCTACCGCATCCCGAGCGGCTCGATGGAGCCCACGCTCGACATCGGCCAGCGTGTGCTCGTGAACCGCATCGGCATGCGCTTCGGCGATCCGTCGGTCGGCGACATCGTCGTCTTCCACCCGCCGACGGGCGCCGACAACGCGGGCGCGCCGGCGTGCGGCGCTCCGACCGAGGGGCTCGGCAGCAGCCGCGCCTGCTCGACGCCGACGTCCGATCGCTCGGACCAGACGTTCATCAAGCGCGTCGTCGGCGCCGGCGGCGACCGCATCCAGATACGCGACGGGCACGTCATCCGCAACGGCAGACGAGAGGCCGACGCGTTCACGAACCCGTGCGGCGGCGGACAGGGCTGCACGTTCGACGGCGTGATCACCGTGCCGGAGGGCAGCTTCTTCATGATGGGGGACAACCGCGGGCAGTCCGACGACAGCCGCTTCTGGGGACCGGTGCCGAAGAAATGGGTGATCGGCACGGCAATCGCGACCTACTGGCCGCCGAAGCGGGTCGGGCTCTTCTAGTCCGCGCCGGCCGAGCCGTCAGGGCAGCGGGAAGCCGCTCGCCGCCCACACGATGAAGGCGCCGGCCAGCAGCAGCTGCACCACCAGCGCCACGACGAGCAGACGGACCGACATGGCCGCGATCATGGCAGGAAGGAAGGCGGCGCGGCAGCCTGGAAACAAGGTTGCGCGAGCGGCCCAGCCGGATACGCTTGACTTCGGACCATCGCCAGCACCGGGAGACGACGCGCCATGGCGCAAGAGCACCTCGACCGACTGACCGCCGTGGATGCGTCGTTCCTCCACCAGGAGGGCGCCGACTCGCACATGCACATCGGCGCGGTCACGATCTTCGAGGGTCCGCCGCCGCCGTTCACGGCCGTGGCCGAGCACATCCGCTCGCGCCTTCACCTCGTCCCGCGCTATCGCCAGAAGCTCGCCTATCCGCCGTTCGAGACCGGCCGTCCGCTGTGGATCGACGACCACAGCTTCAACATCGAGTACCACGTGCGCCACAGCGCGCTGCCGGCCCCCGGCACCGAGGCGCAGCTGCAGCGGCTCGCCGCGCGGATCGTCTCGCAGCAGCTCGACCGCTCCAAGCCGCTGTGGGAGTGCTGGTTCGTGGAGGGCCTCGAGGACGGTCGCTTCGCGCTGATCTTCAAGACGCATCACGCGCTCGTCGACGGCGTCTCCGGCGTCGACCTCGCGACGGTGCTGTTCGACCTCTCGGCGACCCAGCAGCCGCTCGCCGCGCCGGACCCCTGGCAACCGCAGCCGGAGCCGACGAACGCCGAGCTGCTGGCGGCGGGCGCGGCCGGCTTCGCGAAGACGGCGCTCACCGTCACGGAGCGCACGGTCGCCGCGAGCACGAACCCGGCCGCCGCCGCCGACGCGCTGCGCGACGTCGCCGAGGGGATCGGCGAGATGGTGTGGGCGATCCTCAACCCCGCCCCCGAGACGCCGCTCAACGTCGAGATCGGCCCGCATCGGCGTTACGCCGTCGTGCGCAACCGGCTCGAGGACTTCCGCTACGTGAAGGGCGTCCTCGGCGGGACGGTCAACGACGTCGTGCTGACGGTCGTCGCGGGCGCACTCGCGCGCTGGCTGCGCACGCGCGGCGTGCGGACGGAGGGCATCGAGCTGCGTGCGCTGGTGCCCGTCTCGATCCGCCCGAGAGACCAGCGCCGCGCGCTCGGCAACCAGATCGTCCTGATGCGCGGGCCGCTGCCCGTCTACATCCGCGATCCGGTCGCGCGGCTGCGCTTCGTGAAGGAGCAGATGGACGGTCTGAAGGAGTCCAAGCAGGCGCTCGGCGCACGAGTGATCGCCGACGTGCAGCAGATGGCGCCGCCGACGATCCTCGCGCAGGCCTCGCGGCTCCAGTTCTCCACCCGGCTCTTCAACTTGATCGTCACGAACGTGCCCGGGCCGCAGTTCCCGATCTACATGCTCGGGCGCGAGATGCTCCACTTCTTCCCGATCGCGTTCCTGCCGAAGGGCCACGGCCTGGCGATCGCGATCATGTCCTACAACGGCGCGATCGACTTCGGGCTGCTGGGCGACTACGACGCGCTGCCCGACATCGACACGATCGCCGAGGGAATCGAGGACGGGCTCGCGCAGCTCAAGAGCGCCGCGAGAGCGAAGGAGGCGCGCGCCGCGAGCGCGCGTGCGGGCGCCGACGGCAGCGCGTCCGGCACACCCGCGAGACCGCGCCGCAGACGGCCGGCGACGCGGGCGGCGAGCGCACCTGCGACCGCGGCCGCCACGACGGGAGCGGGCAGCGGAGACGGGGGTCCGCAGCTGCTGCCGAGCGGCCCCTCCACGCGGGTCGAGGGACCCGCCGCGTCGATGCGCAAGCGTGCGCGCAGAAGGCCGCCGGCGCGCAACGGCCGCGAGACGACCTAGCGACCCGCCGTCAGAAGCCCAACGCGAACTTCGCGTCCTCGCTCATCCGGTCAGGCGACCAGGGCGGCGAGAAGACCATCTTCGGATTGACCTCGGTGACGTCCTCGAGCTCGCCGACGAACTCGATCATCTGCTCCGTCACCTGCGGTCCGATCGGACACGCCGGCGTCGTGAGAGTGAACGTGACGTCGACCTTCCCGCCGTCGATCTCGACGTCGTAGACGAGGCCCAGCTCGACGAAGTCGAGGCCGAGCTCCGGGTCGATCACGTTCGACAGCGCGTCGTTGACCTCTTCGAGCGTGGGCATGGTCGTGAGTCTAGACACCTCCGCTGCAACAACGCTTGCAACGATGAGCGAATCGTGAGAGTTGCTTCATGTTCGCTTGCGCGCGCTGTCAAGGGTTCGTTAGGTTCGCCGCCATCGTCGAGTACGTCGCTCATCCCTCTACGTTGCGCTGCTGCGGTGACGAGGACCGCACCACGCAGGCCCGCCGCCGGCAGGCTCTGGTCCGCGCGATGAAGACCCCTTCCGACGTCGTCGTCGACCTCAGCGAGCTGTCATGGGCGGACGTGTCGCTGATGCTCGACTTCGTCACGCTCGCACGCCGGCTGCGCGTGCAGGGCTTTGCGCTGGAGCTCCGCAACCCGCAGCCGCAGATCGCCGCGCTGCTCGAGCTCGTCGGACTCGACCGTGTCCCCGCGGTGCGCATCGAGCAGTCCGAGCCAGCCTTCGCGTAGCCGGGGCTGATCGCGCCGTGGCGCCGTTCGCGCACGCCGCTCCCGGGTAGCCTGTCCACACCGATGCTGCCGCTGCTGATCCTGCTGTTCATCGTCGTCCCGCTCGCTGAGCTGTACGTGATCATCCAGGTCGGCCAGGCGATCGGGGCGTTGCCGACGATCGGGCTGCTCGTGCTCGACTCGCTGCTCGGCTCGTGGCTGCTGCGCTCCCAGGGGCGCGCGGTCTGGGACCGCTTCCAACGGGCCTTGGCGGACGGACGGCCACCGGCGGGCGAGACGATCGACGGCGCACTCGTGATCCTCGGCGGGGCGTTGATGCTCGCCCCCGGCTTCATCACCGACGCGTTCGGCGTGCTGCTGCTGCTCCCGCCCTCGCGTGCCGTCGTGCGCCGCGGGCTCACGCGCAGCGCGCTCAGGCGCCTGCTCGGACCGCTCGGGACGGCCGGACGAGCCGCCGGCGCCGCGTCGCGGATGCGAACGCGACAGGATTACGACGTGGACGCGACGGCGCGCGAGACCGACCCGCCCACCCTGCCGCGATGATCGGCGCCGAGCACGAGCGAACGCGGGTCGGCGAACCCGGCGTCGCGGGCTTCGGCGACGCCGTCACGTTCGCGTTCGGCGACGCCGAGCGCGGTCTCTATGGGAGCGCACGGCTCGGCCTCGTGCCGGGGAATCCCGTGCAGGCGAGCGGCCTCGGTCTGCTGTTCGGAGACGGAGAGCTGGTTGCGGTCGACGCCTCGGGCGGGATCGAGCTGGACGGGGACGCGGATTGGCGCGACATGGAGGCCGGCGACGTGCGGGCGACGATCGAACGACCGCTGGAAGCGTGGACCGTCGTCTACGACGGCGACGACGGCGGCTTCGAGCTGCGCTTCGAGGCGATCAGCGCGCCTGCCGAGCTCGGCGCGGACGCCGTCGCCGGGCGCGCCGCGAGCTTGGACGGCTACGAGCAGCTGTGCCGCGTCACGGGGACGGTCCGCTGCGCCGAGCAGCGCGTGCGCGTCGAGTGCCTCGGGCAGCGCGGGCACCAATGGGGCGCGCCGGACTGGGAGCGGATCGCGCTCGCGCGAACCGTGTCCGCCTGGTTCGCGGACGGGCCTGGTGTCGCGCTCGCGAGCGTCCGTCCACACGACGCCGTCGCGCACGCCGACGAGGCGGTGAGCGCGTTCCTGCTCGGCGTCGACGGCGTTACGCCGATCGCCGAGCCGCTGCTCTCGACGACGCTCGACGCCTCGGGGCGCCAGCGGCGCGCGAGCCTCGAGCTGTGGGAGCAGGACGACGAGCAGACGTATCCGCATCGCGCGGCGGGCGAGGCGGTGTGCGGGACGACCCTCGACCTCGGGCGTCTGCGGCTCGACTGCGCCTTCTTCCACTGGCGCATGGAGGGCCATCGGGGCGTCGGGCGCTACGACGTGCTGCGGCGCGCATGAGCCCGATCGAGGCGATCGTCTCCGACTTCGGCGGCGTTCTGACGACGCCGTTGCTCGACGCCTTCCTCGGGCTGCAGGAACGGCGCGGCATCCCGCTCGAAGCGTTCGGCGCGGCGCTCGCGCGCGCGGCGGCGGACAACGGCGGCGCGAACCCGCTGTTCGAGCTGGAGACGGGCAGACTGACCGAGGCCCAGTTCATCGCACAGCTCGGCGCGGCGTTGCGTGCGGAGCTCGGCCGCGACGTGGACGTCGAGCGTTTCGGCGAGACGTTCTTCGAGCACCTGCACCCGAACGCCGAGCTGTTCGGCTTCATGCGCACGCTGCACGGGCGCGGCTACCGCATGGCGATCCTCACGAACAACGTGCGCGAGTGGGAGCCGCTGTGGCGCTCGATGCTGCCGATCGACGAGCTGTTCGAGCTCGTCGTCGACTCGGGCTTCGAGGGCGTTCGCAAGCCCGACCCGCGCATCTACGAGGTGACGCTCGACCGCCTCGGCGTCAAACCGCAGGCGGCGCTGTTCGTCGACGACATGGAGGTCAACTGCGACGCCGCGCGCGAGCTCGGCATGCAGACGGTGTGGTTTCGCTCGAACGCGCAGGCGATCGGCGAGATCGAGCGACTGCTCGCTCAGTTCTCGGAGCCGAGCCGATCCCAGCAGTAGAGCTCGACGCACTCGCGTGCGAGCTCGCGGCAGCGCGCTTCCGAGAGGAACGGCAGCACGAGCTCGAGCGACTGCTCTTCGGTGATGCCCGCCTCGAACGCCTCCTCGCCGCGGAAGCCGGCGGCGATCTTGAGCGCCTCGCGGCGGTTCTCGCCGAGCGACGGGAAGACGTTGACGAGGAACTCCTTGTTCGCGATCGGATGGCCGACCTCGAGCGAGGCGTGCCAGGCGGCGAGCATCGTGAGATCGTCGTCGTCGAGGTCGGCGACCGCTTTCGCATAGTGCGAGACGAGGTCGTCCTCGGGGATCTCGTCGACCCACGCCCGCACGACTTCGCCCAGCAGCTGTCGCCGCGCCTCTCGGCCGATGGAGTTTGCGATCACTCGGATCGCGTTCTGAGGCTCGATGAAGCAGAGGGACATCGCGGCTCCCGCATGTGCGAGGGACTGGATCGCGCAGGACTCTACGACCAGGTGTGGACGGCATCCCGCGAGCGCGCCGATGCGTCCCGGGCCCGAGGCGATGAACGACGTAAACGACGTTGCGAAGGTGCAGCCGGCGGATGAGGGTGGCCGGGGTGACAGACGCCGCCCACTTCCTCCGAGCGCTCGGAGTCGCGCTGCGCGAGCGGCGCGAGGAGCTTCAGCTCACGCAAGAAGCCGTCTCGCTGCGCACGGGGCTCCCCCAGCGACGCATCTGGGAGCTGGAGGCAGGCGCCGGAAATCCCACGGCGCGCACGCTGCTGCGCGTCGTGTCCGGCCTCGACGTTCCCTGTTCCGCTCTGATCGCGCGGGCTGAGCGCCTTGCGAGCGAGGATCGGGCCGTGGACCGCAGCGCTTGACGCGCCGGCGACGCCGCGTGCGGCGTACGACGTTTGCGTCGTAAGCGCTCGCCTGAAAGGATGATGAACGCCGGCGTTCCCGGGTGGGGTGCGCCGGCATCTCTCATCCACCAGGACCACGAGCGCGATGAGCGACGGATCGACTGCCGGCGACGGCCCGAAGCAGCAGATTGGCGACGAGCGCTGGGCGCCCGCCGAGCGGGCGTTACTCGAAGCGGCGCTGGAGTTCTACGCCGCCGCCGAGGGCGTGATCGACTGGGCGGGGCGCGAGCGTCCGCAGGTGCGGCAGGATGCAGCCGGCTTCGAGGCGGTGCGGCAGGCGATGGGCCTGCTCGAGGACCGCGTCGCCGCGGCGCACGCAGCGGGCATGACGCCCCCGCGGATCGCGGAGATCGCGCGGATCGAGCAGGAGACGATCGCGCTGATCCTCGAACGGCGCGCCGCGCCCAGCCGAGTCGACGGCTGAGCGCGGCGGTGCTGCGACGCGTCAGCGTCTACGAGACGACGACGGTCACGCCCGCAGAGCGGCTGGTCGCGAACGGGAAGCGGGCTTGGTGCGGCAGCAGCGCGCGGAAGCCGAAGCGACCCGCGCTGGAGCGGAAGCGATAGCGCGTGCTCCAGCCGCCGTGGCGGTCGGTGCGCACCGTTCGGAACGCGCGCCATCCCCATCCTCTCTGGAAGCCCTGCAACGTCACGAGCAGGCCGTCGCGTGGGATCGAGCCGCCACCGACGTGGCCGCTGAGCCGCACGACATGGTCGCCCGTCACCCGGGTGCGATCGGCGCGGATCGTGAGCGGTGCCAGCACGTCGACGTGCACGACGTTCGACAACTCGGCGGCGTGGCTGTCCGAGTAGGCGAAGTAGGCGAAGCGCACGTCGCGGCTCGGACCGGACGCCAGCGCGTAGACGAAGCGGCCGTCCGAACCGGTGCGCACGGCCGGGCCCGCAACCCAGCCACGACCGGCGATCCGCGATGCCGTGCCGAGGCGCGCGTCGGCGATTCCCGCCCCCGACCGGTCCGTGAGACGACCGACGATCGAGATTCGCCGTCCGTGCCCGATCTGGATCGTGTGCGCGGTGCGTCCGTCGGCGCGCTGGAAGGCAGCAGCGATCGTCGCGTACGGGGTCGCGTCGGCGCCGTTGGCGACATGGCCGGGGAGCTGTCCGAGCGGGTTGACGAGTCCCTGGACTCCGCCGGGGCCGGAGGCGCCGCCGGAGCTGCCGCCACCGCCTGCGCTTCCCCCGTTGCCGCCCTGGCTCAATGGTGGCGTGGCGTGGCCTGCGGCATCGGCGACCGCCGCGCTCGGCGTGCTGGCCGCGGTGGTCGAGCCGCTGCCGTTCGCCGCCGTCACCTCGGCCCGCATGCGGCGGTAGGCATCGGCGTCGGTGAGCGTGTAGACGGGACCGCTCGCTCCCGCGATCGGCGTGCAGTCGGAGCCGTCGGCGTCGCAGCGCAGCCAGCGATGGTCATAGCCGTTCGGTGCGCCGTCCCACTGGCCCGGGCTCGCGGTCAGCTGCCCGCCGACGCTCGGCTGGCCGACGATCGCCGGAGCGATCGCGTTGATCGGCGCGTTGTGCGTCTGGACGATGCCGTCGTAGATCACCGAGCGGTTTCCGCCGGCGTCCTCCACCGACACGTGCACCGTGTGCTGACCGTCTCTGAGTCTCGCGGTGTCGAGCTGAACGGCGCCATCGACGGCGAGCGGACACGGCCGCGGCGTGCCGAACTCGTACGGATCGCCGTTGGCCGGATCGACGTCGGCGCACGAGCCGCCGGCGTCGTCCAGGACGATGTCGGAGACCTCGGCGCCGTCGACGCTGAGCGCCGCGCGATACACCCCTCCGCCGGCGTCCGTCGCATGGATGAGGAGTCTTGCCGCACCACGGATCGGGCCGATGCTCGCGAGCGCACCGCCGGTCTGGAAGCCCGCCGGCGCCTCAGTGTCCGTCAACCCGATCGCAGCCCGCGAGATCGCGACCTGCGCCGGGAACGGTCCGCAGTCGAGGCTGCCCACGAGCTCCCAGCACTTGAGGCGGATATGAAGCGAGCCCCATGACACGGCATCAGCCGAAATTCCCACGGGCAACTGCTGGGCAAGCGTCGTGCCTGCCTGCACCGGCTTCTTGAAGTCGAGCATTCCGGCATTCGAATCGTCGTCGTGCCAAATCTCCATCAGATAAGGCCGGTTAGCCACTCTCGATATCACCGGCCATCCGAGATTGAAAGCGCGATCAAGGTCATACGAAGTGATTGAGGTGCCATCGGGAGCATCGAAATCCCAAGTCAGCCAACTGCCTACCTTGACCAGCAGTCCGGAGCCTCCGAACTGGAGCGAAGCTGCCGCTTCTGCGGAGTCGCACGGTGTGACTGACCCCGCGTCGTAGCCCGCCAAAGCAAAACTCGTCGCGTTGGTCCAGCCGCCGCTTCCCGTGAATCTTCCGCCTGGCGTCTCGCACGTGTGGACTGTGTAGCTGCCGGTGGCGAAGGCGAGTGGTGGGTGGATGATGAGAATTGCGAGGAGTCCGAGAGAGACGAGGGTGGCGACGAGGAGTCGTCTGGTGAGCATCGAGTGCGACCTCCGGATGCGATGGGTGGATGGAACGTGGAGCTCGGCCCGTCAAGGACTGCCGAACTCCGACTGAGTCGACGGGACCTCGGCGACGTGCGCCGTCGAGGCGCTGGTGCTCGCGGGCGTCGACGACGGAGCGGCGGCGAACTCCGCAGGCGGTGGGGAAGGCTCCGCGAACTCGGACCGCGCGCTCGGCTCGGAGCCGAACTCGCCCCGCGCGGCGGCGGCGGAGCTCGCGGGGCGCCGGCGCGACTTGGCAGCGGCGACTGCGGACGGCAGCGGGAACGCCACTGACATGAACCCTCTGCTTCCGGCCGAGGCGGCGACGGGCGCGCCGCCTGCGTGGGCGGCAGTGTGCGGCGCATGGCTCACGTGGTCGAGCACGACACCGCCGCCCGCG
>Ga0126310_10000242_pt1 | contig 17084 bp, 20 predicted proteins | sample Plot60_FD_92540 | JGI IMG/M metagenome (GOLD analysis project Ga0126310, IMG submission 92540) | Serpentine soil microbial communities from UC McLaughlin Reserve, CA, USA - Plot60 | ecosystem: Environmental > Terrestrial > Soil > Grasslands | place: USA: UC McLaughlin Reserve, Lake County... | reverse complement strand
CGCCTGCTCGCCGCCGTCGCGCTGCTGGCGCTGACGCCGCTGATCGTCGCCGAGCTCGGCAAGGATGCATACGGCGTGTGGATCGTCGCGAGCGCCGCGACCGGCCTCGTCGGCCTCGTCGACGTCGGGATCGCTCCGGCTGTCTCGCGCGTCGTCGCGGCGCGCGCTGCGCGCGGCGAGCACGGCGACGTCGCGGCGATCGCGACCACCGCCGCGCTCACGAGCGTCGCGCTGAACGTGCCGTTGATCGCCGCCGGCTGGGTGCTCGCACCGCTGCTCGCGGGCGTGCTCGATGTGCCGGCCGCGCTGCGCGACGACGCGACGAGCGCGCTGCGGCTCGTCGCGGTCACCTTCTGCATCACGACGCTCGCAGCCGTGTACGAGGGCATCCTGATCGGCCTGCGCCGCTTCCGTGCGCTGTTTGCGGTGCGGGTGACGTACGTCGGCGGCTTCGTCGCCGGCGCGCTCGCAGCGCTGCAGGCCGGCGCGGGGATCGTGGCGCTCGTGGCGAGCCAGGCCGCTGCGATGGCGCTCGCGCTCGGCGTCGCGCTCGCCGTCTGCGGGCCGGCGGTGCGCCCGTCGCGCCGGCGCGCGTTCAGCCGCGACCTGCTGCGCGAGCTGCTGCGCTTCGGCCTGCCGCAGCAGGGCTCGCGAATCGCCTACGCCGGCGCGATGCACTACGAGCGCCTGCTCGTCGGTGTGCTGATCGGCGCCGCGGCCGCCGCCGAGTACGGCGCTGCGAGCACCGTCGTCGCGGCGCTCGGCGCGCTGCTCGCGCAGGGATCGATCGTGCTCGTGCCAGCGCTGACGCGGGTCCACGCGCGCACGCCGGCCGAGCTGGAGCGCGTCTTCCGCCGCGCGACGTCGGCGTACGCGGCGGTTGCGGCAGGGGCCTTCGGCGCGCTCGCCGCGGTGGCCTCGCCGGCGATCGCGGGCTGGCTCGGCGAGGGTTTCGGCGCGTCGGTGCGCTCGCTGCAGATCCTCGCCGTCGGCTTCCTGCTGTGGACGATCGCGAACGCCGGCTTTGCGCTCGTGCAGGCGCTCGGGCGGCCTGCCCTGGAGGTGCGCGGCGCCGCGGTGGTCGTGCTCGTGAACGTGACCGCGACGACGACGCTGCTCGCACTCGCCGCCAGCGGCGGGATCGCCTTCGGCACGAGCGCTGCGCTCGCGCTCGGGGCGCTCGTGTTCTGGCTCGTGGCCGCCGCCAGCGTGCCGCACCTGCACGGCTGGGTCGCGCTGATCGGGCGCCCGCTCGCGCTTGCGGTGCTGCTCGCGGCCGTGTTCGCGCTCGCGAACGAGCTGCTCGTGCCGGTGGCGCGGATGGAGCGCCTCGCCGACCTCGCGCTCGCCGCCGGCGAGGCGGCGCTGTTCGCCGCCGCCTACGTCACCGGGCTCGTGCGCCTCGGCGTCGTGCCGCGCGACTGGCGCGCGCGCCTGCCGCTGCGTCGTGCGCCCGTCGCGGCCGCCGCGACCGATCCGGAGGCGGCGCAGGCGCGGTGACGCCGGTCGACGTCGTGATCCCCACGCGCGACACGCGCGAGCTGGTGCTCGCGTGCCTCGACTCGCTCGGCACGCGCGACGGCGACGTGGAGATCCGCAGCATCGTCGTCGACAACGCCTCGCGCGACGGGACCGCGGAGGCGATCGCCGCGCAGCACCCCGGCGTGCGCGTGCTGTGCAACGAGCACGACCCCGGCTACGGCGCCTCCAGCAACGCGGGCGCGCGCCTCGGCTCGGCGCCGTACGTGCTGATCCTCAACAGCGACATCGCCGCGCGCCCCGGCGCGGTCGCCCGGCTCGTCGCCTTCCTGGAGGCGCATCCCGATCACGTCGCCGCCGGCGGCCGTCTGCTCGACGCCGGCAGCGAGCGCACCCAGGTCGGCTTCACCGTGCGCGCGCTGCCGACGCTGCGCACGCAGGTCGCGCTGGTGTGCGGGCTCGAGCGGTACTGGCCGCGCAACCCGGTCTCGCGCCGGCAGCTGATGCTCGACTTCGACTACGAGCGCACGCAGGACGCCGAGCAGCCGGCGGGCGCCTGCCTGCTCGTGCGGCGCGACGCGTTCGAGCGCCTCGGCGGCTTCGACGAGCGCTTCCACTACTGGTTCGAGGACGTCGACCTGTGCCGGCGGCTGTGGGGGCGGGGCCGCGTCGCCTACGTCCACGACGCGCGCTTCGAGCACGTCGGCGGCGCGAGCTTCGCGCGCTGGCCGCGTCCGCGCGCGATCGTCACGCGCCACGCGAGTCTGCTGCGCTACTTCGCCAAGCACCACCCGCGCCGCGAGCAGCGCGCGCTGCGGCTCGTCGTCGCTCTGCTCGCACTCGCCCGCGCGAGCGCCTGGCTTCCCCTCGACCGCGCCCGTGCGCGCGCCTACGGCGAGGTGCTGCAAATGGCTGTGAATTCGCCACATAGAAAGTGATGACAAGGACGATTGGCGCGATATCATTCGCGCATGGTTCGCACGATCGTCCAACTGCCGGAGGAGCAGGCCGCTGCGCTCGAGCGGGTGGCGCGCCGACGCGGCGTGTCGAGAGCGGCGGTCGTGCGTGACGCGCTCGCAGAGGCGCTCGGTCCGGAGCTGGCCGTTGAGGACGAGGCACTGAAGCGGGCGCTGGCCGCTGCGGGCAGCGGATCGTCGGGTATTCCGGGCCTGGCGGAGCGCCACGACGACTACACGTTCGAGCCGTGACGTTCGTCGACACGTCGGCGCTGTACGCGTTCCTCGATCGCGACGGTGATCGCCATGACGAGGTCGTCGCGGCGATGGCGCCGCTGCTCGCCGAGCGGCGCGGGGTCACGCACAACTACGTCGTCGTCGAAGCCGAGGCGCTGGCGAAGCGCAGGCTTGGCGGCGCGGTTGCTCGACGGCTGCTGCGGGATGTCGTCCCACTCATCGACGTCGCCTGGATCACGCCGGAGCTGCACGCCCGCGCCGTCGAGTCGCACCTCGCCGACCTGCGTCGCCGCACGTCGCTCGTCGATCATGTGAGCTTCACGGTGATGCACGAGCGCGGGATCAGCGAGGCGCTCGCGCTCGACCGCCACTTCCGGGAAGCGGGCTTCTCCATCACGCCGTAGAGCGGCAGGCAACCCACCGTCGCCCTACGGCCACGGGCGACGTCACTGCGCCTCTCTCCATGCAAGCAGGAACTGCTCAGCTTCCAGCCGGCCCAGGTCCTCGCGCAGCGCGCGCACGAGCCGGCGCGCCTGCACGGCCGGCAGATCCCAGAACAGCACGACCTCGCCACTGTCGATCTCGACGACCTCGATGTGGTCGATCCGCCTCGGGCCGGCGAGCCATGCGGGGCCGGCCCCTCCGCGTGTGATGATCAGCCGGTATGCGCGGCGCGCGGTCATGCCGACGTCGCCTCGCGTGCGAGCGCGGCCGTCGCCTGCTCGACCGCGTCCGCACCCTCGTAGACCGCGCCCCCGATGACGATCGCCGGCACCTGCGTCACGCCGGCCACGGCGGCTGTCGCGGTGGCCGCGTCGAGTGCCGCGGCGACCGATCTGCGCCCGAGCGCCTGCAGCACCGCGCGCGGATGCATCTCGCACGCGGCCGCCGCGATCACGACGGTGTCCTCGTCGAGCACGCGTCCGCCGGCGAACGCCTGGCGGAATGCCGCGAGCGCAAACGCGACCGCGCGGCCGATCTGCTTGGCGTACGTCGCGCCGACCATCGCCACGCGCGTGTCCTCGCGGGGCCAGTCGGCCGGCCAGCGCAGCGGCTGGACGTGCTGCGCGGCGGCGCGCTCCTCGACCGCCGCGCGCCGCTCGTGCGGTGGTGTTGCCTGTCCAGTTGCGCGCCCGGGCAGGCCGGCGGCGTAGATCGGCACCCACTCCGGCACGACCGGCAGATCCGCCATCACACGCTCGGCAGCCAGATACGCTTCCGGGCTGCCGAGATCGAAGTAGAAGACGGGCTGCACGGTCGGTCAGCCGCGCTCGACCATCACCCGTGGATCAGCCAGCCGTCGGCGGCGCGCGCGGCCTCCATCACACCCTCGGAGAGGGTCGGATGACCGTGCACCATGCGCGCGACCTCCGGGTAGCCGCCCTCGAGCGCGCGCGCGTTGACGAGCTCCTGGATCAGCTCGGTCGCCTTCGCGCCGACGATGTGACCGCCGAGCAGCTCGCCGTATCTGCGGTCGCCGACGATCTTGATCAGACCGGTGCGGTCGCCGTAGACGGTGCCCGCGCCGACGGCGCCGTAGGGCACTCTGCCGACGACGACGTCGTGGCCGGCGTCCTTCGCCTGCGCCTCGGTGAGGCCGAACGAGGCGACGTTCGGCGTGCAGAAGGTCGCGCGCGGGATGTCGACGTAGACGATCGGGTGCGTCGCGTTGCCGGCGATGTCCTCGGCGGCGATGATGCCCTCGTCGGATGCCTTGTGCGCGAGCGCGGGGCCGGGGACGATGTCGCCGATCGCCCAGATTCCTCTCGCCGACGTGCGCTGCGCGCCGTCGACCACGAGCAGTCCTCTGTCATCGACCTCGACGCCCGCCTCGCCGAGCCCGAGACCCTCCACGTCGGCGCCCCGGCCGGCGGCGATCACGAGGTAGTCGGCCTCACCGCTCTGGTCGCCGTACGTGAACGTGACAGAGCTTCTGCCAGCTCTCACGTTCTCCACGAGCGTTCTGGTGAAGATCTGCATGCCCTGCTTCTTGAGGCCGCGCTCGGCGAGCTTCGAGATGTCGGCGTCCTCGGTGGGGAGGACGCGGTCGAGCGCCTCGAACAGCAGCACCTCGACGCCGAGTCGCGCGTACGCGGAGGCGATCTCCGCGCCAGATGCGCCGGCGCCGACGACGGCCAGTCTTCTCGGCAGCGACTCGAACGCCCACGCCTCCTCGGTGCCGATCACGCGGCCTCCGAACTGCGTGCCGGGGATCGGCTTCTTGACCGAGCCGGTCGCGAGGATGATCCCCTTGCTGGCCGTGTACTCGACGCCATCCTTGGCGGAGCCGACGCGCACCGTGCCGTTGCCCGTCACCGTCCCAAGGCCCTCGATCATGTCGATTCTGTTCGCTCTGAAGAGGCCGGCGACGCCGCCGGTGAGCGTCTTGATAACTCTCTTGCGGCGCTCGTTCACTCTCGCGAAGTCGATCGAGCGACCGTCGACGGCGATGCCGAACTCGGCGGCGTCGTCGATCTCGCTCAGGATGTCGGCCGTGCGCAGCACGGCCTTGGCGGGGATGCAGGCGTAGTTGAGGCACCGTCCGCCGACGACGTCCTTCTCGACGACGGCGGTCCGCATCCCAAGCTGCGCGGCGCGAATCGCCGCCACGTAGCCTCCGGGACCGGAACCGATGACGATGCAGTCATATGCGGATTCGGGCATGGCGGCGAGTGTATGTCACCCCTGTTTCGGCTGCTCGCTGGCGTCGTGGGCCACCCCCCGAACGGTGGGTCAGGCGCCGAGCGCAGCTCTCAACGACTCCGGCAGCGGCATTGATCTGCCAGCCGCGTAGTCGTAGCCGACGACCACGCCGTAGCCCTCGGCGAGCAGGCGGCCGTCGTGGACGGCGTACATCGCGAACTCGAGTCTCGCGCTGGAGCGCCGCACCTCGCGCGGCTGGATGCATGTGCGGATCTCCTCGTCGAAGAACGCCGGCGCGCGATAGTTGATTCTGCACTCCGCGAAGATCAGCCCGAAGCCGCTGCGAGTGGTCGGGTCGTTTCCGAGCAGCCCGGTGATGTATTGGATGCGGGCGTCCTCGAAGAACGTCAGGAAGGCCACGTTGTTGACGTGGCGCATCGCGTCGAGGTCGCCGAAGCGGACGCGGTCGACGTGCGAGTACGGCCAGTCGGCCGGGACGGTGCTCACGGGGCCGGCCTGCGCTCGGGCATCTGGATGCGCGCCATCGCGCGGATCAGCTTCCAGAACAGCCAGCCGCCGGCGCCGATCACCGCGAGGCACAGCAGCGCGCCCCACACGTTCGAGGCGACGAGCAGCGAGATCGACGCGACGATCACCTGGAACGCCAGCAGCGCCTCGAAGCCGAGCACGGCCCAGTAGCGCACGTTCCACATCCCCCACGCCGCGACGAGCATGATCGCGGCGAGCATGAGCGCGCCCGCGAGCGTGCCCACGTCGCCGATGCGCGCGCCCGAGACGTAGCCGACGACGACCAGCACCGCGAGCACCGCCGAGACGATCGCCCCGGCCGTCACCGCGCCCGGCCGCTCCCCCTGTACGAGCGGCTCCAGCCGTGCGCGAAGCTCCTCGTTGCGCTCCTCGGAGCTTCTGCGTCTCGAGTGCTCGGCCGACGGCACGGCGTCGAGCTCGCGGCCAATGACATCGCGTCGCCCGCGCTTGCGGCTACGCGGCACCGACGCTCGCCTCCTGCGGCAGCACGCCGCGCAGCGCCCGCGCCGCCGCTTCCGGATCCGCCGCCTCGGTGAGCGCGCGCACGACGACGATGCGCGTCGCGCCCGCTCCAACGACGGCGCGGACGTTCGAGCGATCGATCCCACCGATCGCGAACCACGGCACCGCGCGCGGCGCGCTCGCCGCGTGGCGGATCAGCTCCAGCCCGACCCCCGGTCGCCCCGGCTTCGTCGGCGTCGCGTGCACGGGCCCGACGGCGAAGTAGTCGACGTCGGCGACGGCCGCGTCGTCGACCTGCGCCGGCGTGTGCGTCGAGCGGCCGAGCAGCACGTCCTCGCCGACGAGCGCACGCGCCTCGGCGACCGGCATGTCGTCCTGCCCGACGTGCACGCCGTCCGCGCGCGCGGCCGCGGCGAGATCAGGCCGGTCGTTCAGCACGAACAGCGCGCCGTGCGCGTCGGCCGCCGCCCGGAAGATTCGCGCCGCGTCGAGCAGCGCCGCGTCGGCGAACGCCGGATCCTTCTCACGCAGCTGCACGACGTCCACGCCACCACGCAGTGCCGCATCGAGGAACGCACGCAGGTTTCCGCGCCCGTCACCGGCGGTGCCGCACACGAGGTACAGCCGCGCGGCGCTCAGCCGCGCACGCCGTTCGTCACCGATGCGAGATGCCATCGCTCTGCATCTTGGCAGCCGGCTTACGCCCGCAGTCCTTCCAGCAGCGCCAGCAGCGGCCCTTCGACCTCCGCGCGCGCGGCGCCCGGGTCGGCGGCGTTGGCGATCATCATCGATGCCTCGACCATCGCGCCCATCAGCATGTGCGCGAGCGGCTGGACGTCGCGGCGGCGCAGCAACCCCGCGTCCATCGCCTCCTGCAGCGCCATCGTGAGGACGCCGAGCCAGTGCCGCGCGTCGACCTCGCGCCACTCGGCCCACCCGAGCACCGCCGGCGCGTCGAGGTGCGAGATGCGGATCACGGCCGGGTCCTCGCAGGTGTCGAGGAACGCGCGCACGCCGCTCGTGAGCGCCTCCATCGCGTCGGCGCTGCCGGCGGTCTGCGCGACGATCTGCTCCAGCAGCTCGTCCGCGAGCTGGTTGTGGACAGCGCGGAAGAGGTCGCGCTTGTCGTCGAAGTGGTGGTAGAGCGCGCCGCGGGTGACGTGTGCGGCACGCACGATCTCCTCGGTCCCTACGTCGGCGTAGCCGCGCGCGGCGAACAGCTCGCGCGCGAAGCGCAGCAGCTCGGCGCGTGTGGCGGCAGCCTGCTCCTCCCGTGGCATACCGTCTGTATGCTAGGACATACAACCTGTATGTGAGAGGAGCGGGAGCGACATGGCGAACGCGAACGGCAACGCACACTGGCGCGCACCGGAGCTGGGGCAGGCGCGCACGCTCGAGCTGGACGGCGGACGGCTGAACGTGCACGTGAGCGGGGAAGGCCCGCCCGTCGTCTTCGTCCACGGCCTGCTCGTCAACGCCAACCTGTGGCGCGGCGTCGTCGCGCGGCTCGACGGCTTCACGCGCGTGGCGATCGATATGCCGCTCGGCTCGCACCTCGTGCCGATGCCGGCGCGCAGACTGACGCCCGACGACCTCGGCGCGCTGATCGGCGAGGCGGTCCAGGCGCTCGGGCTGGAGGACGTCACGCTCGTCGGCAACGACACCGGCGGCGCGCTCTGCCAGATCGCCGCCTCGCAGCGGCCGGCGTGGCTCGGGCGGCTCGTGCTCACCTCGTGCGACGCGTTCGAGCACTTCCCGCCGCCGATGCTCAAGCCACTGTTCGCGCAGCTGCGCCTGCCGGGCGGAGCGCTGGCGGCGCTCACGCCGATGCGCCTGCGCGCGACGCGACGCCTGCCGATCGCCTACGGCTTCCTGACGCACGCGCCGATCGCGGACGCGCCATCGGACTCCTACGTGCTCCCGGCGCTGCGCGACGCCGACGTGCGCGCCGACCTCGTGCGCGTCGCGCGCGGGATCGACTCCTGCCACACGCGGCAGGCGGGTGAGCGGCTGAAGGCGTTCGACCGGCCGGCGCTGATCGCCTGGTCGGCCGACGACAAGTTCTTCCCGCGCGAGGACGGCGAGCGCCTGGCGCGCACGATCCCCGATGCGCGCTTCGAGCTGGTCGAAGGCGCGCGCACGTTCTCGCCCGAGGACAGACCGGGGCGGCTCGCCGAGCTGATCGCCGCGTTCGCTCGCGAGAGCGTGAGCAGCACCGCGTGAACGACGAGGCCGCCGGCTACGCGCTGGTCGGCGGCGTGCGTGTCGCACGCGACGTTCGCGGGTTCGCACAAGTGTGAACGCCCTCACACGCGACGTGGCACACGGGCGCTATCGTCATCCGCGGACGGTCGCACTGCACATCGCGCCGCGCCGTCCGGTCTCACGCCCACCCGCTCCGAAACGAAGCTCATGACCCTTGCCTCGCTCGTGGGCCCGGTCGCCGCTGCCTCCGGCGTCTTCATGGCCCTTTCACCCCTGCTCCAGGCCCGCCGCATCAAGGCGCTCGGCGAATCCTCGGAGGTCAGCGCCGGCGTCTTTTTGATGATGCGCATGAACGCCGCCATCTGGCTGACGTACGGGATCGCTTCCGGCAACGTCGTGATCGTCGTGCCGAACGTCTGCGCGCTCGCGACCACGACGCTCACGCTGCTGACGATCAAGCGCTTCCGTCACGCCGGCGGGCACGCGCCCGACGCGCACGAGCGTCCCCCGCTGCGCCGCCACGCCGCGCGCGTTCGCGGCGGCGCCGCGGCCGTCGCCCGCGCCGGCGGGCTGGTCCGTCGTTAGCAGGGCAGTCAGCCGCTGCGCGCCCAGGGTCGGCGCTACCATCGACTCCACGGGAGCCCTCAACCGGGCTGAGAGGGCGGCACTCCGGCCGCCGACCGTCAGAACCTGATCCGGGTCATGCCGGCGCAGGGAAGGAGCACGTGCCCCACACCACCCTTCGCTTCGACGTCGCCATCGTGGGCGGCGGCATCGCCGGCCTCGCCGTCGCGTGGCGGGCGCAGCAGCGCGGCCTGCGCACGGTCCTGCTCGAGCGTGACGGGCTCGCGCACGGCGCCACACATGTCGCCGCCGGCATGCTGGCGCCGATCAGCGAGGCGCGCGTCGGCGAGCGCGGACTGCTCGCGCTCAGCCGCGCCTCGCTCGAGCGCTACCCCGCCTTCGTCGCGGAGCTGGCGGACGCCTCCGGCCGCGATCCCGGCTACAGCGCCTCCGGCACGCTGCTCGTCGCGCGCGACCGCGACGAGGCCGAGGCGCTGGAGCGCGAGCTGGCCGAGCGCAAGGCGATCGGACTGCTGGTCGAGCGGCTGCTGCCGAGCGAGGCGCGCCGCCGCGAGCCTGCGCTCGCGCCGACGCTGCGCCTCGCGCTCGACGTGCCCGGCGACCACGCGATCGATCCGCGCGCGCTGAGCGGCGCGCTCGCGCTCGCGGCCGAGCGCGCGGGGGCGACGCTGCGCGAGCAGGCCGAGGTTGCGCGGATCGCGCTGAGCCACGACGGCGACCGCGTCGTCGGCGTCGAGCTGGCAGCGGGGGGTGCGCGCATCCACGCCGACCAGGTCGTCGTGGCCGCCGGCGCGTGGGCCGGCGCGCTCGACGGTCCTCCCGCGCACGCGCGCGTACCGGTGCGGCCCGTCAAGGGCCAGATCATGCGCCTGCGCGATCCGGCCGGGCAGGGTGGGGTTCCTCTGCTCACGCGCGTGATCCGCATGCAGCCGGGCTACCTCGTCCCCCGCGGCGACGGTCGTTACGTGCTCGGCGCGACGATGGAGGAGCAGGGCTTCGACATCGCGCCGACCGCGGGTGGGATCTTCGAGCTGCTGCGCGACGCGATCGAGCTCGTGCCCGGCGTCGCAGAGCTGCGGATCGAGGAGGTCTCCGCCGGCCTGCGCCCCGGCACGCCCGACAACGCGCCGGTGCTCGGCCCCGGCGCCGTGCAAGGGCTCCAGTGGGCGGCCGGCTGCTTCCGCCACGGGATCCTGCTCGCGCCGATCGTCGCCGACGCGCTCGCGGCGGCGCTTGCCGGCGAGCAGCTTCCCGAGGTCGCGCAGCCATTCGGCGCGGCGCGCTTCGCCCCCGCGGCCGAGCGCGAGGCGGTCCCGTCGTGAACGTGCAGCTCAACGGCGAGTGGTGCGACGTCCCCGACGGGACGACCGTCGCCGACGCGCTCGGGCTGCTGGGCGTCTCGCTCGACGCGCGCGGCGTCGCCGTCGCGGTCGATCGCGAGGTCGTGCGACGTGGCGCCTGGAGCGAGACGCAGCTGACCGCCGGCGCGCGCGTCGAGATCCTCACCGCGATCCAAGGAGGATGATGCGCGCATGAGCATCGACGCCGCCAAGACGCACGACGATCCGCTCGTCATCGCGAACCGCACGTTCGGCTCCCGCCTGCTGCTCGGCACCGGCGGCTTCCGCTCGCTCGAGGAGATGGGCGAGGCGATCCGCGTCAGCGGCAGCGAGCTGGTGACCGTCGCGCTGCGGCGCGTCGACCCGGCGCAGCGCGGCTCGATCATGGACGTGCTCGCCGAGGCGAACGTCGAGGTCCTCCCGAACACGGCCGGTTGCTACACCGCGCGCGACGCGGTCACGACGGCGCAGCTCGCGCGCGAGGCGTTCGAGACGGACTGGGTCAAGCTCGAGGTGATCGGCGACGACCGCACGCTGCTGCCGGACGCGGTCGAGCTGCTGGCGGCCGCGGAGGCGCTCGTCGCCGACGGCTTCGTCGTGCTGCCGTACACGACCGACGACCCGATCCTCGCGCGCCGCCTGGAGGACGTCGGCTGCGCCGCCGTCATGCCGCTCGGCTCGCCGATCGGGAGCGGGATGGGGATCCGCAACCCGTACAACATCTCGATCATCCGCGAGCGCACCGAGCTGCCGGTCGTGCTCGACGCCGGCGTCGGCACCGCCTCCGACGCGGCGCTCGCGATGGAGCTCGGCTGCGACGCGGTGCTGTGCGCGAGCGCGATCTCGCGCGCCCACGACCCGGTCGCGATGGCGCGCGCGATCCGTGCCGGTGTCGAGGGTGGGCGGCTTGCGCGTCGCTCCGGGCGCATCCCGCGGCGCCTGCACGCCGAGGCCTCCACGCCCGACGCCGGTCTGCCGGACTTCGGCGCGCCGGTCGATGGCTGACGCGCACGACTCCGCCGCCCGACCGGCGGTCCGTACGACCGACGCGCTGCTCGACCGATGGGAAGCCGCCTGGTGCGGACGCGACCCGGCCGCCTTCGCGCCGCTGTGCGATCCGGCCGTGCAGTACGAGGACCCGCTCGCGCACGAGCCGCTGATCGGCGCCGACGAGCTCGCGGCGCACGCCGAGCTGTTGTGGACGGGCTTCCCGGACGTGCGCGTCGAGCGCGCCGGCGAGCGGCTGGTCGACGCGGCCGGCCGCTTCGTCGCAGCGCCGTGCAAGCTCGCCGGCACGCACCGCGGCGCACTCGACGGGCTGCCGGCGACGAGACGCTTCGTGGTCGTGCATGGCGTGGTGTGGTGCGAGCTGCGCGGCGGTCGCCTGCTGCGCGTGCGCGCGTTCTTCGACCGCTACGACGCAGCCGTGCAGCTCGGCGTCCTGCCCGCCTCCGGCACGCTGGGCGAGAAGGCGCTGCTCGCGCTGCGCGGCTTCGGCGTCCGCACGCGTCGGGACGGCTAGCGAAGCGTCACGCGCAGCGGCGCGTGGTCGGACAGTCCGCCGCCGTCGAGCAGCTCGGCCGCCGCCGGTGCGAGCCCGCGCGCGAAGACGTGGTCGACGTGCGAGCCGCCGGCGTGCACGAGGCCCGGCAGCGCGATCCGCACGACGTTGCAGTCGCCGCCGAAGACGAGCGGCGCGTCGCCGGCCCAGCGCAGCGCAGCGCAGTGCGCCTCGGCGAGGTCGCGTCGCGCGCGCGGCGGATGCGTCGAGGCGTGCACGTTCGCGAACCAGATCTCATCGGAGCCGACGCATGCCGACGCCGCGTGCACGACGCGTCGCTCCGGCCACACGCACAGCCGTCGCCGCGCGTGCGCGCGCACGCCGCCGAGCCCGCGCACCAGCAGCGCGTTGCAACCGCCGCCGTTCGCCTTCAGCAGCTCGGGTCGCCGCGCTGCGACGCACCGCCGCAGCGGCAGCAGCGCGTTGCGCGACGTGAGCGCGAAGCGCACGTCCGCCTCGCATGCCCGCGCCAGCGGAAGCGGCCACCACGGCGGCACCTCCTGCAGCAGCGCGACGTCCCACGACCACGTCGAGAGCCGCCGCGCGAACGCGTCGAGCAGATCCTCGTCGCGAGGAGGAACGGCACGTCCGTGGAACAGGTTCCACGTGAGCACGCGCACCGACATCCCTCGAACGTACACTTGCGCGCTTGCCGCGCCACCTGCTCACCGGTGAGGAGCTGACTCGCGACGAGCTGCTCGCGCTCGTCGAGCGCGCGCTCGAGCTGAAGGCCGAGCCGCTCGCCTCGCGCGCGCTGGCAGGCAGGCACGTCGCGCTGATCTTCGAGAAGCCCTCGACGCGCACGCGCCTCTCGTTCGAGACCGGCATCGTCGAGCTCGGCGGCCACCCCGTGATCCTGCGTCCCGACGAGATGCAGCTCTCGCGCGGCGAGGCGGTGCGCGACACCGCGCTTGTGCTCTCGCGACACGTGCATGCGATCGGGATCCGCACCGGTCCGGACGAGCTCGTCGCCGAGCTCGCCGAGCATGCGTCCGTACCGATCATCAACATGCTGACTGCCGGTCACCATCCCTGCCAGGCACTTGCCGACTTGCTCACTCTCCGCGAGACGTTCGGAAGACTCGAAGGCCTGACGCTCGCCTACGTCGGCGACGGCAACAACGTCGCTCGCTCGCTCGCGATCCTCGGCGGATGCGCGGGCGTCGACGTGCGCGTCGCCTCGCCGGCCGGCTACCAGCTGGAGCCCGTCGCGGACGCGACGCTGACCGACGATCCGATCGCCGCGGTCGACGGCGCGCACGCCATCTACACCGACGTGTGGGTCAGCATGGGCGATGAGGCGACCGCGGACGAGCGCCGCGCGGCGCTCGCGTCCTATCGCGTCGACGACGCGCTGCTCGATCGCGCCGCGCCCGGCGCGATCGCGCTTCACGACCTTCCCGCCCACCCGGGTGAGGAGATCTCGGCCGAGGTCCTCTACGGAGCGCGACAGCGAATCTGGGACCAGGCCGAGAACCGGCGCCATGCGCAGAAGGCACTCTTGGAGTTCCTGCTGCGGTAGGGTCGCGCCCGACCGGTCCGTCTGTCCATACCGAGGAGCATTGATGCCTCAGCCGAAGTCCCCCGCTGCGAGAAGAGCGAGAAGAGCGAGAGCCGCTCGCAGACCGGCTGCCAGACGTGCCGCAGCCGCAAGAAGAGCGACCACTGCCCGACGCGTGAGAAGACCTGCACGCAGAGCGACGGCGAGAAGAGCGGCCGCGAGAAGAACCGCTCGCAGAGCTGCCGCGAGAAGACCCGCGCGCGCCGCGGCGAGAAGACCCGCTCGCAGAGCCGCGAGAAGAGCCGCTCCGAGAAGAGCGACGCGTCCGGCGGCACGCAGAGCGGCCGCCAGAAGAGTCTCGCGCGCGACCGCGAGAAGACCGGCTGCGAGACGGCCGGCGCGCAGAGCCGCGAGAAGAGCGGCTGCGAGAAGAGGCTCCAGAAGAGCCCGCAGTACCACCGCGCCGAGACGAGCGACAGGCGCCGCAGGGCGCCGTACGGGCAGCGACTCCGTCGCCCAGCTCGTCGACGCGCTGCGGGATCAGCTCTCCAACCGCGTGTTCGAGCCGCGCGACCTCGTGCTGCTCGCCTCCGAGGCGATCCAGGAGGCGCTGGACGAGGCCGTCGCGCGCGGACGTGTGACAAGAGGCGACGCGAACGACCTCGTCGGCGAGCTGTTGCGCATGGGTCGTGAGCAGAAGGACGACGTGCTCGCCAACCTCGACCAGCTGCTCGGGAAGGGCGTCGAGCAGATCGAGCAGCTCTCGAAGAAGCTCGACACGACCGCGAGAGCGCGTCGCGCCGAGTCGGTCGACCGGCTGCTCAGAGGAGCGGAGCGCGCGCGCAGAGCGGTGGCCTCGGCCGCGAGAGCCGCCAGCAGGTAGTCGTCATCCCGTGGGCGTCCCGACACCGTGAGTCGGGACGCCCTCCGGGATGTCCAGGTCGGCCAGCAGCGCGCCGAAGTCCAGCTCCGCGCCGGTCAGCTCGCCGAGCAGCTCCTCCGCGCTCAGCCGCTGCCCGTCGCGCCACAGCGAGCGCAGCACCTCGCCCGCCTCGCGCTGTGCGAACCACTGCTCGCCAAAGCGCTCCCGCAGGTGCGCGCGCAGGTGCGTCTCGAGCGCCCAGGCGCGCAGGTAGCACGCGACGTAGAAGCCCGGGTCGAGGTCGGCGAGGTACGTCTCGCGCGGCCAGGGCACGCGCGCGGCGTGGCCGAGCAGCGTCGCGTAGCGCTCGCGCAGCGCCTCCTCGCCCGGCGGGTCGATCGCGTGCGCGTCGAGCTCGTACGGGAGCTTGGCGGCGTAGCGGCGCAGGTAGATCAGCCGCGTCGCGCGCGCGTGTGCGGTGAGCGTCCCGTCGGCGTCCTGCACGCCGAGCCGCAGGCGCAGCCACTCCGGGTCCTCGACGAGGTGGTCGAACAGGAACGCGAACGCCTCCGTGATCGCATTGTCGCCGAGGTGGCGGTACTCGAACGCGAGCGACGGATCGACGTGCGCGTAGTGCTCGACGTGGCCGCCCTCGTGCAGCAGCGCCGTGAAGTCGTCGCGGCCGCCGATCGGCGGCACGACGAGCCGCACGTCGTCCGGCACGCGCACCGCGACGCAGAACGCGCGCGGCGACTTGCCGGGACGCGACTCGACGTCGAGGTGGACGTTGCGCTGCGTCGCCGGGTCGATCCCGAGACCGTCGAGCGTCGCTGCGAAGCTCGGCAGCAGCTGTGCGCCGTCGAACGCCGCGTCCGCCTCGGCGAAGCGGAACAGGCGCGGCAGGTCGGCGCGCTGCAGGTCCTCCAGTGCGAGCCCCTCCAGCGTGCGCGCGAGGACCGGACCGACGAGCGGCGCGTACGCCTCCTCGGTCGCTGCGAGGAACGCGTCGGTCGCACGCGCGAGGCGGTCGAGCTCGAAGCCCTTGAGCTGCTCGCACAGCTCGCGGTAGCTCGTCCAGCCGAGCTCGCGCGCGGTGGCGCGCGTGCGTTCCAGCAGCTCGCGGTAGAGCGGGTTGAGGTGCGTCTCGGTCGCCTCCAGCCGCGCCGCCTCGATCGCCGCGCGGCGATCGCGATCGGGCTCGTTCGCCTGCACGATCGTCGCCTCGCGGAACGGGATCGCCTTTCCGGCGCCCTCGCCGGGCGAGAGCGTCAAGCCGGCCTCGCGCTGCGCCAGCTCTCCCTCGAGGTCGGTCGAGATCAGGCCGAGGTGGCCGTCGACCGCGAAGTCGAGCAGCATGCGCGCGCGGCGGGCGGCGTCCTCGCCTCTCGCCGCGGCGGCGTCCGCCTGCTCGCGCAGGCGCGCGACGGTGTCGGCGGTGAAGAGCTCCGCGTGGCGTGCGTAGATCGGCTCGACGTCGAACTCGGCTCTGAGGCCGGCGAAGTGCGCGTGGTACTCCTCGCCCAGCTCGGCCGTGAACGCCTCGGCCTGCAGTCGGTACGCGGCAAGGTCCATGAGCCTGGCATGCTAGACGCAGATGTCCGTCGCACTGACAAGACGACAGCGTCCGAACCGTGGCGACGAGCTCGAGCTGACGATCGACTCGCTCGCGTTCGGCGGCAACGGCGTCGCGCGCCACGAGGGCTACGTCGTGTTCGTCGTCGCCGCCATCCCCGGTGACCGCGTGCGCGCGAGAATCACCCGCCCGAAGCGCGACTACGCCGAAGCGATAACGGTCGAGATACTCGAGCCGAGCCCCGAGCGGATCCCCGGCAGAGCGCCGCACCCGGGCGTGCCGTGGCAGGTGCTGCCGTACGAGCGCCAGCTCGAGATCAAGTCGCAGCAGGTGGAGGACGCGCTGCGGCGGATCGGCAAGCTCGACGGCTTCCAGATGGAGCCGATCGTGCCGGCGGCCGAGACCTGGCGCTATCGCAACAAGATGGAATATTCGTTCGGCAACGACGACGACGGCAACCTCGTCTACGGCTTCCACGCGCCGGGTCACTGGGAACGGATAGTCCCGATAGAGGACTGCCTGATCGCCTCCGAGCGCTCCAACGTCGCGAGCCGGCAGGTGCTCGACTGGTGCCGCGCGAGAGGGCTGACCGCCTACGACCGCCGCACGCACGAGGGCTTCCTGCGCAACCTCGTCGTGCGCGAGGGGCGCCGCACGGGCCAGATCCAGGTGCGGCTCGTGACGATGCCGGGCGTGCTGGACACGGACGGGCTCGCGGACGCGGTCGACTGCGACGGGCTGCTGTGGACGGCGTTCGACGGCGTCGGCGAGACGACGGCGCTGGGGGAGACGGAGCTGATCGCGGGGACCGACTACCTCGACGAGGAGGTCAACGGCCTGCGCTTCCGCATCTCCCCGCAGGCGTTCTTCCAGACGAACACCGAGATGGCGGAGAAGCTGTACGCGCTCGTCGGAGAGTACGCGGCGCTGAGAGGGTTCGAGCGCGTGTACGACCTCTACTGCGGGATCGGCACGATCGGGCTGACGATGGCGCCGCGCGCGTCGGAGCTGTGGGGGCTGGAGCTGATCGAGCCGGCGATCGGCGACGCGATCTCGAACGCGAAGCTCAACGAGATCGACAACGCCCGCTTCTTCGCCGGTGACGTGCGGGTGGCCCTGAGAGAGCTCGTG
>Ga0126310_10000241_pt1 | contig 17123 bp, 9 predicted proteins | sample Plot60_FD_92540 | JGI IMG/M metagenome (GOLD analysis project Ga0126310, IMG submission 92540) | Serpentine soil microbial communities from UC McLaughlin Reserve, CA, USA - Plot60 | ecosystem: Environmental > Terrestrial > Soil > Grasslands | place: USA: UC McLaughlin Reserve, Lake County... | reverse complement strand
GGTCCCTGAGCACCTGCGTGGCACGTACGCCGGACTGGCATATCCCGCCGTCGTCCAACACCTCGCCGAGCTCGGCGTTACCGCCGTCGAGCTGCTACCCGTGCATCACTACATCTCCGAGCCCTTCTTGGTGGGTCGAGGACTTTCCAACTACTGGGGCTACAACACCCTTGGCTACTTCGCGCCACATTCTGCGTACGGTTCAGTGGGCACTTTGGGCCAGCAGGTGCGGGAGTTCAAAGAGATGGTGTCGGCGCTGCACGATGCCGGACTCGAGGTCATCCTCGATGTCGTCTACAACCACACCGGCGAAGGTGGCCACGAGGGTCCCACGTTGTGCTCCCGAGGCATCGACCACCTCGGTTACTACCGGCTCACAGACGACAAGCGCAACGACTACGACGTCACCGGCTGCGGCAACTCGGTGGATACCTCCGAACCCGGCGTACTGCGCATGGTGCTCGATTCGCTGCGCTACTGGGTTACCGAGATGGGCGTGGACGGTTTTCGCTTCGACCTTGCCACGACCTTGATCAGGGACGAGCGGCATCATGTCGACCAAGATCATCCCTTCAAGCAGGCGATTCGTGAAGATCCCGTGCTGAGCCAGGTCAAGATCATTGCCGAGCCTTGGGACATGGGTCCGTACGGCTATCAGGTCGGCGCCTTTGGGCCGGGCTGGAGTGAATGGAACGATCGCTTCCGCAATCATGTCCGCGACTACTGGCGCGGCAACACCAACGGAGTCGGCGAACTGGCACAACGGCTGACCGGCTCACCCGACATCTTTGATCGCGACGGCCGAGCAGCAACGGCGAGTGTGAACTTTGTCACCGCACATGACGGCTTCACACTGCGTGATCTTGTAACGTACAACGTCAAGCACAACGGCGCCAACGGTGAGTCCAACCGTGACGGATCTGACGACAATCGATCATGGAACTGCGGCGTGGAGGGGGAGACTGACGATCGGGGAGTCAATGACCTGCGGCGTCGTCAGGCGCGCAACTTCATGGCGACCTTGATCTTGGCGTGCGGGGTGCCCATGATCACCGGCGGTGACGAGCTGGGCCGGACTCAACAGGGCAACAACAACGCATATTGCCAAGACTCGCCCATCTCGTGGGTGCACTGGGACACCGAAGAAGCTTGGAGCGATCAGACCGATCTTGCCCGCAGGCTGTTCCAGCTACGCACTGAGCATCTGGTCTTGCGGCGGGAGAGTTACCCGCACGGACAATTTCTGCTCGATCCCAAAGGCGAGCCACTGGGCCGTAAGAACATTGCGTGGTTCGGTGGTCACAACGCCGAAATGACTGAGCAAGACTGGCGCGACCCCACCCGACGCACGCTCGGCATGTACCTCGCTGACGACGACCCGTATCGAGCCTGTGACGAGGCATTTCTGATCTGGTTCCACGCCGGATCGGACCCGATCCAGGTGGAGCTGCCGAATGGACCGTGGGCAGATACCTACACTGTCGTCGCCCATACCGGAACCGAGGGCGAACTGCCCACAGAAAAGATCGCCGCTGGTACCACCCTGCAACTGCCTGGTCGCACGGTCCTGGTGCTCCAGGTCGACTAGCGGTCGACGACGAACTAGGCGGATTCCAGGCGCCCAGGATCGCGCGCCGCTGTCCTGGACGAACGAACGCGCAGACACGCTTTTCGTCTGCGCGTGAGAGAGGAAGGCAGCGGCTCCAAAGCGCGATCCTCGCGAGCGGAGCGAGCAATCAAAACAGCTGAGCAGCTCAGAATTAGCGTGCGTAGCCGGCTGACGGGGGTGTCGGAGTGCTTGCCGGCAGCGCCGCGAGGCCCATTTCCGCCTGGCTCGCCAGGAGTGGATGATAGGGCACAACGCGAACCGTATAGCCAATGGCACCGGCACGCTTCGCCTCCACCCAGCCCTCATATCGGCGCAGCCCGCCATCGACGCCGACACCAGCAGGGAACGGGTCTACTCGCGGCTCGTAAAGCCGGTCATCAGCGCCGACTCGACCCGTCACGAGCTGCACCTGAATGTCGTCAGGAGTGAGCTCGCCGAGCCGGACCAGCGCACTGACGTGAATCTTGGTTCCTACCTCCACCTGCTCGCCGCCAAGCGACTCCACATGCTCAACCGAAACTGTGGACCAGGCGTCCCGAATCCGCCGCTTCCAGCTCGCAAGTGCTCGCGCCCCACCGCTGGTGGAGTTGAGGGCGTGGCTGGAGGCTGCGGCAGGCGTGTACAGGTTGGTCACGTACTCGCGGACCATCCGTGAAGCGACGACCTTAGGGGCCAGGCCAGCGATGGTAGCCCTGATCATCTGAATCCAGCGCTCCGGCAGCCCGTGATGATCAACATCGTAGAAGCGCGGCACGATTTCGTTCTCGATGATGTCGTAGAGCGCCTTGGCTTCAAGATCATCACGCCGTTCGGCGCCGTCCGCACCTTCGGCGGATGGGATCTCCCAGCCATACGCCGGATCGAACCACTCGTCCCACCATCCGTCGAGGATCGACAGATTGGCTGCGCCGTTCAGGGCCGCCTTCATTCCTGAGGTGCCACATGCCTCGTACGGGCGCAGCGGGTTGTTCATCCAGACGTCGCAACCGGGGTACAGCCGCTTGGCCATCGCGATGTCGTAGTCCGGCAGGAAGACGATATGCTCCCGGACCTCGGGATCATCGGCAAACTGCACCACCTGTTGCACCAGGGCCTTGCCGCCCTCGTCGGCCGGATGTGCTTTCCCCGCGATAACGATTTGGATCGGCCGTTCCTTGTTGGTCAACAGCGCCTTCAGCCGAGTCGGATCGCGCAACATCAAGGTCAACCGCTTGTACGACGGCACCCGCCGGGCGAAGCCGAAGGTAACGACGTCGGGATTGAGAGCCTTGGCGACCCAGTCCGCTGGCATGCCTCGATTTGCGCTGCTGGCCGCCAGCCGCTCCCGCGTCATGGCGATAAGGTCTTCGCGCATCCTCCGTTTGAGCGCCCAGATGATCTTGCTGTCGATGTTCTCCAGCGCGTTCCAGTCGTAGCCGTCGCTCTCCGATGGACTGCCGGACGGTGCCTCGAGCAGCTCCAGCAGCTCCGGGTGCACCCAGGTGAGATGGTGCACGCCGTTGGTAATTTGAGTGATCGGGACCTCGCTGGTGTCGAACGATCGCCACAATCCCTGGAACATCTCTCGAGAAACCACGCCATGCAGCGAGGAGACCCCGTTGGCCCGCTGGGCAAGCCGGAAACCCATCACGGCCATGTTGAACTTGTTGGGGTCACCGCCCTCATAATCTTCGGCGCCCAATGCCAGCACGCGATCTAGCGACAGATCGTCAAAGCCTGCGAATTGGTGAACGATGAGCTCGCGTGGAAACCGATCAATGCCGGCCGGAACCGGAGTATGGGTCGTAAAGACAGTCCCGGCGCGGCTGAGCTCGAGTGCGGTGTCGAAATCCACGCCCGTTTGCATGTACTCCCGAATCCGCTCCAGACCAAGGAACCCGGCATGACCTTCGTTGGTATGAAACACCGTCGGTGCCGGCGTGCCGGTAATTCGACAGTACGCGCGGATGGCCCGTACGCCGCCCATACCGAGCAGCACTTCTTGCTCAAGTCGATGGTCGGTACCACCGCCGTACAACCGGTCGGTGATCTCTCGCTCGTAGCCGGCGTTCTGCTCAACATCGGAGTCCAGCATTAACAGCGGTACCCGACCCACTTGCGCCAGCCACACCTGGGCATGGAGCGTACGGCCGTCGAGCGGGACCTCCACTCGGACCGGACCATCATCATCGTGTAGCAACGTCAACGGCAATGCGTTCGGGTCGAGGAGCGGGTAGCGCTCCTGCTGCCAACCCGCTGCATTGAGCGACTGCCGGAAATACCCCTGCCGGTAGAGCAGTCCGACTCCGATGATCGGAACGCCAAGATCACTTGCGGCCTTGAGGTGGTCACCGGCGAGAATGCCCAAGCCACCTGAGTACTGCGGAAGCACCTCGGTGATACCGAACTCGGGCGAGAAGTAGCCGATACCCACCGGCGCTGCCAGGTTCTCCGTGGCGTAGCTCTGATACCACAAATCACCGGTCAGGTAGTCGGCAAGATCGGCCTGAATCAGGCGAAGGTTCTTAAGAAACCGCTTGTCGATGGACAGCGCATGAAGGCGTTCGACAGACACATCAGCCAAGAGCCGGATCGGGTCGCCGCCAGTCCTCTCCCACAGCTGAGGGTCCACGGACCGAAAAAGATCCTGCGTCTCGGTGTGCCAGCACCAACGGAGGTTGCGGGCCAGGTCGCCCAATGGCTTGAGCGGCTCTGGTAGAACCGGGCGAACGCTGAAACGGCGAATTGCGCGCACTTGGATAACCTACCGGCGAACTTTGTGTGACATGGGGGTTTCTGCTGTCATCCAGTCGGATGGACACGGATCGCGCGCCGCCGTGCTGAGGAGGAGGGAGGGGACACGCTTTTCGTCCCCGAGTGATGACGAAGTAGGCGGCTACATAGCGCGATCCGCGCGGAGCGAGCATAGCGAGCGGAGCAATCAAGCACGGGGGTCCTTGTACCCAAATGAATGCAACTAATGCAGCCAATGTCTAGGTATCGACCCCCTGCCGCTCAGGCAGTAGGGCCGATAGGTTGAGGGTCGTGACGGCAACAAATTCAGGACCCCCGATGCCTGAGCGTGACGACGCCGCTCAGCCAGATGCCACAGAATCCTCGTCCCAGGCCTCCACCACGCCGCCAGATACTTCACCCGGCGGCAGACCGGCCGTCACGATCACCAAGCCGACGCTGGGAGCGATCTTCGAACGCATACCGGTGCACAAGGTGTCACCGGTGATCGAGGGCGGCGCCTACCCCGCCAAGGCTGTGGTCGGGGAATCAATTCCGATCCGCGCGACGGTGTTCCGTGAGGGTCACGACGCCGTTAACGCCTCAGTCGTGCTCACTGACCCCAATGGGAATGAGCGCCTCGAGCCGATGCATCGCACCACTCCGCAAGGCTTCGACTGGTGGACTGCTTCGGTCGTACTAGAGACCGAGGGCCTCTGGAGGTTCCGCGTCGAGGGCTGGAGCGATCCCTGGGAGACCTGGGTACACAATGCGGAGATCAAGATTCCGGCCGGCATCGACGTTTCCCTGGTCTGCATTGAAGGCATCGCCCTGTTCGACAGGGCGGCCGCCGATGCCGAGGCAGCCGATGACTATCAGGCTGCGGCGCTGCTGCAAGGAGCGGCCAAGAACTTGGATTCCGGACAGCAGGTGGAGGACCGGCTCGAAGTCGTCTTGGCAGACGACGTACGGGTGGCGATGAAGCGTTACGGTCCGCGCGAGTTCGTCTCGCCCACTCCGGACTATCCGATCTTCGTTGATCGCCGTAAGGCCTTGTTCTCATCCTGGTATGAGTTTTTTCCGCGTTCTCAGGGCGCGCGGTGGGACGAAGAGAACGAGAGATGGATATCGGGCACGTTCGACACCTCGCACGAACGGCTCGAGGCTGCCGCGGCGATGGGCTTCGACGTGGTGTATCTCCCGCCCATCCATCCCACCGGCAGAACCTTCCGTAAAGGGCCGAACAACACGCTCGCCCCGGGCCCGAGCGACCCTGGCTCACCATGGGCTATCGGCGGCGCCGAAGGCGGGCACGACGCCATCCACCCCGACCTCGGTGACTTCGACGCCTTCGACCGATTCGTCGCCAAAGCCAACTCGCTTGGGCTTGAGGTCGCGCTGGACTTCGCACTTCAAGCATCCCCTGACCATCCCTGGGTCACCGAGCACCCCGAGTGGTTCTCCAAGCGTGCTGATGGTTCTATCGCGTACGCCGAAAACCCGCCCAAGAAGTACCAGGACATCTACCCCATCAACTTCGACAACGACCGCGACGGGATCTACCTGGAGAGCCTGCGCATCATCAAGCTCTGGATGAGCCATGGGGTGCGGATCTTCCGCGTGGACAACCCGCATACCAAACCCGTCAACTTCTGGGCCTGGCTGATCGCCGACGTTCGCAAGACCGATCCCGATGTGCTGTTCCTAGCAGAGGCTTTCACGAAGCCGGCCATGATGCATGTCCTCGGCAAGGCAGGATTCCAGCAGTCCTATACCTATTTCACCTGGCGAAACGAGAAGTGGGAGATCGAGGAGTACATGAAGGAGCTGACGACCGATACCGACAGCTTCTTCCGGCCGAACTTCTGGCCCAATACCCCCGACATCCTGCCGCACTTCCTGCAGTGGGGCGGCAAGCCAGCGTTCACGATCCGCGCGGTGCTCGCCTCGACGCTCTCGCCGCTGTGGGGCATGTATTCGGGCTTCGAGCTGTTCGAGAATGCTCCGCTCGCTCAGGGTCGTGAGGAATATCTCGACTCCGAAAAGTTCCAATACCGGCCGCGGGACTGGAAGGCCGCCGAGGAGAGCGGTGAGAACCTCAACATGCTGCTCGGCAGGCTGAATCAGATCCGCAGGGAGCACCCGGCGCTGCAGCAATTGCGAGACTTGCATTTCCACCATGCGCCGCACGCCAGTGCGCTGATCTATTCCAAGCGGAGCGGCGATGACGTGGTGATTGTGGTTTGCAGCCTGGATCCGCACAACATTGTCGAGACCGAGGTTTACCTCGACATGGAGGCGCTCGGTCTGACGGCTCGCGATGTCTGCCTCGTTCACGACGAACTCACCGGACAGACCTGGCGTTGGGGGCAGCGTGCCTTCGTCCGGCTCACCCACGACGACCCGGCGCACATTCTTACGCTGATTCGGTACGGCTCCCGGAGCACCGCCTCGGGACCGGCTGACGGCACGCGGTTGGGCGTACAGGGCTAGGACGCCGTGAGGGGGACAGCCGATCCTCAGGTCGCCGACCAGGTCCTGAGGTACATCTCCAATGCGCGGTGGTTCGCCGGCAAGGGTCGGCGGGCCCAATTCCGATCGCTAACGCCCCTGCCCTGGCTCACCGAGGTTTCGGACTTCTTCAGGCCTGCCGCTCCCCCGGGCGTACGGTTCGAGATCGCGGAGGTCGCCTATCCCCCTGATGAGGATCCGGAGCCACTTTCTGTTGCACCAGGTTCGACCGAACAAGGTATGGAGCCAGCACTGGAATCCGTCCCCAACGAGCCCCCCGAGATGATTCGAGATGCCGAGCCCTCTTCCACTGAGTACTACCACCTAGCGGTTTCCTACCGGCCCGCGCCGCATGCTGAGCTGCACCAAGCCGAGATTGGCCGCTTCATCGATCGTGATCTTGGCCCGGTCATCGCCTACGACGCCACCCAAGATCCAGAGGCAACACAAGTGATTCTTAGTGCCTTACTCGGTGGCCGCAGGCTCCGCAGCCCGGACAGCGAAGCGCGATTCATCCCCGCCAATGCCGCAGGCCTTCGTGCCGACCTGCAGTCGCGACTCTTCACGGGGCAACAGAGCAACACCTCGGTCATGCTTGGCGAGACAGCGATTCTCAAGCTCTTCCGGCGTCTCGAGCTGGGCCACAACCTTGATATTGAGGTGCATGCCGCCCTCAACGCCGCTGGCATCTCCGACGTCGCGGAGCTGTTCGGCTGGATCGAAGGGAGCTGGGTCTCCGACGGACGGCAGCTGAATGCTGATCTCGCCATGGTGATCGAGCAGTTGACCGGCGCCGTCGACGGCTGGGACCTGGCGCTCAACTCGCTGCGAGCCCCCAATACGTCGACCACGATCAAGACCGACTCAGGCTTCGTAGCGGAGGCCGAGGCACTGGGTGGAGCTCTTGCCGAAATTCACCATGCCCTCCGGTCTTCATTCCCGATTGCAAAAATGCTGGGTGCGCGGATAGCGATGATCATGATGGACCGGCTGCACGAGGCGGTCCGGATCGCACCCGCGCTGGCACCGCACGTTCCTGGGCTGCGGCGCTGCTTCGATGAGCTGGGGGCTGAAACGCTCAACACCCAGCGCGTCCACGGAGACTTTCACCTCGGTCAAACGCTCTTTTCGCCCACCGGCTGGAAGATCATCGACTTCGAGGGCGAGCCGGCTAAGAACATCGCTGAACGACGTCTCCCCGAGTCTGTCTGGCGGGATGTCGCCGGGATGCTGCGGTCCTTCGATTACGCGGCCGCGAGCGTACCGGGACCGCACAGCGCAGCTTGGGCAGCGCAGTGCCGGGCGGCCTTTTTGCGCGGCTACGTCGACGGCGAGTTGGATGAAACCGAGTCGAGCGTGCTGCGTGCGTACGAGGCGGACAAGGCGATCTACGAGGTCGTTTACGAGATGCGCAACCGGCCCGATTGGATTGGCATCCCGCTCCGAGCAGTGGCTGAACTGGCGGCCGATAATCAGGACTTCGGAGGTTCGGAGTCGTCTCCGAGCTTCGCGGACAGCAATCAGGTGCCCTACCGGCGCGAGCCTGCGAGCCCCACCAAAGAACAGGAGTAGCACTCATGTCTTACGATCCGAGCGGCGGTCTGACTGGCTGGGACCTCACCGGTTTCCACGAGGGGCATGACACGGAGTGCTGGCGCCGCTTGGGTGCCCAGGAGACGACGGTGCAGGACTCCGAACGCGGCCAGATCTTCGGAACACGATTCTCGGTGTGGGCCCCGAACGCCCAGGCCGTGCGGCTCGTCGGCGACTTCAACTACTGGAACGGCGAGGGCCACTACATGCAGCTAGTGCCCGGTTCCGGCGTCTGGGCGCTGTTCGCGGAAGGCGCCAGCACAGGCAACCTCTACAAATTCGAGGTCCTCGGTGCCGACGGTGTCTGGCGGCTCAAGGCCGATCCCATGGCGCGCTTCGCCGAGGCTGCTCCCCACACCGCGTCGATCGTTTACGAGAGCCAGTACGTCTGGAATGACGACCAATGGATGTGGTACCGCGGCCAGAAGGCGATGCATGCAGAGCCGATGACCGTCTACGAAGTGCATATTGGCTCTTGGCGTCAGGGGCTCACTTACCTCGAACTGGCCAACGAGCTCGTCGAGTACGTCAGCTGGCAGGGCTACACGCACGTGGAATTCATGCCCGTCGCGCAGCATCCGTTCGAAGGCTCCTGGGGCTATCACGTCACCGGCTACTTCGCCCCGATGTCAAAGTTCGGTTCTCCCGACGAGTTCCGGTACCTGGTCGACAAGCTCCACCAGGCCGGGATTGGCGTCATCGTGGACTGGGTGCCCGGACACTTTGCGACCGACCCGTGGGCACTGCAGCGCTTCGATGGAACGGCCCTTTACGAGCATGAGGATCCGCGGCTGGGGTGGCATCCGGACTGGGGTTCCTACATCTTCAACTTCGGCCGCAACGAGGTGAAGAGCTTCCTGATCTCCAATGCCTACTACTGGCTTGAGGACTTCCACATCGATGGGCTGCGTGTGGACGGTGTCGCCTCCATGCTCTATCTGGACTACTCGCGTGAAGCAGGTCAATGGGTGCCGAACAAGTACGGCGGCAACGAGAATTTGGAAGCTGTCGAGCTGCTGCAGCGGACCAATTCCCATGCCTATGGCCGCGAGCCCGGGAGCGTCATGGTCGCCGAGGAGTCCACCTCGTGGCCGGGCGTCACGCAGAGCACCGACCATGGCGGCCTCGGCTTTGGATTCAAGTGGAACATGGGCTGGATGAACGACTCGCTGCGCTACATGGGCCGCGAGCCGCTTTATCGTCAGTTCCACCACCATGAGATGACCTTCGCCCTGGCGTACGCGTACTCGGAGAACTTCATCCTGCCGATCAGCCATGACGAGGTAGTGCACGGCAAAGGCTCCATGTTCGAGCGAGCGCCCCAGGATGAGTGGCGGAAGTTTGGCACGCTCCGAGCCTTCTATGCCTTCATGTGGGCCCATCCCGGCAAGAAGCTGTTGTTCATGGGCACCGAGTTCGGCCAGCGGCGGGAGTTCTCTGAAAGTCGCAGCATCGATTGGTGGCAGAGCGCGGAATGGGGACATCGCGGCGTGCAGCGGCTGATTAAGGACATGAACACGATCTACAAGGAGCACCCCGCCTTGTGGAAGCGCGACACTGACGCGTCAGGCTTCTCCTGGATCGACGCCGACGACCGCGGCGGGAACGTCTTCTCCTGGCTCCGCTATGACGGCGATGGCCAAATAATCGCCTGCATCACGAACTTTTCCTCAGAATCCCGCCCGGACCACCAGATCGGCTTGCCCACGGAAGGTGTTTGGAAGGAGATCTTGAACACCGACGCCGAGGTTTACGACGGCACAGGCTTGATCGGCAACCTCGGACAGGTGGTCGCGCATCCGGTGCCGTCACACGGCTATTCGGCATCGGCGTCCGTCACCATCCCGCCGCTGGGTGCGGTATGGCTGCGGCTCGAGCCTGAGTTGGATGAGGAGCAACCAATCGAGCGTGAGAAGGCGACGCGCGGTGTGATCGCGGCCGCTCGGGCAGCATCACCGCACACGACCACGGCGGATGAGGCGGTAACTGGGCCTACCCAGCCTCGGCGAGCCAAGCCAACGGAGGCTGAAGCTGCTGTGTCCGCGGCCGCAACCTCCGATGAGTCGCCGGCGACGTCCGGATCGGCGGAATCGCCCAAATCAGCAGACAGTCCGGAGTCGCCCAACTCACCGGACAGCCCGGACTCGCCGGACAGCCCGGACTCGCCGAGTAGTCCTAGCTCGCCGTCCTCGGCCGGCTCGCCGAACTTAGCGGAGAGCAGTTGACCCGCAATCGATAGCCGATGGACCACCACGGTCAGCGCGAAACGATCGTGGTAAGTGGATGAAGAAGGCGGCAGCCAGTGCGGTCATGAGCAGCAGCGCCACGGCTGCCAACGTCAGGTCACCACTGGCGCTTACCGGGGGCGATACTGCGAACAGGCTGGTCGAGGCATGCTGCATGATCGCGAAGAGGACGCTGCCCTGGGTTCCCAGACTACGTGGGTGAAGATCAGGGCCTTGGCCATAAGATCAGCCAGCAGCAACCTATTGATCTCATCGTGATGATCCATTGTGTCGGACTAGGTTGGTCAGTCATGAGCACAGTCGAGCCGAATCTGGTTGCTGTCCCCTACGCGCCGAGTCTGTCGAATGGCGCTTGGACAAGCTCAGCGCGCAGACCGTGACTGACCTCGCTCTCAGTGTCAACGTTTCGGCAGTCGGCATCGCGACGATCGGGTGGAGTGGACCTGTCAACGCCGAGTTGCTGGAAGGGGCGCTCCGCGCCGCCGCTGAAGATCTACTTGCCGGTCGCGGTCTACGCCGGGTTGAGGTTTCCTTGCCAGCCAGTGATTTGAGCGGTCGGCGAGCTGTGCTACGGGCAGGCTTCCGGCTGGAAGGCGTACGACGCCAGGTCTTGGCATTGCCGGATGGCTCGTACGCCGATATCGGTCTGTTTTCCAGGCTCGCTTCCGATCAAGTTGGCGGAAGTCATGGCTTTTCGAGCGTGATGAATTCGGCGCTACCGAAGAAGCGCCTGATTGCTCACGTCCTGATGCGCGACGTACAAGATCGTGTCGTGCTATGTGAGACGCAGTTCAAACAGGACTGGGAACTTCCGGGTGGCATTGTGGAGCCGCTCGAGCCGCCCCGCCTCGGCGCGGTACGTGAGGTACGTGAGGAACTCGGCCTTGATCTTCAGGTTGGACGGCTGCTGGTTGTCGATTGGATGCCGCCCTACCTCGGTTGGGACGATGCCATCGAAATGATCTTCGACGGCGGCCTGGTAACTGACAATGATCTTGCTTCCTGGTCGCTGCAGCCAACCGAGATCAAGGCGGTCGGGTTGGTGGACCTGCCGACGGCAAGCGAGTTGTTGACTCCGCTGGCCTTTCGTCGGCTCAGTCTGGCTGTCGGGCTCGGTCCAGATGAGATGGCCTATACCGAGGACGGCCGCACGCCCTGATCAAGTCTTGCGGCGCTGCTCTGAAGGGCCGCCTGGCGATCATCTCGCGTTGATTCAGATCTTGCCCAGCTCCAGGCGAACATCACGGAGTGTCACAATCAGCGCGTTATTCGCGCAACTTAAACCCGCCTCACCATCAGGAGCGAGGACATTGCCGACCTGTGACATCGGCACAGACTCCTTCACCTTGCCGACACTGAGCGTGGCATTGCCGCTGCTTTCGCCCACCGTAAAGGTCGCCCTGTCTCCTTGCAGCTGGTAATCACCGCTGATGGTGCCATTCACCAGCAAGCTGGCGGTCTGACCGGCCAGGGTCAGCTTGATGGGGTCCTTGCCTGCACCCCGGAGCAGATACGAGCTGTTGTCGAACGTCACCGTGACATCTCCGCCCTCGCCCGTGCCGAAGGTTCCCTTCTCGCCCACACCGACGAACCGGATGAGTCGATAGCGCCCGCTCAGACACTGGCTCACCGGCGCCGCGGCGCTCGATGATGCGCTCGGGCTGGCGGTATCGGGAGCCGCCGAAGCCGGTGGAGCGCTGCTTGGTGCCGGTGTCGGACTGGACGCAGCTGAGTTAGCTGAACATCCGGCTAGCGATAGCAGCAGTGTGGTCGACACAGCGACGAAGAGCCGCTTCATGATCATCTCCCCGATCTAGAGCAACCGGGCCAGCATATGCGCCAGCGTTCAGGGCTACGGTCAGAAGATCGACAAGCTGCATGTCCCTCAGAAGAGGGCAGTCATAAGATCGCGGCGGGCCTTGAGGACCCGTTCGTCGGCGTTGCCGAGTGTGTCGAACAGTTCGAGCAGCCGTACCCGGACCTGATTCCGCTCGTCGCCCGACAATCGCTTGATCAGCCCGATCAAGCGTTCAAATGCAGCCTCCACTTGTCCAGTGATCATCTCCACGTCGGCGGCAGCCAGCTGACTGGTCACGTCGTCACTGCCATTTGCGGCAGCAAGGGTTGACCGTGGATCAAGCGCCGCCGCACGGGCAAAGAGGCCTGCCTGCGCCTTGCCGGCTTGGGCGCCGACGTCGTTGGGGTTGGCCTGCAATAGCTTGTCGAATTCCTCCCTCGCCGCGGCGAAATCACCGCGCTCCAACGCGTCATCGGCAGCTGCATAACGCGGATCCTCTGGTGGCTCCTGCTCCTCGGCAGCGGATGGTTCCGAGCCGACCGGTTCGGCACGTCCTACCATCCCGTTCGCTACTGCCGCTTTGAGCAGTTGATCAATCGCGGCCTGCACCTGATCTTTGGGCAGCACTCCTTGGAACAACGGAGCCAGCTGCCCGTTGATCAGCGCGATCACCGTAGGGACCGCTTGCAGCCCAAGCGCTTGCACAATCCCGGGCGCGGTGTCCACATTCAGCCGGGCCAGCAGGAACTTGCCGTCAGATGCATCTGCAATCTCGATCAAGGCGTCAGACAACTGCTGGCCGTTGGTCACCCGAGGCGAGTAGAACTCGACGACCACGGGGTGCTTGAGCGACCTGCGAATTGTCTCCGCCTCGAAGGTTTGTTCGGTGACGTCGACAACGTATGAACCGCCCGCGGTACGCGGTCCAGTTGGTTGAGCGACCGCTGACTGCTTGGCCCGCTGAGCCACCTGGGAAAGATCAACAGCGCCAGGACGGTGGAAGCTGGACGAACTCATGGACTCATCCTTTCAAAGCTGAGCGATCTGCATGGCGCCGACCGAGCGCTAAGACCCGGCGGAGCGGAGCAATCAAACCACTGACGATGTCGACGGATTATGAGAACGTACGGGCCAGGACCTCACCGGTCCGCCCAACGACGGCAGAATGTGGCCATGGCCCACCCTCGCGCCGGACAGCCGGCACTCCCTGAAGATCTCATCGACGTCGACGCAGTCATCAGCGCCTACTACGACCTCGTGCCGGACCCCAGCAACCCGGATCAGCAGGTGGCTTTCGGGACCTCAGGACATCGCGGATCGAGTTTGGATACGGCATTCAATGATGCGCACATCGCGGCGACGACGCAGGCGATCGTCGAGTACCGCGCATCCCAGGGCATCACCGGGCCGCTTTACATAGGTAAAGACACTCACGCGCTCTCCACTCCCGCCTGGACGACCGCCATCGAGGTGCTGCTGGCGAACGGCGTCACCGTCTGCGCCGAGGACGACCAGGACTACACCCCTACTCCGGCGATCTCGCGTGCGATCGTGGTGCACAATGCGACGGCGTCGGCGAGCAATACCGCCGACGGCATTGTCGTGACGCCTTCGCACAATCCGCCTCGCGATGGCGGCTTTAAGTACAACCCGCCGCATGGCGGCCCTGCCGACACCGACGCGACCAGCGCCATCGCCGCCCGCGCCAATGAGTTGTTGGCCGATGGCTCCCCCATTCGCAGGAGGCCGTACGCGGATGTGGTCTCAGAGGTCAACCGCTTCGATTACCTCGGTGCCTACTGCGAAGACCTGGTCAATGCGCTGAATCTGAGGGCCGTGCGCGATGCCGGAGTGCACATCGGCGCCGATCCGATGGGCGGCGCGAGCGTGCAGTACTGGGGCTACATCGCAGAGAACCTCGGCATCGACCTGACAGTTGTCAACCCGAAGGTGGATCCACGCTGGTCGTTCATGACCCTCGATACCGACGGCAAGATCAGGATGGACTGCTCCTCACCCAATGCGATGGCAAGCCTGATTCGCAACAAGGATGAATACGACATCGCCACCGGTAACGACGCAGATGCCGACCGGCATGGCATCGTCACGCCTGACGCGGGGCTGATGAATCCCAATGCTTACTTGGCCGTAGCGATCCAGTACCTCTACGCCAACCGGCCCGGCTGGCGCCCGGACGCGGGAATCGGCAAGACGCTGGTGTCTTCTTCCATGATCGACAGGGTCGCAGCCAGTCTTGGCCGGACCCTCGTCGAAGTGCCTGTGGGATTCAAGTGGTTCGTGCCGGGTTTGCGTACCGGTGAGATTGGCTTCGGTGGCGAGGAATCGGCAGGCGCATCTTTCCTGGCACTGGACGGCGGTACCTGGACGACCGACAAGGACGGCATCCTGCTCGCCCTGCTCGCCAGCGAAATCAAGGCAGTCACCGGCAAATCTCCTAGCGAGCTTTATGCGGAGCTGACCGCAGAGCATGGTGCCCCGGCGTACGCCCGCATCGATGCCCCCGCCAACCGCGAGCAGAAGGCCAAGCTGTCCAAGCTCGATGCATCATCGGTTACCGCTACCGAACTGGCTGGCGAACCGATCACAGCGATCTTGACCAGGGCACCCGGCAACGACGCGCCCATCGGCGGATTGAAGGTCGCCACCGAGTCGGCCTGGTTTGCGGCGCGGCCATCGGGCACCGAGGACGTCTACAAGATCTACGCCGAGTCGTTCAAAGGCCCAGAGCACCTAGCGGAGGTCCAAGAGGCGGCCCGCGCGGTCGTCTCGGCGGCATTAGAGGGATAGCCGAAGCGAGAATCGGACCGGGCGCGCCCAGGATCGCGCGCCGCTGTCCTGGACTAACGAACGAGCAGACACGCCTTCCGTCTGCGAGTGAGAGAGGAAGGCAGCGGCTCCAAAGCGCGATCCTCGCGAGCGGAGCGAGCAATAGACACTGCGCAAGCAGCAAGCTCAAAATAGAACGGTGCACGCCGACGAGCTGGCGGATCTCCTTCGCTGGTGCGCGGCGCTGAGCACTGATCCAGCAGATCTGGCTGGTGCTGTGGGGCTTGCCGCGGGCCCGCGCTGGTCGCAGCTGGTCGATTCCCCGGCAGACCTGCGCGAGTTGACCGTCCACACCTTCCTGCGTACGGCCGAGCCAGCTGAGCCGGTCCCCAGGCAGGGGATGGAGGGCATTCCCGATGAGCTGCGCGTTGTCGTCGCCGCGTACGACAAGCTCTCGAAACTGCAGCGTGCGGTGCTCATGCTGAGTTGCCTCGAAGGCACCACATATGCCGAGATTGCCGGAATCATCGACCGCTCGGCGGCGCGGGTAGGCATTGAGATCGATCGAGCACTGGCCACGGTCAACGCCGACCCATACTCGGTGCGTGCTGCCCTCGACATGACCACATGGCGTCTCCCCGATCCTGTTGAGGTTTCCCGAGCGCTGCGCCGGCATACCAAAACACGAACCCGCCGACGACATCGGATTGGATTGGCCGGGGTTGCGGCCGCAACACTGCTGGCCGTGCTGGTCGCCTTCAGTGCGGTCCATCGGCCGTACGTGGAGCCGCGCCAGTCGGGAGCATGGGAGTTCAGTCACACTCTTCGTTCCGTGCCGGGCTGGTCGATTCGAAGCCGAACCGTCGAACGCGACTGGGAAACGACCGTGCTGCGTGCCGAAGCTCCCAGCGGTGCCCGGTGCTCTGTTGCCGTCGGCGCGAGTCAAGCTACGTGGGTACGGCCGCTGCCCCGCAATCCGGCAAAGGTGCGAGTCGGCGCTCGTCCGGCCTTCTTTGCCGAAGGGGTTTGGCCCAACGGGGGCGGTGCCATGCTCTGGTGGGAGTACGCAGACGCCGCCTTGGTGGTCATCGAGTGCGGCGGCGTCAGCATGCCAAGAAAGGCGCTACCCAAGATCGCTAGCCATGTGGTTCTGGTAGCTGATCCAGTCCTGCTGCCGTACCGCATTCGAGCACTCCCCCGGCACTACCAGGTCGCATCAGTCACCACGGGCTTTGTGAGCAATTCGACTGTGGCCTATCTAACCCGCAATGACTATCCCGAAGGCATGCTGCAGATCAGCATCCGGTATCCAGCGGGCATGCCGATGTACGGGGTGAGCAATTCAGCCCTGCTGGCCCATTACGCCAATGGCAGATACGGGGCCGTGTGCCGGCCGTTCGGAGACAGCCACATCTGCGTACGCGGGGAGATCAGCACGCCGGGCCCGATTGACATCGCAGACCAACACGGCGCCCTATCGGTGATTGATCAAATCGCTGCCGAGCTGGAACTGGCTGCCAGCCCCACAGATCTCACGAGCTGGTTCGACGCCCGAGATGCCTTGCCATCCTGAGCCGAGAATCTCCTTAGTCAGCGCCGGCGGCCGAAGGCGACCACAGCCACCAAGCCGATGATGAAGATCACACCCAGCACCGTGCCCTCAACACCATGTCCGGTAGCGATCAGATAGACGCACGCTGCTAGGAACGCAAGCGTGATCACGACTCCATAATTGAGACCGAGCGCATTGAGCCGCACCTCGCGCTGATCAAGGGCGGCGATGCGGTCGAGCTCCTTCTCGATCACTGCACGTGTCTCGGCATCAGCTTCCGCATAGACCTGCAGCGGATCCTGATAACGGTCATAT
>Ga0126310_10000239_pt1 | contig 17288 bp, 15 predicted proteins | sample Plot60_FD_92540 | JGI IMG/M metagenome (GOLD analysis project Ga0126310, IMG submission 92540) | Serpentine soil microbial communities from UC McLaughlin Reserve, CA, USA - Plot60 | ecosystem: Environmental > Terrestrial > Soil > Grasslands | place: USA: UC McLaughlin Reserve, Lake County... | reverse complement strand
TAGAACTAGTAATTGATGACTATAGTGGAACAATGAGCGCACTTGCTGTTACTGAAGAAATAAAGAAACTTGCGATGACGCTTACTCTTGATCAGATGGTCATGTTAGAAATTGAAAATAATAATAATAAATCGATCCAGGGTTTCACTATAAAGAATTTAACTTCTCCAGATATTCCTGATCACCTTCCTAACAGGTCTAAAGCAGAATACTATGCGGTTTTAATTTCCGACCTACATGTTGGTAGTAAATATTTTATGGAAACAGAATTTATCAGATTTTTAACCTGGCTTTCATCAAGTGAAGATGAACTTGTACGCAAAATCAGATTCTTATGTGTTGGTGGAGATTTAATTGACGGTATCGGGATATTTCCTAATCAGGATAAAGAATTACTTGAACTCAATACTAGCAAGCAAATGGAACATGCTATAGATTTGCTTGCTAAAATTCCAAAACATATTAAAGTTTTCGTAATTCCAGGCAACCACGATCCCGGCCGAAGGTCTCTACCGCAGCCTTCACTGCCGAGAAAAGATGCTGATAAATTATATTCATTTGAGAATTTCACAATGCTCGGAAATCCCGCCTTTCTAGAATTAAATGGTGTAAAGGTATTGATGTATCATGGACAGAGTTTAGACGATATTATTGCTACAACACCTGGTTTAAGTTATTCAAAGCCGGCAGAAGCTATGAAAGTATTACTGAAGGCTCGCCATTTATCACCGATATATGGACAACGTACTCCTATAGCACCTGAAAAAGAAGATATGATGGTGATTGCAGATGTTCCTGATGTGTTTCATTCAGGGCATGTCCATGTTATAGATGTTAAAAATTATCGGGGAACCCTGATCGTTAATTCAGGCGCATGGCAGGCGCAAACTAAATTTCAACAGACAATGGGTATTATGCCAACTCCAGGATTTGCAATTCTTATTAATCTGGCTACTCTACAGCCATTTCAAATAGACTTCAATCACTAACCATCAATAATGCAGAAAGAATTGGATCGTCTTTCAATGCTTCTTTAATAGTCAAAACTGGAACAGTAATTTTAATTCTCTGCGATCTACCATATCGGCCTTGGCTCATTATATTACTCATTACAAGACCGAGTTGATCGAGCTCACTTATTATTTGAGTTATACGGCGTTGTGTAAGTGGTTCTTGCTCAGTATGTTTGCATAATGATGAGTAAATTTCATATACTTCACCAGTATTGCCAATTTTTGATTTCATTATTGCCATTATTATTATCTTGGTATGTGTAGTAGAATTTTTTAATATCTCATAACTAGTATCTTTTTCTATTTTTTCTTGAGCTAATCTGATATGTTTTTCTTCTACCTTATCTGCTTTTTCTCTTTCGGCAATTTCGGCAGCAACCCTTAAGAGATCAATTGCTTTTCTTGCATCACCATTTTCCTTTCCAGCCATTGCTGCACACAGATTTATTGCTGCATTAGAAACAGCATCATCATTGAATGCTAAACTAGCTCTCTCTATCAGAATCTTCTGTAATTGTTCTACTTTATATGGATTAAATACCATTTCCTCCTCACTCAAACTGCTTCTAACACGGGGGTCAAGCTTATCTTTGAATGTGAGGCTGTTAGATATTCCAATTAAACTAATAAATCCTCCTTTGGAGATTCTTTCATTTGCCCTTGTAAAATTATACAGAATATCATCACCATTTTTATCTACTAGCGAATCAATTTCATCGAATACAATAACAACATTTAGTTTTTTCTTTCCAATAAATTCAAGAATTCTATCTGTCGCTTCGCCCATCGATAGTCCTGTGAAATGCACCTGTAATTTCTTTTCCTCTTTGTTAATTCCCATATTCTCCGCTATTTCATAAAGTACTTTGTATGCAGTATTTGCAGATTTTGTATTTATAATTGGCACTATAACTTCTAATTGCAGTTCCTTGGCTTTTTTATGTAGATGTTCAATTACTTTTTTAACTACTGCAGTTTTTCCAGTACCTGGTTTACCAAAAAGTAAAAGATTTGATGGTCTTGCGCCTTTGAGAACTACAGATAGTGCCTGAGCGACTGTTTTAGTTTCTTCGTCTCTAAATGGAAGCTTTTCAGGAACATAATCTATTGTTAATGTTCGACGGTTTTTTATCAAGGTTTTTCCCGTAGCAGCTTTTTCAAAGATATTATCAAGAAAGTCATCACTCATTCTTATCCACACCCCTATCTTTCTTATCCAGCAAAAGAAGAAACCTTGTTAATATAATGTTAACAGAATGTTAACAAATTGCTTTTAAACCATAAAATCTAATTTTATTGATTAATAAATAAAATAATTTATAAAATATTATTAAACTATGAGGAAAGGCTTGGACACGAAACAACAGGGTGCGACTTGCAACGAAAATTATTATATTCATAGGCATGTTAACATACTTATTTATTAAATCACAAAACTGTTGAATATGACCCCCTTATTTCGACTGGAGCGTTATTGTTGACGTTAACACTGTTAATATGAATAATTATACCCCTTTATTTCGACTGGAACTTTAAGATTCCTTGCAATTATATAAAAGTAGGTTAACATATTTCTACTGTTAATAACTTTATGACCATCTCATATAAAGTTAACAAAAACTAAGCTAATTGTTATCTTAGTTGTTACTATATCTGTTAAGTTGTTAACATGTTAACCTGTTAACAGGTAAAGATGCTCTAGATTGAGCGCAGGCAAAAAGAAGATAAAGATACAACTAGAAGACGCCGAAGGAGGCAAGTATAATCTTTCTCTAGAAGGAAATCTTTCAAAAGAGAAGATTATGAAAGTGTTCGAATTAATGGACCTTATAAACCTCGGTGGAAAGAATAACAATGGACATGGACATATTGATACGGAAAGCCAAAGCAAAAACAAGAACTTGGCATCCGTTGGCTCAAAGATATGGGATATAATTGAAAATAAATTTCCATATAGTACTTTTACATCATCTGACATCCTTGAGATATATGAAGATGAATATAATGAATCCGTACAGCTGAGTATAATCTCAACTTATTTGTCAAGATATTCTGACAGAGGTAAATTGGCCAGAAATCGAAAAGGAAAAGAATGGATATATAAGATAACTACTAGGTCATCGCAGATAATTGAGAGTCAGTCGAATCAGCATCCGCAGCATATACAACCCCTCCAGTTATCCCATGACGTCCCATCAACTGTGTACGACCTGCGTCAGTGATACTGTATTTAAAGGGCTTACTGTTAGTATCCCTAATCACCAATTTAGAATTATAAAGTTTCTTCATAAGACGTGATGTGTGTTCCCGTGTTCTTCCAACGGAATGTTGAATTTCTCTCGAAGTTCTTGGTTTCTCTATCAGCATTTTCAAGATAAAATCCATAGTGCCATTATACGAATCTGGATGTCTTGATGAGATATTCGACGCTGGCTGCGTGACGGTCGCTACATTACTCACAGTGGATATGTGATTATGCGGTCGAACTAACTGTGACTCATGGTGTGATGTTGTTGTTGCTGTGTTTTGTTCGTAGGATTCCGTATTAGCTGTGTCAATTTGGGGAGAAATATGCGAAGTATTACTTTGTATTGCTCTTAATTCCATTGTGTCTATTTTAACACGTAATTCAGTAATTACTTTATCATAGCTATTTAATCTATGGGTGTATTCTGAGACTATTGACTGAATAGCTTTGTCTTCTATATTAAATGGGAATTGAATTGATTTCTTCAACTTAGTATAAGATGTGATACTAAGCATACCTATTGCATATGATATAATAGGTATAATCAGATACAAGTTAGAACTTAAAATATCACTCATATCACGATATCTGATCAACACAATGATATAACTTTATAGAATAATAATAATTCATAAAGTATTCATTCTTTTTATCAATTCGTCAATCGTATATGTCACGGTTTCGCTTTGAAATGATGCAGAAATATCACTACTATTACTAGCAAACATCACGGTAAGTTGTTCACTAATACGTTCCATTACAATAAGTGTTTGGTTATCTATTACATTTAAAGATCTAAGCAATAGCAGACTATACAGAAGCCTCCTGACTTTCTGTTTACATTGCTTTATCTGTCTATAATAGGCACCGGGAGTAATGTTTGTCGGCCGGCCGTTGTTATTTAATTTTTTATAAATAATATCAATTTGTCTCTTAGTAAATGAAGAATTTGCAATTATATGGCTATAAACATTATAGGAATGGGAATGTGAATCTTTCATAAAGCTATACAAGTCTGTATAACTAAACAAGTTTTAAAAGTTTCGACCGGTGACGATATGTGTAGATGAATAAATATGTGTCTAAAATACCTATTTAGTATCTTATATTGAGAACAAATTCTGTCTTTCAATTATATAGTAAAATATCTATATTTGATATTTAATAAAATAGTTATATAGTATAAAGACATTTTTGCTTGCTCTTGATATCGTATCGAGCCTTGTTTTGCCTCGTCATCTTATTTGGTATTGTTGGATTTCAAGAGTCCGGAATTGCATTATGGTAGTCTCTTTAAGCTCCTGCCCTTTCTTCAACAAACTAAGGAGTAGCATCCACAACTTTATGATTAAGTAAAATCAAAAAGATGATTGTATAGAATATTATTATAAGTATTAGAAGGAAATATTATATTGTGAACGGTGAGGAGGAGGAAGGTATTAAGAATCGGAAAGAAACTACTTCTGCTAGCGCAACAACTGCCGCAACTGAGAATACAAAAGAAGAACTAACATCAGTAATCAAGCCAGAAACCACGGCCATCAACAAGGAGATTATGGTAATTACACCTCCACTAATCAAATATTCTAATGTTGTGGTTGTGCGACCATCGTCCCAAGAAAAAAGAGGAGAAGAAGATGACTCAATTTCAGATGAGGCCAAAGACGCTAGCAAATCATTAAAACAGACAGTTTCTACAGTAGGTGAAAGCGCAAAGCTTGGCAATAATAATGATATAGAAAAAGACAAGATTGTAAATAAAATCGATCATTCTTATAAACAACTAGATAACGAAGGTATCATAGGACAAAACACTGCTACCATTCCTGTTAATGAAGAGCGATTCTCAATTTCAAAAAATACCGTAATTGAAGATATAAAAATAGAAAAAAGATGGATCACTACTACTAAAAAAGTCGAGATACCTGTACCATATGAAGAAGTATATGTAAATGATAAATTGATAAAATTATTTGATGAGAAATATGATGATAGTATATTATCTAAACTAAAAGGTAAAATCCTAGATAGTATTGATAGAGGAGATAAGAATAAGCAACAGCATATAATATCACAGCAAGAAAATCAACCAAGAGGAGAATTGATTCCATTGTTCGATGATAAAGATGAGAATAACAACAATAACAATAATCAAGAAACTGAAAAGGTAATTCCTATCTTAGGTGAGGAGATAGTGGTTAGTAGAAGGACAGTAAAGATAGGGGAAATAGTAATTAAAAAGAGAAGAGTTACTGACAATAAGAAAATCAAGATAGATATTAAAAAGGAAAAGGTAATGTTAAAATACCCTGATGGAACTACAGAACAGATAACAGCATAATAATTGGTTGATGTATTCGAATGGTTATCGTCTTCATTTTGATATTGTAGTTAAAGAGAGAATAATATCCTACTATATCTGTCTAGTCTATAATTTGAAAGGATATTGTAATGCATGCATTGGCTCCTGCTACTATTATAGTAGTGTATATTTTATCTCATCGTAAATTGAAAAACAATAATGACTTTACCTTAACCAATTAGTTATGAACATTTTAGAATATTTCTCTCTATATATTTTATTTTCTTTATATTACAGAATATAACTTGAATGAGTAGTTAGTAGTACTGTTCAATTTCTTTGGCAAGCAGAAATTTACATGTATCATTATGAAAGAAGTTCGAGACCAAATTGAAATACAAGTCATATGTGCTATTCACTAAAAATTTAACTACCAATTAGATTTCAGCCAAATGGATACAATATTATTATTATTGACTAACTTTTATTATTCATCTTATCTATATTCTATAGTATCTATTATTATATCTGAATCATTCTTCAGTATTTATAGGACTATATTGTGATGTAAACATATACTAATAGCAATGATATATAGCTATAAACATTCCAAAAATAACTTGAAAGGAAGTATTGAGGATTATATTGTAAACGAACTTAAAAAACATGGTACATTATGTTTTCCTCTTATAGACTCAGAAAACTTTTCAAATGCTTCTTCTATTGCCAAGAAAGTTGAATTAATGGGCGCATCTGGCATCTTGGTTGGTGGATCCTCAGCAGTCGATCAACTTGAATTGAACGAGATAGTTTCAAGTATTAAATCACAAATCAAAATTCCAGTAATATTATTTCCTGGGAATATCACGGGAATAGCGCCAAAAGCTGATGCTATTCTCTTCAGTTCACTACTTAATTCAGAGAATCCTTACTTTATTACAGAAGCACAGGCCTTGGGAGCCCTCGCTGTCAAAAAATATGATATTGAACCGTTGCCAACTGGTTATTTGATTATTGGTGAGGGTACTACTGCATGGTTTGTCGGCAGGGCTCGTGCGGTTCCTTTCAATAAATCCGGAATAGCTATTATGTATTCACTGGCTGCTCAATATTTAGGTATGAGGTTTTTATATCTTGAGGCCGGCTCTGGTGCCATACAGAATGTCTCACCTCAAATGGTATCAGCAGTAAGAAAACACTATGAAGGAATACTCATTGTGGGTGGTGGAATCCGTACCCCAGAAACAGCAAAGGAAATAGCCAACGCCGGGGCTGATGCTATTGTAATTGGCACAATGATTGAAAAGGAGGGCAACTGGGAAGATAAATTCTCTTCAATTATAAATGCAATAAGGAGAGGATAATAACTAAGTCATGACAATCATAAGCGATGCAGAAATACGTCTAAAAGAGGTGAATATGCCTGAGTATTACCTAAATTATCAGCATGAAATTTTAAAGAATGTAGAAAGAAGCTTTGAATTGGCTACAATAGGTCGAAAGATGGGATTGGATGTTTCTGACAGAGTTGAGTCAAAGATTGCCTATGATCTGGCAGACAGGGTTGCAAAAATGCATAATATTGATATTGCCGACAGATTACGTGCCTTACTCTCACATACCACTAAAGAGAAGGCTGCGCTTAAAATTGCTGAGGAGATTGCTCTAGGAGAATACAGTGTGGACGATCTTAGAACCAGGCTGGATAATGCTGTTCGTGTTAGTCTAGCTGTGATGACAGAAGGTGTGACAGTTGCGCCATTGCAAGGAATTGCTGATGTGCAGTTAAAAAATAATTCAAACGGTAGTCAATATCTTTCAGTATCCTTTGCCGGTCCTATAAGATCTGCCGGAGGGACCGAGGCTGCTCTCACTATGTTAATAGCAGACCATATAAGAAAAGTTGCCGATGTAGATAAATACATTGCAAATTCATATGATGACGAAACAGGAAGATTTGTCGAAGAGTTGAGAATTTATGAACGCGAAGTTGGCAATTTCCAGTTTAAAATATTGGATGAAGATGTAATTAAATGCATAACTAATTTACCGGTAGAGCTTGCTGGTGTAGATACTGATCCAGTAGAAGTAGTAGGACATAGGGGGATGAATAGAATTTCTACTGACAGGGTACGCGGCGGTGCTCTTAGAGTAATGAATGATGGCCTTATAGGCCGAAGCAGAAAATTACTTAAACTTATTGAAATACTGAAACTAGATGGGTGGGATTGGCTTAATGATCTCAAAGGAGCAATCCAGACAGGAGATGACGACGATGCAGCGCATCACAGAATGTCTGAAGTGATTACTGGTAGGCCCGTACTTTCAATGACTAAGAGAATTGGTGGCTTCAGATTAAGATACGGTCGATGTTGCAATACTGGTTTTGCAACTATTGGAATTCACTCTGTTGTGCCTATTTTGTTAAACCATGCCATTGTTGTAGGAACACAAATAAAAATGGATGTACCAGGCAAGGCATCAACTATAGCACTCGTAGATACAATTGAGCCTCCACTGGTTAGACTTATTGATGGCAGTGTAGTGCAAGTATCCACAGTAGATCAGGCTACGAAAATCCGATCAAGAATTGATAAAATACTTTATCTCGGCGATATTCTAATAAGTTACGGCGATTTCCTTGAGAATAATGCTCAGCTGCTTCCTGCCAGTTATGTTGAAGAAATTTGGGCTTTACAATTGCATTCAAAATTGCTAACATTATCTTCTTCTGACTTCTCGATTGAGAAAATAAATAATGAGAGGCTGATCCAACTATCAAAAGATCCGTTTACAACCTTTCCGACAGTTGAAGAGGCATTTGAAATTAGCAAAAAGTTTGACATTCCTCTACATCCAAAATATTCATTTTATTGGGATTCTATTAATATAGAGGAAGTTTTATTATTGAAGGAAAAATTTTGTATACAAAAGCAGGAAAATCCTAACTTTGGTAATATTAATAATAATACTTCTGATACATATTTACTTTCACTTGATTACGATCCAAGAATAAAAGATATTCTGGAACGACTCGGCATAATTCATTCAGGGAATAATGGAGATAATACTATCAAGATTAATAGCCAAGATCAGTCTTATTCTTTGACTAGATTATTATTATTACCCTCTTCCCAATCGGCGGCTATAGAGAATATGGATGATATTACCAAAAGAATGTCCTCATCATTATCATATGTAACTACTACTACTACTACTACTACTACTACTAATAATAATAATAATAATAATAATAATAAGACAATAGATGTATGTGAATTTATATCCATCACATCAGGAATTGAAGTTAGCCGAAAATTTGCTTCATCAGTAGCAGTGAGGGTAGGACGTCCCGAAAAAGCTGCAGAGCGTAAAATGAAACCTCCAGTTCATGTGCTATTTCCTATAGGCTCCAAAGGTGGTGCGACACGTGATATTTTGAAGGCAGCAAATAATGAATCTTTTTACACTGAAATTTCAAATAGATTTTGTAATAATTGCAAACTTCCTTCACTTGGGATATGCTGCCGCAGTTGTAGAGCCTCTACTCCTCTTCGCAATCTATGTGTTCTTTGCAAGGAGCAGATTTTAGATGGTGCTGAAAAAAGCTTGTGCCATCGTTGCGGTAAAGAGGGCAAAACATATTCCCCGGTTAAATATCCATTGAAAGCAACGATTGAAGCAGCCGAGCGAAAACTTGGCATCAAAGCAACTGAGCCATTTAAGGGTGTCAAGGCTCTTATGAGCAGAGACAAAGCAACTGAGCCATTAGAAAAAGGGATATTACGACAAAAGTATAGCCTCTATACTTTTAAAGATGGGACTATTAGGTTTGATGCCACGAATGAACCATTGACTCACTTCAAATCGAACTGGATACTGACTAGTATAGAAAAATTAAGGGAATTAGGCTATACGAGAGATTATAGTGGCAAGGATCTTACATCATCTGATCAGTTGATCGAACTATTAATGCAAGACGTAGTAATACCTTTAGATTCTGCTAAACATTTACTTAATGTAGCAAAATTTGTTGATGAAGAACTTGTAAAAGTATACGGACTTGAACCTTTCTATAATGCTTCGTCTGTAGAAGACCTTGTAGGACATTTGACAGTAGGACTGGCGCCACATACTTCTGTAGGTATTATAGGAAGAATTATAGGATTTACAAATTCCCAAGTCTGTTTGGCATCTCCTATTTGGCACTCTGCAAAACGCAGAGATTGCGATGGTGATGCAGATTCTTTAATGTTATTAATGGATTCGTTCCTTAACTTTTCGTATGATTTCTTACCAGATAAAATTGGTGGACTTATGGATGCACCACTATTGATTCAACCAATCGTATTACCGTACGAAGTTCAAAGACAGGCTCATAATATCGATGTCACTGCATTTTATCCACTCGAATTTTATGAAGCAACATGGAAACAAGCCAAAGCCGGAGACTTATCTAATAAGATAGAATTAGTCAAAAATAGGATCGGAAATGAGAGCCAATTTTTCAACTATGCCTTTACACATTTTACTGGTTCGTTAACAACCACTATTCAACACAGTGCATACTCTACACTCAATACTATGAATGAGAAATTAGAGATGCAGATTGCCACTGCAAAGTTAATCAATGCTGTCGATCCTGACGAAGTTGTATCAATGGTACTTACGACACATATTTTACCAGATATTATGGGTAACATGCGATCATATTCTTCCCAGGCCTTCCGATGTAGCAACTGTGGAGAAAAGTATCGCAGAATGCCTTTAATAGGAAGATGTATTGGATGTAGAAACGAATTGTTACAAACAGTCACTCGAGGATCGGTTGAAAAATATGTTGGCATTGCAACCAATATGTGCAACCAATTTAAAATCAGCGATTACTTACGTAGCAGAATAGAAACCTTGATGATGGAGCTGAAATTAATCTTTAAGGAACAAAAGAAAGAACAATCTACTTTGACCGAATTCATGGGTTAATATTTGAAATTCACCTAAAGAAATTCTTTCAATTGCCACCAAAGAATTTCTTGACTGCTTCGCCGATTTGGGTAAAGAAATTTTCTACATTGTTTGTACTTATTGATTTATTAGTTGTTGTAGCGGCCAAAATTTTATTATTATCATAATTATCATCTGCATCTAATATTGTATGTGTTCCTGTATTATCATTCATAGTCTTCTGATTGATATCTGATGGTGATGATGTATTTTCAGTTGTATTAACCGTAGAGGCAGAAGAAGAAGAAATATTCTGGCCTTTAAAGGTTGTTGTATCTGGTTCATTGACGGTGGCATTTTCTGTCTGAGTTTTTTTTATTTCTTTTAATGACATGAAAGCATTGGGACTATCTATGCCACTACTATTATCTAAATCTAAAGCAATATTGTTTCCTGTCACTTTTTTTTCTAATTTGTCTATACTTTTTACGCCAACGTTATTAACATCTGTAATGTTTGCTACTGGAGTGATTCCGTTTTCGGATCGATTGGTAATCACTGTGTTATTGGCATTCTTTACCATATCGATTGTGTCATCCATCAATTTAGTAATTCTGTTGCCCATTATCATTTCAATTTTATCTTCAATAGTCATGCTGCTGGTCGTATTAAGATCTTGACTTTGTGCATTTGTCATCCAACTAGAGACATGAGCTAAGAATATTATTACTAAAGCTAATAATATAGAAACCATCAGTTTATATTTTATCATGGTTGGTGGTTTTCTTTCATATTTTATTAAGCAATGTTGTTCATTTGTTCATCCTAAGGTGTTAACTACTGCAGACTATATATTTAGTGAGGAGACAGAATCTGTTAGAATGTTGTATTAAAAATTATGATAAATCTTTCTTTTCTGACACACTATCTATTAACATGAATCAAAAAAGTCAGTAGTCATAGCTGCTATTACTGGTGATTGATTAGTGCAGGATGTATTATTGAAAAGAGACTTCTGAGATGGTAAAAAATACCATAAAGAAGTTCTCTTATTTTTATTTTTTGTGGATTTTCTATACAATTTTGTATCAATATGCATTTTGACTAAGTTAAAATAATAAAACTTTGAATATGTCTACTTTTGTATGATTTGCTGCCATTTCCTATTTACTACAGCTCTATAAGTTTATTATTGTCAGGGGAGAAATGAATACCTTAGTTTAATTACCCATTGTACATCCCGTAATACATACAATATTCTTGCATAACTGTTTTAAGTTGAACATTCTTATCTGAAGTCTATTGAGATTAGTAGTAGGGAAATAAAGAATGAACAAAGATCAAATCGATGTAACAATGCAAATATCAAAATATATTATTGATTATCTAGAAAAGAATAAACCAGACGAACATGCTGTCATTATTGCTCTTATTGGAGTATATTTTGGGTCAGTAGAGGCAGTAGTTAGAGATTATCGCAAGAATGGTTTAAGCGAAAGTGATATTCGTATATTTATTGACGCTTCGCTTAAACTCTTGGAGGAATCAAAACAAAAAATAATGGAACTAAGAAAAGAAAACTAGAAATGATATATACATTATATAAAGATAGTCAATGGATGTTTCTTTCGTTGATCGATTGATAATATAAAGGGCTCTAACAATGGAACAATATATTCTAGTCTAGTGAAGTTAAAATATATATATCATCAGATATCTTTTATACTTCCAATATTTTTACTCTATTAGATACCGATCTTGTATCAAAAAGTTATTTTATCAACATTTTGGTTGAGTCTAAGGGACAACAACAATAATTGTTGTTGATCAAATGTTCATGTGCGGTACGACCGATAGCCACAATAAAAAAAGCACAATTGAGCAAGACTTCTAAACAAATAATGTCTCTTCGCCTTTGCTTTATCATATCATTTTTTAGCATTACCAGTAAGGCTTATGTATTCATATGCACCTATAGCATTATCGAAAGCATAATGTACTTTTTGGAATTGTTTCCTAAAGTCAGCAACATCCTTTCTTACAATACCAGGATCCTGTTTTTCTACAATCACTCGTTTTATGAAATTTGCAATCTCTTTCATATCGCTTTCTTTCATGCCCAGTCTAGTTGTTTCAGGAACACCTATTCTAACTCCGCTTGGATGCATGTAGTGCCTACCTGCCTTGATATCTCCTGGTAGCAATTGTCTATTTAAAATTATATTCGCCTTTTCCAGATCCTTCTCGACAGTACCACCATCATCAAACATTGAAACATCAACTGCAATCTGATGTGATGCAGTATATCCCCTTTTTTCACCTAGCACCCCAAATCCAAATCCAGCCAGAGCTTCAGCGAGTGCCTTTGCATTTCTAATTACTTGTTTTGCATATTCCTTTCCAAACTCTAATGATTCTGCTAAGGCAATAGCCTTGCCTGCAACATGATGTAAATGATGACTGCTAGTGTTACCAGGAAAGATTGCTTTCTTGATCGCTTCTGAATATTTTTCTAATGATACAATAATTCCTCCCTGCGGACCCCATAGGGTTTTGTGTGAGCTCATAGTCATGGAGTCTGCTCCTTCTTTTAATGGGTCTTGAAATTCCCCTCCTGCAATTAGCCCTGCAACATGTGCTCCATCATAATTAATATACATGTTGTGATCATGCATAAAGCCTGCCAGTTCTTTTACAGGATGAGGAAAAAGAAACAGACTGCCTCCAAACATTCCTATCTTCGGTGATTTTCCATCATGTATCATCTGTTGGATCTTCTTTTTTGTGGCATCCACATCTATTGTCATTTCCTCCTTTGAAAAAGGATAGTGTTCAATAAATAGTCCATGAACAAGACCTGCAGTACCAAAATGTTCTTTCTTTCCATGAGAAATATGCCCTCCACTGGGAATAGAAGCAGCCATCATATAGTCACCTGGACTTGAGAATGCAGAATAAATTGCTAGATTTGCAACTACACCTGACGTTGCCCTAGAGTCGGCAAATTCTGCTCTGAAAACCTTTTTTGCTAAATCATTGCAGATGATCTCAACCTGATCTATGTAAATACAGCCAGCATAAACTCTCTCGCCAGGCCATCCCTCAGCATATCTATTACCAAAGTCTGATATTACTGCTTCTCTTACAGCTGGGCTTGGTATATTTTCACTTGCGATTAGAGGAATTGATTTATCAAACCATATATGATGTTCTTTCATTAGTTGTATTACTTTATCATAGGACGTTTTAGCACTCATTTAGATTCATAATCTTGGCTTTCTTGTCCTAATTTAAAAATATTGCATATCTATACTCTATTTGAAAAATGCAATTATTATATGCATTACACATATTACTTTTCAAAGTTTCTAGCCTAAGTTTCAAAAACACCAACTTGTTATTGATAGCTGATGATGATGATTTAGTAATATCGTTGTATATTAAAAGACAACAGCAAAAATGAATATAAACAGTATATAAATTTGTATGATTATGCTGTCATACGATATGTTTATAGTATAAGCTATACCTTCAACTTTAGGATATTTGACCTATAGAAAAATCGCTTTTCTGTAATTAGCAAAGCTTAAAAACAATCGAAGTACTTGAGATTTTAAAAACATTTGTAAAGGTATAATTCATCAGATAGAACAATATACATAACAGCAGAAGAAAGCAGTTGAATTCAAAGTTACAGCTCAAGAGAATATAAATATTTAAAAAAATATTCTAAAATTATCCATAATCAAAAATTAGCAGCAGATCAACGCAGCCTAGACAAATATTAAAAAAGCTGTAGATGAGATTGTTAATAAGAAATACTGTGTAAATATGCAGCATCATCTTCTTCTTCTTCTATTGATTTGCAATCCCTACTATAATCATTATAAATTGACGAATTCTAATTTAGAACTCTTAGAGAAGTATCTAACTATATTACCATATATACTCTATACTTATAGACTAACAATTTAATATGTATATAAAATATATATAAATAAAACAAAAATGTCTGAAATATCTCCAATAAGAAAAAATGATAGCTATATCGAACTATTAGATAAGATTGTAAACATTTTAGTTGTTATGATTATCTTAGTTGGAATTATAACTGCCTTATTTATGATTCAATTCATTGATCATTATCTTTTTGATGGTGTATATGCTAGCAGTAATATAGAATTGATGGTACCCATTGTGCTATCACTTGAATATTAGAATTCCTACAATAAGAATAGAGAACAAGAAGCCTTAAACCTTTCAAAAGACCATACGATCCTCTTAAGCTAAGTTAATCAAAGATAATCTAAAGCTGAATTAAATCAAATATTAATGTAGTAGTAGAAATATTTGAGCATGTAAGAGGACTAAAATATGTTATCGTGTATACAAATAAAGCACTTAAGTCAGTTGGCGAAAGTCTCTATGCTATTGGACAGAAGCACTCACTGATATGTTATATTTCTAAATTGTAATGGATTATGAGCGTCCATACGCGGATATCGGTAATTAAATCAGATTATTTTTTCTAAAACTAAAACCACACCATAAAACCAATAAGGCAGGCAGGAGGTTTCACTCAGTCAATGCCATAAAACCTATCTACCTCTGTATCTTTTTTGTATTTCTAGAGAGTGTTTGCTCTGCTGCTGCTTAGCCTGGTTGCGTTATTATCACTTGATGTTTGTTCAAATGTTTTTGCAACGTTCACACCTATTCTTGAAAATTCCTTTGTGCTATCTTTTGCTTGCTGCAATGATGTTTTTGAATGCCTCCATATTTCCAAATATCATGTTATTTGTTACCCTGGTTGCAGTAATGACATTATTTGCAAAATTGCTGACAATGTTTGCATATACTTCAGATACTCTTCTTGGAGAGAATAGTGTTGCCCAATTTGCTGTTATATCATTTACATTCTCGCCATATGGGGTCAATACTGATTGAAACGAATTGATAATTTGTTTTTGTGATTCTACATAATTATCAGCTATTTCTCTAGCAGCTTGAATAGTTTGTTCTTGATAATCACTAACTGCCTGCGTATAACGTGGAATTTGACTTCTAGATTCATCTATTGATCTTCTAATATTGTCTCTAGTCTCATCTAATGATCTGCTCACTAAGTGATGTTGTTCTTGTAGTTGTTGAGATGGTGATACTGTAGTTGATGATGATGGTGATGTTACTGTTGTTGTTGTTGTTTTTTGTTCTTCTTTCTTAGATGACATGTATATATTACGCAATATACGTATATAACCCTTGCCATTAAATGGTATAAAATACCATTTAATGGACAACTAATTTACAATAAAGAATAGAGGAGACAACCAACAGTATATATCACTTTGCTTAAATAATGTAGCAAAATTATGATCGACCTATAATAGATTAAAAGAAGTATGTATATGTGTGTGTATACATGCATATTATATTCATATACAAGGAATAAAAAATAATTACAAAGGTGAGATAATTTAGAGGTAGAGCAGCAGCGTCAAACTATACTTAACTTGTACAATTCTGGAATTACATCAGATATAATTGCATTGCAGATAGATGATGTTAGCCAACAAGAAGTTGACAAGATTATTGAAAATGCAAGTATAGAACAAGAAGAAAGAAAAAAAGATATCTATCAAACAAACATCAAATATTTCCTCTGTTGGTTCTTTTTATCTTGATGCAGTAGTAAATATCGACTTAGCCATCAAACAAGCACAGACTAGAATGTGGAATGTGGAAAGGTTTGAAAATAGAAACTGAATTTAACATCTCATTAGATGAGACACAGGATATTCTAGAGAGATATAATAAATCTAAAGTTAATCTTGTAATTTTACATATTGATCTATTAGATGCAATCAAACTTTCAATGACTCTTCCTGCTAACAGATTTGTAACATTAATTCAGACACTTACTCAGGAAATGTCTCTTATGATAAGAGCTTATGGAGGATACATATTGAAGTATGTAGGCAATGCAATTGCAGCCTTTTTCATTACTAATTCAGGTGATTTGTATTTATCTTGTATCAATGCAGTAAATTGTGCATATGCTATGATTAGAGTAGTACAGGAAGGTATCAATCCTATTCTAAATCAATACGATTATCCAGAAATAAGACTAAGAGTTGGAATAGACATTGGCGAGAATGCAGTAGTACAGTATGGATGGGATGTTTTGATTTAGACAACAAGCAGATAGTGAAAAAGCAGCATCTTGACACTTTGAGTTATACTGTTAGCATTGCAGCTAAAATGAAAGCACTTGCAAGACCTGATCAAATTATAGTAGGCCAATTAGTATATGATATGCTAGATAGCAAACAAAAAAGTACATTTAATATATTGCTAATTAGTTCCGACATCTGGAATTATATTAGTAGCAATACTGGAGATATTTATCGCCTATATGGTAGTATGACCAAAGACGATATAATGCATACACAAATTCACAAATTTGAACATAGCAGTTAACTTTTTTCTTCAATTAGTTGTATGACTGGATGAAAATACGTGCATTCCAGACTCAGGAATTCCCAGTAATTCCCTGTGCTACAAGTACGGAATAGCAACCAAGACCGCAATCTTCACAAATCGGCTTTAATGCTTTGCTATCTGCACTTCCTATACAACACGGTTGCTTTACCCTTCCCATATGATCTAATGAGAGTATAGCCCATGATGGACAATTAACAGGTATAGTTCCAACACCTCCCCAATTACCTTTCATTAATGATAATTGCTTCTCATCATTAATGACAAAATTAGGATAATT
>Ga0126310_10000238_pt1 | contig 17329 bp, 18 predicted proteins | sample Plot60_FD_92540 | JGI IMG/M metagenome (GOLD analysis project Ga0126310, IMG submission 92540) | Serpentine soil microbial communities from UC McLaughlin Reserve, CA, USA - Plot60 | ecosystem: Environmental > Terrestrial > Soil > Grasslands | place: USA: UC McLaughlin Reserve, Lake County... | reverse complement strand
TAGCATTCCGGCGTTGGCCGCCCCTGCTCCTCGGGTGCCGGACGACCTCGGGGCTGTGGCGCAGCTGGTAGCGCATCTGCATGGCATGCAGAGGGTCAGGGGTTCGAGTCCCCTCAGCTCCACCCGCATCACCGCTGGTCAGAGGCACTTTGGGGACCTCCTCGAAAGGACCTCGACTGTCTCACCACCCCGATTGGTCACCGATTGGTCATGCGGCTGCCTGACGATGAGCGCGTCGGCCGCGTCAGCCGCCCTCTGGCCCACGCCCTCGAGGAGGTGGGAGTAGGTGTCCGAGGTCGTCTTGAGCCGCGAGTGCCCCAACTCCCTGGACACGATCACCATGTCGGCGCCGGCTGCCAGCATCAGCGACGCTCGGCCGTGACGCAGGTCATGGAGCCTGATCCGACGCACCCCCGCGGCCTTCGCTAGCGCGATGAACGTCTTGGTGACGTGGTTGGGCTTCCATGGGTCGCCGCCGGCGTCTGCGAAGACCAAGCCGTGGTCGGTGTAAGCGTCGCCCCACTCGGCTCGCTCCGCGTCCTGGCGGAGGCGGTGCTCGAGGAGCACACCTACCGCAGCCTGCGACAATGCGACGCGCCGGGCCTCGCCGGATTCGGTCTTGGGCGGCCCGAAGGCGAGGTTGCGGTGGATGCGTCCGCAGGCCGCGCATGGCGCGTCCTGCCCTTCGGGAACCGCCCGTTGGACCAGCTGCTGGCGGACGACCAGGAAACCTTGCTCGACGTCGACGTCCTCGTGGCGGAGGCCAAGTGCTTCGCCGCGACGAAGTCCGGACATCGCCATCAGCTCGAAGATGGCCCCAAGCGGGTGCCGGCCGACGTAGTCGAGGAACGTGCCCAGCTCGCTGCCGTTCCAGCGGTTCACCCTGGCGCGCTGCTCCTTGGGAACCGATGCGTCCGCGGCCGGGTTGTGCCGGATCAGGCGCTCGCGACACGCATCGCTCAGCGCCGACCGCTTGGTAATGGCTGGGTTCATGGCAGTGCTCGAGCTGTGGGGTCCACCGCCTGACGTTCGAGAGCAGGCGTACCAGGCGTTCACGGCGCAGCTCAGGCTGTCGCGGGCGCTGGAGTCGTGAGACGGACAAAACCACCTAACACGCATCGGCTGCTTGGCCGAAACCTGTTGTAGCCGCCTGCCCTACATCGACCGCCTTCCATGGGGTCACAGAATTCGTACGCCTTCCATGGCGTCGAGTCGCTGACGACCTACCTCACCACCGTCATCGGTCCGCGTGACGCCCACTAGGAACGCACTCACATGCCGATCTGCGGGCGACCCGCGGCACCTGGAGCCGCTATGCCCTACGAGTCGTTGTGCGCCGGCTCGGGACGCCTGCGTCCCGGTTCGTCGCGAAGGTCGTTGAGAGCATTCAGGCACCCACGCCCTTATCTGTCGATGCGGATCGAGTCGAGGACCGCCTGCAGTTTCGCACGGGCCTCAGGTGAATGCGGGGAGCGATTCTGGGTCACGAACACCTGGCGTTGGTTGCCCACCTCGAACGTGTAGACACTCGCGACTGCGCCGGGGAAGAGCACGAAGTAGTTGTCTGCTGGCGCGCTGTGCCAGATCTGAAGTCCGAGAACGTCGTCGTCGGCTCCCCGGCAGTCCTCCAGGTCGAGGCCCTTCGGGACCCTCAGGTCGACCCGGGTCGCCGGGTAGCCGCCCAGGGTGGTCTTCACCGGCCGGCCGGTCGCCGGGCCCGGCTGCCTGCGCAGCGCCGTGATCAGGTCCTGGACCCGGGGGCCCACTGCTTTGGGGACACCATCACCGCGACACGCATCGGTGAAGATCTCGTCGACCACGGCGGCCTCGAGGGTGAGGTCCTGATGAGGCTCGTGGTGGTAGATGTTGCCGTACTGAACGGTCCAGTCCTCCGGGAACGCAATCGTGAAGTCGACGGCCGACCATGTGGAGCTCGGGATCCGGTAGGTACCGGGCTCGATCGCCTGGTCCTTCGCCCCGTCACCGGAAGGCATCGAGCCGAACGTGGGAGAAGGTGGTCCCGGCGACGCCGGCGGCGGAGATGCGCTCTCGCGGCCAATGACGAGCGAACTTCCGGCCGCGACGAGGGCGATCACGACGGCCGCGGCGGCTGCCATCATCATGGTGTGAGTCCGGCGTCGTTTCGCCGCGCGGTGCTCGATCGGGGCGAAGTCGGGCGGCTTGACCGCCTGTGCCGCGGCGTGGGAGATGTCGGCTTTCAGGAGCCGGTCGAGATCAGCCATGACGGGCCTCTTCGCTGGAGTCGTAGATGTCGGCGAGCAGGACCGCGAGCGCGGCACGTCCTCGGGACAGTCGTGCCTTGACGGTGCCGACCGGTGAGCCGGTGGCCGCGGCGACCTCGTGGATAGGGAGGTCGGCCAGGTAGTGCAACGCGATCGCTTCTCGCTGGGCGGCGGGCAGCTTTCGAAGCGCTGCTATCAACACCAACCGGTCGTCGTCCAGTGCCGGGTGGCGGACCTCGTCCCCTCCTCGCGCTGCAGCCAGCCGGCGCCAGCGGAAGCGGGTGCGGCTCACGTTGACCGCGACCGTGCGCAGCCACGCCTCCGGGTTGTCGAGATGGACGAAGGTGCGCTGGTGCTGCACTGCGCGTGCGAAGGCCTCCGCGACCACCTCCTCCGCCTCGGTGAGGTCGCCGCACACGCCGTACAGCTGTCCGACCAGGCGGCGGTACGACGCCTCGAAGACGTCGCGCACCATGTCGGTGTCACTCAAGCCCTCACGACCCGTCAGCGGTTGGAAAGGTTGCAAGCCCATGGCTTGTCTATCCGACGCGGATGGAGTCGAGGACGCCCTGCACTTCAGCCCGGTCCTCCGGCGCGCGTGAGAATTGCTGTGTCAGGAACACCTGGCGGTGGCCGGCCACGTCGAGAATGTAGATGCTGGCCGTGCCCCTGTGCTGCAGCACGAAGTACTTCTCTGCTGGCGCGCTGTACCACAGCTGGAGTCCGAGAACGTCGTCATCGGCCAGGCGGCAGGACTCCAGGTCGAGCCGCTTGGGAATCTTCAGGTCGATCCGGGTCGCCGGGTAGCCGCCCAGGGTGGTCTTCACCGGTTCGCTCGCGACCGGGCCCTTCTGTTCGAGCAGCGCGGTGACCAGGTCGTCTACCCTGGGCCCCAACGCCTTGGGGATGCCCTCACCGTGACACGAGTCGGTGTAGATCTCATCGAGGTCGATGGCGTAGAACTCAGCGGTCTCTCCCCGCTGGTCGTTCTGGTGGTAGACGTGGCCGTACTGGACCGTCCAGCCCTCCGGGAACGTGACCGTGAAGTCCGCGGCCGACCACTCAGAGCTCGGGACCCGGTACCTGCCCGGCTCTATGGCCTCCTCGACATCCCCGTAGCTGGCAGGCATCGAACGAAGCGTGGCGGAAGGGGTTCCCGGTGCTGCAGGAGACCGAGACTCAGCGGACGAACCGTCGCCGCAGCCCGCGAGTCCCACAAGTAGAAACAGTCCGACCACCAGCGCCGGTCGGCTCACCACAGCCGCGCGTGTCTTGTTCTGTGTCATGCACTCACGACCAGCGAACGGTCCGAAAGGTTGCACACCGCGACGATCCCATCCCGCCGTCGTGTTTCGGCGATACCCGAACACTCAGGAGTGGCGCACTATCATGCCGCTGTCCGGCTCACTCACATGCCGATGTGCGGTCGCACAGCGGAAGGTCTAGCCGGGGCTCTCACCCGTTGTCGCGTCGGCATGGCGGTGGGCGACCCGCCAGCCGGCCTCCTCGAGCCGGTAGACCGTCGTCACTCGGAGGGAAACCGGCGCTGACTCAACAACCCCACCTAGTCGTGCCTTGAACCGATGGATCTTCACCTCATAGGCAAGCTCTGTCGTGGTGAACATCGAAATCCGCTCAACCTCAAACGCCTCACCGTCGGTGACCTGCGATGCGGCCCGCCTCCCCCCATCCCGCACAGCCGGCCAGCCCCGCACCGGCGGCCAAACGGGTTGGCAAGAGTCGCGTCATCGCGTCTGGACCACAGTGCCAAGACGGGGCTGGATCGCCCTGGATGAAAGCCTCGAGCGGCCCCTCCAGCACGGTCGTCCACCCGAATAGCCTCTACGGCACCGCACATTCTCTGGGAGCCGGTCCGGAGGCCCGCCGTACTCTCTTTCCCAAGACCAGGCGCGGTGGGCCTCTGGGCAGTAGTGACTTCCAACTCAGCACGGGGAATGAGTTCGAGGTCCATCCGACCCGAGCGGCTACGGATGGGGCCGTCCCGCTGGCTCTGGGACAGTTGGGGCGGTTTGCTCGACCGGGAGGCAACGCCCTAAAGGGGACGCCAGCCGTCAACGTCCGCACATGCCGTTGTCCGTTAGACGCATGCAGAGGAGCGGTGAACGGGCAGGAGGTCTAGTGTCATCGGAAGGGACGTCCCGAGGGAGGCACCATGAGCGGCGACGACCGCGACGCGGAGAGCCTGTTGGCGGCTATCGATCTGTTCAACGGGTTATCACGCGAGCAGCTGCGGAAGCTCGTCGACCGGAGTCGGGTCATCCCTCACCAGAGCGGACGGAAGCTGACGTCGGAAGGGGACCACGCCTATGCCCTCCACGTCATCCTCAAGGGCCGCGCCACGGTGGCCGTCGCCGGCTCGGAGGTACGGGCGATCGGGCGCGGCGACTACTTCGGCGAAATCAGCATGATCGATGGCAAGCCCCGGTCGGCGACTGTGACGGCGATTGAGCCAATGACGACGATGACCATCTCCCACACCGAGTTCCAGCGTCTGCTGAGCGAAGAGCCCGACTTTTGAAGGCGCCTACTGACGAGCCTATGTGCACGGCTCCGTGACGTGAGGACCCGTTAGCACAGGGCTGGCCTCCCGTCCGCCACGTCCCTAACCCCCGCTCATGCCGCTGTCCGAGCGCCCTCTCATGCCGAGAGTCTGACGTTTCACATGACCGATGTGCGGATGGGCCTTGTCGACCCGCGGGCAAACCGTCAGATGCAGCACCTCGTGGGACACTGACGTTGATGTGTGATGCCGCGCTGGCCTTGATAGGACACCGCGTCATCGTCACTGGGGTAGCCGGATCCGGGAAGAGCACTTTCGCCGTCGCGCTCGCAGCCAAGACCGGCTTGCCGGTCATTCATCTGGACCTCCACTTTTGGAGGCCCGGCTGGGTTGCACCGTCGGAGACCGAGTGGCGCGAGAAGCAAAGTGGCGTGCTCGCCGGCGACGCCTGGATCGCCGACGGGAACTACCACGAGACACTCGCTCTTCGGCTCAAACGCGCGGACACGGTGGTGGTTCTCGACATGCCGTGGTGGCTATGCGCAGGACGCGCAACCTTGCGCGGCTTTCGAATGCCGGGCGCGTTGCCCGAAGGGTGCGACTATTCGGCCTGGCTGCGGTTGCGCGATGAGTGGCGTTTGGCCGTCCTCATCTGGCGGGGTCGCCGCTCAGAACCCCAGCGCGAACAGAAGATCATTTCGCAGCATGGGAAGCATGTGGCCCTGCACGTGCTCAGATCCAAGCGTGCGGTCCAGGAGTTCCTCGACGGTCTGAACGCCGACCACGCGGAAGCCGACGAGGGATGATCGTTCGCCGAGCGACACGCTCCCCCGGTATGACAATGACTTCCGCGACGCTTACTCGAGCCGCCGGTGCCGCCGCCTTTGCCGCCGGCGTGGTCCTGATGGCAGTTCAGATCGGCCATCCGGAGCTGAAGTCGAACTCGATCCAGACCACCAACGTCGAGGTGCGCGACTCGTTCAAGGTGCTCGTGTGCGCCCTCGCCCTGGCCGGGCGGGAGGGCGTTTCACCCAGCCAATTTTGGTTCGCAGGAATGTGTCATGCCCCGGCCGGAGGCTCTGGCACGTACGGCTTAGCTATCTTCAGCCATGGACCGACGCCTAGACCGAAGGAAGGTCCACAACGGCGATCAAGCGAGCAGGACAGCTGGAGCGGCACCATTTTCCTGTGACCGCCACCGACACCTTCGCCTCCTTCGTCGACCACCTGGCCGAGGCGCTCGACGACCACGGGGCGAGGGCCTGGGAGCGGCTGCACTTTTCCCGCTTCCACTTCGATCGTCTCATCACTGGGGTGGCGGGCGAACCGCCGGCGGCGTTTCGGCGGCGCATCCTGCTGGAGCGCGCGGCGTACCGCATGATCACCACCACCGCGCCGCTCATCGACATCGCCGTGGAGGCCGGCTACGGCTCACACGAGGCCTTCACGCGGGCGTTCGCCAAGGCTTACGGCGTCGCGCCGGCCGCCTGGCGTGCCCGACCCACCCAGATCCGGATCGCCGCACCGAGCGGCGTCCACTTCCACCCGCCCGGCAGCCTCCGGATGCCGGCCCGACCTGATCCGAAGGTGACTGCCATGGACCTGTTGACGAGCATGGTCGAACATCACATCTGGCTCACAGGCGAGATGATCCGCCTCGCCGGCCGCCTCACTGAAGAGCAGTTCGACACTCCGATCGTCCTTGATGTTGACGAGGACCGGCAGACGATCCGCTCCCTGTTGTCACGTCTGGTCGGTCAGATGGGGATGTGGAACGCCGCCATGGCGGATCGCGAGTACGACTGGTCGGTCGAGGACCATGAGACCCTCGACTCGCTCCGCGACCGGCTCTCGATCGAGGGGCCGACCTACCTCTCGCACGTGCGCAGTGTGGCCGAGCGGAACGCCCTCGACGAGACCTTCGTCGACGCGCTTTGCGAGCCTGCCGAGGTCTTCACCTACGGCGGCATGATCGCCCACGTGCTGACGTTTGCCGCCCACCGACGCACGCTCGTGGCGCTCGCCCTCGACAAGCACGGGATCAACGAGCTGGGTTGGGGCGACCCGATGCTCTGGGTCGCCGGGCAACGGTGAACAAACCTGTACCGGCGCTGTGAACGGTCCTCCGGGGGCGCTTGCTCCGGGCGTCGATGCGAGCCCGCCAACGACTTCGTGCGGTTTTCCAGTCGCGTACCCGCCGCCCGCACTGGGCCACAGCTCAGTACGGTGAACCCCGTGACCGGCGGGGGACCACCACGTCTCTTACCGTGGCGCCGCCTCTGCGCGGGCGAGCTCCCGTATCTCGTGGCGTCGCACAACGCGCCAGACGACGTAAGCGATGGCGCCGGTTATCAGGGGCAGCGCGTAGGTCAGAGCGCGGTAGACCAGGACACCCGCGACCACCGCGCTCTGGTCCTCGTCGCCGAGCACTGTCATATACGCCGCCGTGTAGGCGACCTCGGCGACCCCGACAGCCCCGGGGGTGATCGGGACGATCGTCGCAAGCCGCCCGACCGAGTAGAGGAACAGGCCCATCGACATCGGCATCAGGGACTTCTCGACGCCGCAGGCCCACAGGCAGGCGACCAGGAGGATGCCGTTGAGGAGATAGCCACCGCCAATGCACACGGAGAGGACGACCGAGCTCCCGCGCACCTGCTGCAACGTGTCGGCGCGGATCTGGCTCGCCTGGTCGGGCCAGGTCGTGAGCCGCTCCTTGCCGAACAAGCGTCGCACTGGATTGAGGCATGACTGACCGACGCGCCCGACTAGCCGCGCTAGGGGCTCGCTGCGCGCGATCCCTATGACCAGGACCAGCGTCACCACCGTCAGGGTCACAGCGATCAGAGCCACCACCCACAGGCTGTGGGTGCCAGTCCTGGCGGGCATCCCCAGCACGACCCAGAGAAGGAGGAAGAGACCCGGGGCTGTGAAGACCAGGGCATCGGTGATCACGCTAACCCCGACCGTGGCCCCGGCGAACCGCTCGGCGCTCACCCCCCAGCCGCGGAGCACGACGTACTGGGTGGCCGTCCCCGAGGGCCCGGGAATGACGTTGCTCGCCGCGGAGGAGGACTCACGCGCGATCACGGAACGGAAGAAGGACAGCCCCGGGATCAGCGGAAGGTATGCCGCCGCCAGCAGCGCGCGGATGACGAGCGCGGCGATCAGCAGCGCCACGACGGTGCCAGCCGACATCGAGGTGATCGAGGCCCACACTTCTTCAAGGCTCCCGATCTGCGGGATGATGAGCAGGAACAACCCCACCAAGAGCGCGCCAGAAAGGAAGGCGCTCAGGACCTTCATCAGCACCGACCCGGGTCCTGGCCGTGCGCCCATCGCCTCCGGGGAGAGGCCTGCGGTCGCGTCCTCCTGCCGAGCCATCCCGTCCTCGGTCATGGGGAAACGGTAGCCCTGGCCGCCTGGCTCGAGGGAGACTCGACGTGACTTCGTTTCCCATACCTGTTCGGCGGCGGGTGCGGAGCCGGAGTAAGACTCGGCGATCACGCTCCTCGGCCGCTCATCGGTGTGAGTGCGCTTCCCGGCCTCCGCCGTGACGATGCCCCGCGTCTCGGGATCCGGAGCCGGGCTGCCTGAGCCACCTGGCGGAGGCCCCCGCAGCGCAGCGATACCCCCGGGCGTCGGCAACCAGGTCGGCCTTGTGCCCACCGGCCATCTCGTGGCCCCGCGGCTTTAAGACACCACCTCGACACCAGTGGCTTCGGTGAACGGAAGTGTTGCGCTGACCCATTGAGACCACCGGCATGTGAGTGCTTTTCGACCGCCTTCCCTACGGCCAGGTCATGGCGTTCGGTGACCACGACCTGGACCGCAACGGGTCGATGGGTGTTCACCGTCACCGACGACCTGAAGGACGCCGTGGTGACGGCGTCGTACTACAAGCGTTGGCACACCCATGCGGCAGCCTGACGATGCGTCGAGCAACAACGCGGGGGTCGGAATCGGCGGGCTGCACCTACCGCTAACCGGCGACGGCCTGGATGCCGCCACTCGGTAGCGCCCTGAACCGGTCCAGCATCACCGGGATCCAGAAGTCATGGACGTGATGATCCGGGCGGCCAGGCCCTCACAGGTCACGCCACCCGGGCAGCGTCTCCGTCAGCGCGTGGGTCAAGGCCCACACCCGCAGACGGGCGCGCTTTAGAGCGTCGCGGGTTTCTATTGCATAGTCCAGGTCCGCAGGCCTGCTGGGAAGCTGCCCGGTCAGCCTCGACCGTCGCGGCGAAGCAGCGTCCAGCGAGGCTCTGCGTCCACCTCGCCGGCTTCCTCGAGCCGGTCCATCCGCAGGTCGAGGACTACGCGGTTGCGGTCATTGTTGGCCTTGGTCGCTGACTCGAGGGCTGTAACGCCGGCCTTCCTGACGTCCTTAAGACGTCCGCGGCCCGCAGCAGTGGCTTGATCCGATCCACGAGCCCGGAAGTGAGCAGCTCCTCACTCGCATCTGCGAACTCTCCGCGTGGAAGCAGGAACCCGCAACAAGTCCGAAGCTGACCGTCGAGGCACACGTGGGTTTGGCCGACCTGGCGATGTGGAACATCAACCTTTCGACGGGGGTGAGATCCTCGATACCCATGCGGCGGATGATCCCACCAGACGCCAGGGGGTCTCTTGACCGACTTGTGGTCTGGTCACACGATGGTCACGCATTCGGTGTGCTCGACCGGTCGGGGCGACATGGACCGACACGGCGAGGCGCGGCTGACCTGCAGTTTCGGCATACTCCGTCACCAACCGTCATCGTCTGACAGGCGTTCGGTCTGCATGGCATGCAGAGGGTCAGGGGTTCGAGTCCCCTCAGCTCCACTCGTACTAGGCGCCGTGGTCAGTTTGGGAGCGGCCGTTCGGCGCGACCTGAGGGTCATGCTGTCGGGACGATTGCCGACGCGTGCGCGTCATCGCTGCGTGCGTCTGCCTCGCAGTGAGAGGTGGAGTCGGGAGCGTGGTGAAGGCCGGTCGATCTGTTTGGATCCCGTCTAGAAAGATCGTTAAGTAGCGGCGGTACAGGTCGGGCTCGATCGCTCGGCTTCTGTCCATGATCGCCGACAGGGCTACCTGCATGAAGATGACGTCCGTCTGGTCGAGGTCTGGTCGAACAGCTCCATCCCTCTTGGCCCGCTCGACAAGCTGCGTGATCAACGGCGCGATCCGGGTGCGAGCGTCGGTGGTTCGCTCCAGGCCGAGCGCAGGATTGTTCATGATCTGGTTGAGGCCCAGGTCACCAAACTGCATGCGCAAGGAGCGCTCTAGAAACGTGACGAGGCCCTGCCAAGAGTCGGGCTCATCAAGGGCTTCTTGTGCCGCGGCGGCAATGTCCTGTAGCCCTTCTTCGAATAGCGCGTCGATGACCTCTTCCTTGTTCGCAAAACGGCGGTAGGCCGTGCCGACCCCCACGCCAGCGTGGTGGGCGATGTCATTCAGCGTCACGTTGAGCCCCTGCTCGGCGAAGAGTTCGCGGGCCGCAGCAAGCAGGCGCTCGCGGTTCTGAGCTGCGTCTTTGCGTAGTGAGCGGGCCGTGGCCTCTGGCATGCCTCCATCATAGCACAGAAGCGGATTGACAGTATCCACTTACGTGCTACAGTGGAAAACAAGCGGATGCAGTGCATCCGGATTTAGACCGAGTGCACAGACCGGACTCGCGCTGCGGTCACCACGAAGCGGCATTCATCGAAGATCTGAAGGAGGGAGACGTGACAGTCACGGCGAGCGACACAACGACCGGCAGACGAGATCCCGGCCACGCCAGCTTCGCGCTGGGGGCAGCCGTACTCGGTTTCTTCGTCGTGACGCTCGATGCCGTCGTCGTCAACGTGGCACTGCCCTCCATGCAACGTGGACTAGGAGGCGGGATCGCAGGCCTGCAGTGGATCGTCGATGGCTACACCTTGATGTTTGCGGCCCTGCTGCTTTCCTCCGGCTCCCTCGTAGACCGGATCGGCGCTCGCCGAGCATTTGGCGTGGGCATGGCTTTGTTCGTCGCTGCCTCAATCGCATGTGGCGCGGCGTCGACGCTTGTGCTGCTGGTAGTGGCGCGATTCGTTCAAGGCGCAGCTGCCGCCGTCATCATGCCGGCATCCCTGACCCTGGTCAGCCAGGCCTACCCGGACGCCAGGCGACGTGCTCGAGCGGCCGCGATCTGGGCGCTGGGCGGCGCGGTCGCATCCACATCTGGACCGGTGATCGGGGGACTGCTCACGCTCGTCAACTGGCGCCTGATCTTCCTGATCAATGTCCCAGCCGGCGCGATCGCTTTCTGGATGTTGCGTCGGACTGCTCCATCACCGCAGCGTTCGGTGCCGTTTGACTGGTTCGGCCAGATCGCCGCCGTCGCGGCCATGGCGTCGCTGACCTTTGCCACGATCGAAGCCGGCTCAGCCGGACGCGCCTCCCCACGGGTGTTGGGAGGCCTTGGAGTAACAGCAGTCAGCCTCGCGGGGTTCGTCGTCGCGGAGTCCCGGGTCCGGCATCCGATGGTCCCACTGGACATATTCGGCCCCCGAACCTTTCGTATCGCGCTCTCGACGGGCTTCGCCTTCATGATTGCCTACTACGGGCTGCCGTTCCTCTACAGCCTGTACTTGCAGAGCCAACGCGGGCTGAGTTCCTTTGGAACCGGCGTTGTCTTCCTGCCGATGATGCTGATCGGGCTGGTCTTGACGCCGTTCTCAGCGCGGATCGTCGAGCGCGCAGGTGCCAGGCTGACGATCACGGTCGGTCTCTCCGCCATGACAGCTGGGCTCGCGTCACTCGCGCTGCTGCCGGTGACCACACCGCTATGGCTGCTTTCTGTCCTGATGGTCCTCGTTGGCCTGGGAGGACCGCTGACCATGCCTCCGGTGACCGCCGTGCTGCTCAATCATGTGCCGGCACAGCGGACGGGCGTTGCGAGCGGCGTCTTCAACACCAGCCGCCAAGTCGGCGGTGCCCTGGCCGTGGCCGTATTCGGCGCGCTTTTGGCCAACAACGACTTCATGTCCGGGCTGCGCAGCAGCTTGCTGATCGCTGCCGCCGTGGTATTGGCCACGACGTTGGCCAGCCTGCGACTGCCACAGCACTGATCAACCAACTCAGTCAGAAAGGAGATTCACATGACTGACATCCGCCGAGCCTCGCCGGCGAGACGCCCGAGCGCGTCAGGAGCCGGTGCCTCAGCAAACAACAACTAAGCAGGAGAACACATTCAATGAAAACAGCAATCTTCAATGGCAGGGGCGACATCTCGGTCGAGGAGCGCCCCAAGCCCAGCATCAACGAGCCGACCGACGCCATCGTCCGGGTCGTCCTGGCCTGCGTCTGTGGATCGGACCTCTGGTTCTACCGCGGGATCTCCGAAGTGGGGCACGGATCCGTGGGACACGAGTTCATCGGCGTGATCGACGAGATCGGGAATGATGTCAGCGACCTGACTGTCGGTGACTTCGTCATCGCCCCGTTCTCATGGAGCGACAACACCTGTAAGAACTGCCAGGCCGGCTTCCACACCGCCTGCATCCACGGTGGGTTCTTCGGTCAAGGCGGTGAGGGCGACGGCGGCCAAGCCGAGTTCGTTCGCGTCCCGCAAGCCGACGGCACCTTAGTCAAGGTCTCCGGCTCGGACTTCTCCGACGAGGTCATGGCTTCTCTGCTCGCCCTGTCTGATGTCATGAGCACCGGCTACCACGCCGCCGTCAGCGCTGGCGTGAAGCCCGGTGACACGGTCGCGGTGGTCGGTGACGGCGCGGTTGGGCTGTCAGGCGTCCTGTCCGCCAGGATGCTCCGCGCCAAGCGCATCATCGTGCTCGGCAGCAAGACCGAGTCCCGCCACCTGCTCGCCCGGGAATGGGGAGCCACCGACATCATCACCGACCGCGGTGACGCCGCCGTCAAGCAGCTACACGACCTCACCGACGGCTACGGGGCAGACGCCGTGCTGGAGTGCGTCGGCACCAAGGAGTCGACCGACACGGCATTCGCCATCGCCAAGGCCGGCGCCATCGTCGGCCGAGTCGGCGTGCCGCACGACGCTCAGATCGACGCCGAAGGCACCTTCTACCGCAACGTCGGCATGCGCGGTGGTCCGGCACCGGCCCGCAACTACCAGCCAGAGCTGCTCAAGGCCGTCCTGGCTGGCGAGATCGAACCCGGCAAGGTCTTCGACCTGATCACCGACCTCGACCACATTGCCGGGGCCTATGCGGCGATGGACGAGCGGCGCGCCATCAAGGCACTCATCAAAGTCAGCGAAAGGTAATGGGAGGGAACATGAAGTACATCAAGAGTGGGGGCCAGACGGCCCCGGGACCAGAAGACTGGTTTACCGGCACTGTGCAGATCGACAGCGTCCGCAACCCCGACGAGCAGTCAGCCATCGGCTGCGCGCACGTCCGGTTCTCACCAGGCGCCCGCACCGCTTGGCACCACCACCCCAAGGGTCAGACGCTCTACGTCACCGACGGTATTGGCCTCGTGGCCACACGCAGCGGGATGCAGGAGATCCGCCCCGGTGACGTCGTCTACATCGAGCCGGGTGAAGAGCACTGGCACGGCGCCACACCCGAGCGCTACATGGCGCACGTCGCCATGCAGGAGGCCGATGAGAACGGCCAGGTTGTCACCTGGCTCGACCACGTCACGGACGAGGAATATGAGGCGTGAACACAGCATGACGTCGCGCATCAAACTGACTATCGAAGGCATCGAGCTGGCAGGAGCGCTCGGCGACGGAGCCGCGGCTCAAGACTTCGCCTGATTGCTGCCTCTCGTCGTGAGCCTGAGTGACTTCAATGCTCGGGAGCGATTCGCCGACCTGCCGCGTCCCTTAATGACTGCGGGGGAGCCAAGTGGGACGTCTGCTAGCCCAGGCGACATCGCGCACTACGCGCCCTGGGGCAACTTGGCGCTGCTTTACGGCGACCAGCCAGCGCTGAACAGCCGTGAACCGGAACTGCCGATCAGGCGTCTTGACCCGTTCAGCGGAGGGAGCGAGCGGAACAGGTTCATAGGAGTTGACGATGCCCCACAAGAGTTTCGATGTAGGTCCTGTTAGGACCACCGAGACATGGCCGTCTCCGTCAGCGGGCCCCCGAGAGGTCCGTCGCTGCCGCCTCGACGGTGCGGGCCACGTCGGCTCGTGAGGTCACGTGGAGCTTGTGGAAGATGTGCCGAAGGTGAGTCTCAACCGTCTTGGGGCTGAGAAAGAGGGCATCCGCTATCTCAGGATTCGTCCGGCGATCCACGACCAGATCCGCAACCTGCCGTTCGCGTTCGGTCAACGTTTCGAGGCCGCCGCCTGCCCCGCCGTTCGCGCCCGGTCGTGTGCGCCGGTGAACGTGACGGCCAAGCCGCCGCAACTCGAGGTCCGCCGCGTCACGGTGGTTCCTCGCGCCACAAGCGTGAAATGCGGCCGCGGCCTTCTCGAGCTCTGCAACCGCACGCTCGCGCTCGCCGGCTTGCGCGAGTGCACGCCCGGCCAGAGTCCGTGACAACGCGGCCTCTACCGGGATGCCGACGGCGTCGGCGGCCTGAGCGGAGGAGAGACCCTTCCGCGCTGCCAAGGCAGGGTCCCCGGCGTCGAGCGCGATTATGCCAGCGGCTCGATCGGCCATCGCTCTCGCCATCCGCAGGTCCCCCATGGCTCCGACGGTGGCTTCCGCACGGGCCGAGGCCAGCTTGGCCTCCGGGCGGCGGCCGAGGGCGAGCAAGCATCGGGTGAGCAGTTCCAGCCACTTGGCGCGAAAGCTGCCACCCGGCATCAGCGGAAGCCCCGGACCGCCGCAGCGCAGGCACATCAGCTCGACTGCGTCGCGCAGGCCGCGTCCACCCGTTTCCAGGCGTGCCGCAGCAAGTGCGAGGGTTGTGGCGGCGGGGATAAGACCGTCGTCCATGCCACGCGTGAGATCGACACTCTCTTGGGCCGCAGTCGCGGCAAGCTCCAGGTCGCCCTCCGCAAGTGCGGTAAGAGAACGGTTGAGGAGCAGCCCGGCCAGGCTTTGAGCATTGCCCAGGAGCCGGGACTCCTCGATCGCAGCATCGAGCATGGCGCCCCCTGCCGCCAGGTCTCCCTGCAGCATCCGCACCCAGGCAAGCAGACTGAACGCGAACGGGATGAACGCGGGTTGTCCAGTCGTTGTTGCGACTGCGATCACTCGATCCGCATGTTCTCCCGCGGCCGTGAAACGGTCGAGGTAGAGCTCGGCGCCGGCCAGGTGCACCGCGGCATCCAGCCGCAAGGCGAGGTCACGATCCGAGAGCCCGTCGACAAGCGTCTCGGCCTCCGAACAGTACTCGACCGCAGCAGCGACATCGCCGCTGAGCCCGGCGCCCCAGGCCAGTACGGCGGCGGCGGTCGCCATCAGCGGCTGATCGCCGAGCTGTCGCGCAATCCCAAGCGCTCGCTCGGCCCACGCTGTGATGTGCCCAAACTTCATCCTGTAGACACCGTCGACGGCTAGCTCGATCATCAGTGCGATGGCTTCGGGTGAGCCGGCGTCTTCAAGCTGGTCGAGCGCGTCGGCGAGCCGGTCATGAGCCTCTTGGTGACGGCCGAGCAGATGCTCTATTCCCGCGCACGCGGTGGTGACCCGAACTCGCAGTGCGACTGCCTCGGATGGGACCAGTGACAGACACTCCAGCAATGCCGCACGCCCATCGGCGAACCGCCCGTAGGTGGCAAGAGCCGCGGCGCGCGCGAGCAGGAGCTCGACCCGCTGCTCCGCGGGCACATCGTCGCGAAGCAGTCGCAGGGCGGCTGACAACCAACGAGCGGCGCTGACGGGTGCCCGATGAGCGGCTGCCTCACCTGCCTCGCGCAGCGTCGCGACGGCAGTTGCGTCTCCCTGTCTACCCGCGCGCTCAACATGGTGCGCTCGTTCGGCGGGTGGCGCACCCCGAGCGACGAGCGCTTCCGCGCTCCGCTCGTGGGCACTCAGTCGCCATCCGGCGGGCGACGTCTCATAGACCGCCCGACGCACGAGTGGGTGCCGGAAGCGAAAGCGGCGAGGGACGTCAGTCGGACGCACCACATCCAGCGCGATCAGTTCATCGACAGCGGCGAGCACCGTCGACTCCGATGTGGCCGCGGCCGCCGCCGCAAGCTCAGGGTCGAAGGGGTCGCCCACGACGGCCGCACCCTGCAACACAAGCCTCGTGCGATCACTCAGGAGTGCGAGCTCCTGGGCCAGCGCGGCCGCAACGGCAGGCGGAACATTGAGACTGAGCGTCAGCTCGGAGACCAGGACGGCACCTTCGACGCCTCGACCGAGGGACCGGTGGAGCTGATCCAGATAGAAGGGGTTACCGCCGGTTTCCTGGTAGAGGGCGGATACCGCAGCACCATTGATCTGTTCACCGAAGAGATCTCGCGCCTCGCTGAGCGTGAGGCCCTCGAGCGGGACGCGGGTGACCGTTGCCGAGCGGTACGCCAGTTCCAGGGCGACCGCCAACCGCTCCTGGACCTGCTGTGGGCGAACGGTGAACGCCAGCAGCACCGGAGCGTCGGGTGGGTGGCGTAACAACGCGCCCAGGAGCTCGACCGAGGCCCCGTCAGCCCAATGGACGTCATCGAGCAACAGCACGAGTGGCACCGTCGCCGTCAGCCGTTCGAGGAGCTCACGCACGGCTCGATGGGTGCGATAGCGCTCGTGCTGTTGCTTCGAGTCAGCGTCGGGCGGATGGATGGACAACGATGGCAGGACGTGGGCGAGCTCGAGACGGACCTCCGCATCGAGAAGCTCGAGTCGACTCTGATCCAGACTGCGAACGTAGTCATCCAACGCGCTGGCGAAGATCCAAAACGGGATGTCGCGCTCGAGCTCGGAGGCCGAACCCGAGAGCACGAGCAGGCCACGATCTTCGGCTTTGTCGCGGAGTTCGGCCAGCAGGCGGGACTTCCCGATGCCCGGTTCGCCCACGAGCTCGAGGGCGGCCCATCTTCCCTGATCCAGCTCGACGAGGGCGTCCTCCAGCAGGCTGACCTCTTCGGCGCGACCAATGAGCCGTGTGGGCCTCAGATCCATTCGTCCTCCCCGGACCACGGTAGGGCATGTGCTGTCAGGTCGCCGAGCCCCGAAATCAGGGTGCTCCCCCGATGTGGCCGAGCGCTGGTGTCGTCAGGCTCGTGGTGTGCCCCGTTACCTGCTTCAGCACCGTCACGCTCCGCACGAATGCGGGGCCGTGTTCGCCTCCTTCAAGGGGCACCGAAGTCGGCTCCGGCATCAGGCGACGGTCGCCTCCTGCCTCAGCGGCGGACACGCGATCTGGTGGACGGTCGAAACCAGCGATGAGGCGGAGGCGCTGGCTTTGCTGCCGCATTTCGTCCTTGACCGCACCACGGCCACCAAGGTCACCGAGATTCGCATCCCATGAAGGCGCCGTCCCGCGGCGATCCTGTTCGACAGCGTACCTAGTCCGAAAGAAGCCAGCCAATGTCCTCATCTACGCAGTCCCACAATCTTGCAGCTCGGATGGGTCGGTGGAGTGCTCAGCATCGGTCGAAGGCGATCTTCGGCTGGCTCGGGCTGATGATCGGGTTGTTCATGATCAGCATCGTTTCGCCGATGAAGATGATCGT
>Ga0126310_10000237_pt1 | contig 17362 bp, 19 predicted proteins | sample Plot60_FD_92540 | JGI IMG/M metagenome (GOLD analysis project Ga0126310, IMG submission 92540) | Serpentine soil microbial communities from UC McLaughlin Reserve, CA, USA - Plot60 | ecosystem: Environmental > Terrestrial > Soil > Grasslands | place: USA: UC McLaughlin Reserve, Lake County... | reverse complement strand
TTCTTCTGCGCGGCCGTGATCCAGGCGGTGAACAAGCACCAGGGCCTGCTGCGGGGCTCGGTTGCGAACATCGGCCAGGACCACCGGCTCGGGGCCAACGAGGCGCCGCCGGCGATCATCTCGATCTTCCTGGGGGCCGACCTGGAGAAGGTGTTCGAGGCGATCGAATCGGGCGAGGGCGACCCCCACACACCCGGCTCGTTCCTCGGCCTGGGCACGCCCGTGCTGCCAAGGCTCCCCATGCACGGCGGCGACCGCAACCGCACCTCGCCGTTCGCGTTCACCGGCAACAAGTTCGAGTTCCGCGCGGTCGGCTCGAGCATGTCGCTGGCGTTCCCGAACACGGTGCTCAACACGATCGTCGCCGAGGCCATCGACGAGCTATCCGACAGGCTCGAGTCCGCCCCCGGCGGCGACCTGGCGGAGAAGGTCACGGCCGTGGTCAAGGACTCCTACGCCGCCAACAAGCAGGTCTGCTTCGGGGGCGACAACTACTCCGACGATTGGCACGCCGAGGCGGAGCGGCGCGGGCTGAAGAACCTGCGGACCACTCCCGACGCGCTGCCCGAGCTGATCTCGGAGTCGACGGTGGCGGCCTTCGGCAACTACGACGTGCTGTCGGAGCGCGAGCTCGAGTCGCGCTACGAGGTGCTGGTGGAGCAGTACATGATCCGCGCGAACATCGAGGCCGAGACCACGGGCTCGATGGCGCGGACGATGCTGCTTCCCGCGGCGCTGCGACACCTGGCGCTCGTCGAGGCCAGCGGCGCCGGCGCCCTCGGCGACGAGGTGCGCCCGCTGATCGACGAGCTGGCGGCGGCGATCGCGAAGCTCGACGAGGCAAACGTATACCCCGAGGGCTGCGAGGGCCTCGAGCTGGCAAAGCACGCCCGCGACCGGCAGATGACCGCCATGACGGGGGTGCGAGAGGTCGCCGACAAGCTGGAGAAGCTGGTGGCCGACGACCTCTGGCCGCTGCCCAAGTACAGCGAGATCCTGTTCATCAAGTAGGCGGCCCGCGAGGATCTGCTCGGCGCGCCGCCCCGCCGCGTGCGAAGCCGTCCCGAGCTAGAGGCCGGGCTCGACCGCTTCGACGTCCAGCAGGCCGGATCGCGCGCCGCGGTGACACGCCGCCGGCGCAACGTCGACTCCCGGTAACTTCGCAGGGGGTGTCCCGGAGGAACGTCGAAGTGGTGGAGCGCTGGTACCAGGCCTACAACGCCCGCGACCTCGAGCGGCTGCTGTCCCTGATGCATCCGGAGGTGGACGCCACGTCCGCCGGCATGTCGGGCGTCGAGGGTGCGGGGCACCTGGGCCACGGAGGCATCCGGCGCTACTTCGCGGACCTGTGGGAGACGTGGGAGGACCCGCGCGTGGAGGTGGAGCACATCCTCGACCGGGAAGAGCGGGTGGTCATGCTCGGCCACACCACCGGCAAGGGCCGACTGTCGGGCATGGATGTGGTTGAGCCGGTGGCCACGGTGATCGCCGTCGAGGACGGGGTCATCGTGCACTACCGGACCTACCGCGACTGGCCCGAGGCGCTCGAGGCCGTGGGCCTCAGCGAGCAGGCGGCGCCGGCGCGGGAGCAGGCGTCCGAATGAGCGTGGCGGTCCACGAGCAGGGCGAGCTGGTCGGGGTCGGCGGCCTGCGGCTGTTCACCAGGTCCTGGCTCCCGGATCACGAGCCGGGTGGGGCGGTCGTGCTGGCCCACGGCGCCGGCGAGCACTGCGGCCGCTACGAGCACGTGGCGGCGCGGCTCGTGGGCGAAGGCTTCGGGGTCCACGCGCTCGACCACCGCGGTCACGGGCGCTCGGAGGGCCGCCGCGCCTACGTCGACCGCATCGCCAACACCGTGGCGGACATCGACCAGCTCGTGACCATCGCTCGTGAGCGTCATCCTGGGCAGCCCCTCTTCCTGCTAGGGCACAGCATGGGCGGATGCCTGGCCATCGCGTACGCCCTCGAGCGCCAACAGCGCCTCGACGGGCTGCTGCTGAGTGCGCCGCTGGCGGCGCTCGAGACGGCCTCGCCGGTCACCCGCGTGTTGGGCAAGCTGCTCTCGGCGGTCACACCCACGCTGGGCCTGTTCGACGTCGACCCTGAGCGCGTCAGCCGCGATCCTGACGTCGTGCGCGCCTACGTCGAGGATCCTCTCGTGCACCACGGCAAGCTGCCAGCCCGCACGGTCGGCGAGCTGGCCGCCGCGGTGGAGGGCTTTCCAGCCCGCGTGCCCGAGCTGCGCCTTCCGTTGCTGGTGATGCACGGCACCGGCGACAAGATCGTCCCGCTGGCCGGCAGCCTGATGGTGCACGACGGCGCCGGCTCGGACGACAAGCAGCTGGAGCTCTACGACGGCCTCTACCACGAGATCCTGAACGAGCCCGAGCAGCAGCGGGTGATGGACGACGTCGTGGCCTGGCTGCAGGCTCGCCTTCCGGCGCGCTAGGCGCTTGGCAGCACGAAGAAGGCGATCACCGCGTACTGAATCGCCGCGGCGGCGATCACCAGCGCGTGGAAGACCTCGTGGTAGCCGAACACCGCGGGCGCCGGGTCGGGGCGCTGCCGGGCATACACCACGGCGCCGAGCGTGTAGAGCAGGCCGCCGGCTCCCACGAGCGCCGTCGGCGCCACGCCGAGCTCGTCGAGGAGTCCCGGGAAGGCGGCCACGGCCACCCAGCCGAGCAGCACGTAGGTGAGCGCCACGAGCCATTTGGGAGCGTCGATCCAGAGCAGCTTCATCAGCGCGCCGCAGACGGCGCCGGCCCAGACGGCGATCAGGATGATCGTGGCGATCGGCCCGTCCAGCACGAGCAGGGCGAACGGCGTGTAGCTGCCGGCGATCAGCATGAAGATCATCGTGTGGTCGAGGCGGCGCATCCTGCGCCGCGCGGCCACGCTGGCCCAGTCGATGCGGTGATACAGGGCGCTCACGCCGAACAGCGCCGCCACGCTGGCCGCGTAGACCGTGGCGGCGAGGGTGCCTCGCCCGCCCGGCGCGAAGAGCACGAGCAACGTGCCCAGCACCACCGAGGCGAAGAACGCCCATTGGTGCAGGACGCCGCGCAGACGCGGCTTCGGCAGCGGCATCGGAGCGGCCTCGGCCATCCGTCGAGCCTACCCGGTAACCGGACCTTCACGGTCTGGTCACGAGCCGGTCACAGCAGCCCCGTGCGGGCGGCCGAGACTTGGCGGCATGAACCTCGCCGGCTCGAACGCGCAGCGCTTCGCCGTGCCCGCCTTCATGGCCGCGGTCACCGCCTACCTCGTGGGGCGAGTGCTCAGCGAGGCGGCGACGGGGCTGGAAGGCTCGCTCGAGGTGGTCGTCTACAGCGTGGCCGCCGCCTTCGGGCTCGACTTCGTGGCCGGCTCCTGGCGCTCGCTCTGGGCCGGTCGCCCGCGCCGTACTTAGGGATCCCGAACTTCTCTTCCGCACGCCCCCTTGGTGCGCTACATTCGAGCCGTGGAAGCTCGCCGCAGGGATTTGCTCCGGGCGTCGCCCCGGATGTTCGACTCGGAGCTGCTGGACCGTCTTTCGCGGGTTCATCCCACGGTTCCCCTGTTCATCTTCATCCCGGCCATCGCCGTGCTGTTCGGGCTCGGGCAGGAGGGCACGCCGCCATTGCAGGTGATCGGGCTGCTCCTGGGCGGCTACGCGTTCTGGACGCTCACCGAGTACTGGATGCACCGCGTGGTCTTCCACTTCGAGCCGGAGGACGGCTGGGGCGCCCGCCTGCACTGGATCATCCACGGCGTGCACCACGACCACCCGAACGACCCCTTGCGCCTGGTGATGCCGCCGTCGGTCAGCGTGCCGCTGGCACTCGGCTTCCTCGCCCTGTTCGTGCTCGTGATCGGCGCGCCGGCGGCCTACCTCTTCGGTGCCGGCTTTCTCTGCGGCTACCTGATCTACGACATGACGCACTACCACGTGCATCACCACAAGCCGCGCACGCGGCTGGGGCGGCTCATGCGCGAGCTGCACATGCGCCACCACTTCCAGGACGACACGCGCGGCTTCGGAGTCAGCGCTCCCTTCTGGGACCACATCTTCCGGACGCCGCAGCGACGCTCTCGTACATAGGTCCGCCGGGCCGAGCGGGGCTAAGGGCCGCCCCCGGAGCGCCGACACGTTGCATGTGCGCGCGCGCAGGCACGCCCACGAGCTCGAGCGCCGTCTCGCCGACGCACAGCGGCGGCTGTCCGAGCTCGAGCACGATCTCGAGCGGCGCTCCCTGCACGACGCCCTGACCGGCCTGCCCACCCCCAAGGTGTTCTTCCGCCGCCTCGAGGCCGAGGTGGAGCGGTCGTGTCGGCACGGCACGACCCTCTCGCTGGGAATCCTCGACGTGGACGCCTTTCGCGCGATCAACTCCCGCCACGGGCGCGATCTGGGCGACCACGTGCTGCGTGCGGTCGGCGAGCTGCTCCGAGGGATGACCCGCAGTGCAGATCTCGTGACGCGCTCGAGCGCCGACGAGTTCATGGTGGCGCTTCCTGAAATGAATTCGCTCGAGGCGGCCGAGTCGTTCGCGCGCCTGCTCGGCGAGCTCGAGGCTTTGCGGGTGGGGCCGCTCGACTGTCTCTCCGCGTCGGTCGGAGTGGCCGAATACGTTCAGCCGATGAGCGCCGACCAGCTCGTCGGCGCAGCCGCCGAGCACGTTCGCCGCGCCAGGGCAAACGGCGGCGGCCGAGCCGAGGTGCGCTCGGGCGAGGCCGATGGCGCACTCGGCGGCGGCACCGTGGCCGTCCTCGCGGAGGCGCTGCTGGAGCGCGACCGCTGCACCGGCGAGCACTCCGAGGTGGTGGCCGAGCTGACCGTCCAGGTCGCCCGCTCCCTGGGCTTGGGCGAGCGCGAGGTGGAGCAGGTGCGCGCTGCAGCGCTGCTGCACGACATCGGCAAGGTCGGCATCCCCGACGACATCCTGCACAAGGTCCGCGACCTCTCCGAGCGGGAGTGGCAGACGATGCGCGAGCACCCGGTGATCGGCGAGCGGATCGTGCGCACGATCCCGGGCCTCGGCCCGGTTGCCCGGATCATCCGGCATGAGCACGAGCGCTTCGACGGCGGCGGCTACCCGGACGGGCTCAAGGGCCACGAGATCCCGGTCGGAGCCCGCATCATCCTGGCCTGCGACGCCTACCACGCCATGACCTCGGACCGCCCCTACCGCCGCGCGATGTCCCACGCCGAGGCCGTGCGCGAGCTCGCCAACGGCGCGGGCTCCCAGTTCGACCCCGAGGTGACCGAGGTCCTGATCGGCTACCTCTGGGGCAGCCGCCAGTTGTCGGCCAGGGGCGTGGGCGCCGCCGTCTAGGGCCGCTTCTGTCGGGGGTCAGGCTGGCTTCGGTGTAGGCGGGGAAGCGCTGAACGGGGCGCTAGGCTTTTCGCCCCCGCGGATGTGGCGGAATCTGGTAGACGCGCGGGCTTCAGGTGCCCGTGTCCTTCGGGACGTGGAGGTTCGAGTCCTCTCATCCGCATAGCCTCAGGCCGTTCGGAGCACGTGCCCCCGGGCTCCGGTTAGGCGTTTTGCCCTTTCCAGTCCGGGAACGCCCTAGGTAGGCAAACGAACGCAGAAGGAGCAGAGAATGCCCTGGACAGAACTGAAGGCACGCCGCTGGCCGGCTTTCGACAAGGAGCTCGACGGTATCTCCAAGGAGACGATGGAGGACCACTTCAAGCTCTACGAGGGCTATGCCAAGAAGGCCAACGAGTGCCGCGGGATCCTCAATGAATTCGACTACTCGCAGATCGAGGGCAACCAGGTCTACTCGCCGCTGCGCGCCGTGTCGATCGACTACACCTTCGCGCTGCTGGGCTTCAAGAACCACGACCTCTACTTCGGCCACCTCGGCGGTGAGGGCGGCGAGGCCACCGGCCGCTTCGCGGAGCTGATCGACGGGGAGTACAACGGCGTCGGCAAGTGGTTCGACGCGGTCAAGAAGGCCGCCAGCGCCGCGCGCGGCTGGGTCATGGTCGGCTACGACCTGAACGACGGCTCCCTCTTCAACTACATCATGGACACCCAGAACCTCTGGGCCGTCTACAACATGTGCCCGGTGCTCGCGATCGACGTCTACGAGCACGCCTACGCGCGCGACTTCGGGGCCACGCCCGACGGGCGCAAGCAGTACGTGGAGGCGCTCTTCCGCAACCTCGACTGGAATCACGTGAACCGCCAGCTCGCGCAGGCCGAGGCCGCACGGGAGGGTGCCCAGAAGATCGCCTCCGAGGCGGAGGAGGAAGTGACCGCCTAGCCGGTTGGGCCCACCGGCGTACCTGGGGTCGCTGGTTGGCTAGGGTGACCCCGATGCGCCGCGCCAGAGCCACCGTGACTGCGCTCGCGGCGGCCTCCGCCCTGTTGGTGGCGGCCCCCGCCTTCGCCGCCACGTTCGTGAACGATGCTGCCCTGCAGGGCACGAATGGCCTGGACGTCTTCTGCGGCCTTGCCGGCGACGACTTCTTCGCGGGGATGGACGGCGACGACTTCCTGTTCGGCGACGACTGCGCGTCGCAGCTGCGGGCCGCGGCCAGCTCCGGTCCCGCGGGTGACGACACGCTCTTCGGCATGGAGGGCGACGACTGGCTGGACGGCGGGGCCGGCGACGACTGGCTGGCGGGCGGCTCCGGCGACGACCGCCTGTCCGGCGACGGCGGCGACGACCTGCTCACCGGCGGGCCGGACGACGACGTGATCGATGGCGGCGGCGGCCAGGACCGCATCGTCGGCAACGGGGGTGCCGACCGTCTCGCGGGAGGCTCGGGCAGAGACCAGATCGACAGCGCCGACGACGACGAGGACGTGGTGATCTGCGGCCGCGGGCGCGACGAGGTCCGCGCCGACCGCAGCGACCACCTGCGCGGCTGCGAGAAGGTCCGCCGCGTGCGCTCCCGCTAGCCACCTATTCTCTGCCCAATGGAGACCGCCGTCGGCGACTGGGCCGGGCACGCCCATGCCACTCTTGGCCGCGGCGGCTACCGCTCCAGCGCCCCCCGCAGCGCCGTCGTCGGGGCGATCGCCGAGCTGGGCTGCAGCGTGACCGCGAGGGAGATCGCCGATCTGCTCGAGGAGCAGGGCCGCGGCGTGGGCCTGGCCAGCGTATATCGCGCGCTCGACCTGCTCGACCGGCTGCGGCTGGTGCAGCGCTTCGACGTCGGCGAGGGGGTGGCGCGCTACGAGCCCGCCCATCCCGGGGGCGAGCATCACCATCATCTGGTCTGCCAGAGTTGCGGCAACGTCAGCGCCTTCGAGGATTCGGAGCTGGAGCGCGCGATCGAGCGGCTCTCGCGGCACGTCGACTTCACGATCGACGCCCATGACGTGACCTTGCGCGGGGAATGCCCCGCCTGCGCGAGCGCACCGCCAGAGCGGCTCGGGCCGTGAGCGCCCGCCGCAGCCTGGCATGATCCGCCACTGGTGATCTTCCGCCAGCTCACTCACGATGATCTGGGCTGTGCTTCCTATCTGGTGGGCGACCTTGACGAGGGTGTTGCCGCGGTGGTGGACCCACGCTTCGAGATCGACGGCTATCTCGAGCTCGCGCGCTACCTGGGCGTAGAAATCGAGCACGTGCTCGAGACGCACAACCACGCCGACCACGTGTCCGGCCACGGCCGGCTGGCGGCCGCCACCGGCGCGCAGATCCACGTGCATCGCGACGCCGGGGCCGAGTACAACCACGAGCCCTTCGACGACGGCTGGGAGCTCGAGCTGGGTTCGCTGCGGGTGCGGGCGCTGCACACCCCCGGCCACCGCCCCGAGCACACTGCCTTCGCCCTCACCGACACGGCACGCGGCACGGAGCCGTGGGCGGTGCTCACCGGCGACACGCTGTTCGTAGGCGACGTGGCACGGCCCGATCTGGCGGTCGACAAGGAGGAGGGCGCGCGCGGCATCTTCCGGAGCCTGCACGAGCGCCTGCTCTCCCTGCCGCCCGAGACCGAAGTCTGGCCCGGCCATCTCGGCGGCTCGATGTGCGGGGGGCCGGCCATGGACATGAAGGTCTCCTCCACGCTCGGCTTCGAGCGCCGCCACAACGAGCTGCTGCAGCTCGAGCGGGAGGACGACTTCGTCGAGCAGGCGCTCGCAGGGCTCGGGCCACAGCCGCCGAACTTCCGGGCGATCGTGGAGATGAACCGAGGGCCACTCGTCACGTCGGGGGTCGAAGTCGGCCCGCTCACGCCGCGCCAGGTCGAGCTGCGGCGGGCCGCGGGAGCCCTGGTGGTCGACGTGCGCACCGACCTGCAGTTCGACGATGCCCACATCCCGGGCGCGGTCTGCATCACGATGCTCCGCTCCGGCTTCGGCACCAGGCTGGCATGGGTCGCCGACCGCGAGCGCGAGATCGTGCTGGTGGGCCGCGACGACGCGGACGGCCGCGACGCCGCCCGGCTGGCCACCGCGGTCGGCATTCGCCGCTTGAGCGGCTACCTGGCCGGCGGCATGACCAGCTGGCGGGCCGAGCGCCGCGACGTGGAGAGCGTCGAGCGAGTGACGGTTCCCGAGCTGGCGGAGCGGCTCGACGACGGCGACGAGCTTCAGGTGCTCGACGTGCGCGAGGAATCCGAGTGGCGCGACGGCCACCTGGCGGGCTCGCTGCACCTCCCCTACCACGACATCCGCTCCGTGCCGCAAGGCCTGGGCCGGAGCCGGCCGGTGGCGGTGATCTGCGCCTCCGGCCAGCGCAGCGCCACGGGGGCCAGCCTGCTCAAGGCCCACGGCGTCCGCGAGGTGCTGCACGTCGTGGATGGCGGCGTCCCGCAGTGGGAGCGTCTGGGCCGGCCCCTGGAGCGCTCCTAGCGCGCGTTCCAGAGCGTGAGCACGGGGAGGCCGTGCTCCCAGCCGCAGGCGCTCAACGTGGCGGTGTCGAGAGCGAACATGGACCCGGCCTCGGGTCCGAGCCGGATCCAGCGGGCGGCCAGCACCCTGAGCACGTGGCCGTGCGCGAACAGAGCAGCGTCGCCCGCGAGCCCGCGCAGCTCTGCCACCACGCGGTCGACGCGCGCGCCCACGTCGGCGGCTGACTCGCCGCCGGGACAGCCGTCGCGCCACAGGAGCCAGTCGCCCCGCTGCTCGTGGATGCTCGCGGTGGTCCGGCCCTCGTACTCGCCGTAGTCCCACTCGAGCAGCTCGTCGCGCCGCTCGGCGCGGTCGCCGAGACCGGCCAGCCGGCAGGTGTCGAGTGCGCGCCGGAGCGGGCTGGTGAGCACCCGCTCGAACGAGCGGGCCGCGAGCGGCTTCCGCAGCCGCTCTGCCTGGCCACGTCCCTCCTCGGTCAGCGGGACGTCGGTGCGGCCGGTGTGCCGGCCGTCCCTGCTCCACTCGGTCTGCCCATGGCGGACGAGCAGGATCTCCGCCATGCCGGCTCGCTAGAACTTGTCGTAGTCGTCCTTGCCGACGAACTTGGTGAGCTTGACCTGGTCGCCGTCGACGGTGGTCTGGGCCTGAAAGGCGTAGCGCGTCTGCTTGCCCTTGGACGTCTCGCGCTCGTAAGTCTTCTTCTGGATCTCGCTCTCGTCGACCTGCACCTTCTTGCGGTGCTTGACGCTGTAGAACTCGACGGCCATTGGAGTCTCCCCTCCTCGAGTAAGGCCGGACGCCGAGACCGTAGACACGCCGCCAGACGGATGAGCCCGTTTTGGGCAGCCTCGGGCGGGTATGCCGAGAGCGTGCTCGATCTGATCCGCCTCCCCTTACACATCGCGCGCTCGCTCGCGGGCGGAGCCATCGACGTGAGCCTGGCCGTGCTGCGAGCGGCGCGCGGCCTCGTGGGGGACGACTCCCTCCAGACCGGCTGGGATGTCGCGGGGCGACCGCCCCCGCCACCGCCGCCGACGCGGTCGAGGATGGCCCCGACGCCTGCCACCGGCTCCGCACCCACCCCTGCGCCGGCGCCCGCCCCCCGGCCCGCACCGGCCCCGGCGCCCCCGCCCGCCGAGGAGCACGTCTCCGAGGAGCCGGTGCCCGTGGCCGAGTTCGCGGAGCCCGGCGCGGAGGACGGTGCCAGCGCGGAGCTGCGGGTAGAGGAGCCCTGGGAGGGCTATGCCCGTCAGGATGCCCGCACCATCGCGCGCGAGCTGGCTGGAGCGACCCGCGAGACGCTGGCTGCCGTAGAGCTCTTCGAGCGCACGCACAAGCAGCGGCGATCCGTAACGCAGGCCGCCGAACGGCGGCTGCGCCGGCTGTCGGGGCCGGCTGCAGCGCGAAACCGCTAGACAACCCGGCATGGATAGCGACGCGCGGCTTCGCCGCCGGGAGGAGGCGCGGCGCCGGATTCAGCGCCAGCGGCGACTCGCCGGGCTGGGAGTGCTGGTCGCCGTGGTGCTGGGCATCGGCTTCACCGGGCTCGCCGCGCTCGGCGGCGGAGAGGACTCCCCCAAGCGGGAGCGGGCTCGGAAGGCGCCCGCGGAGTTGCCCCGCGGCGGGCGGGCGATCCTGCCGCGCCATCGCGTGGTGGCCTACTACGGCGCTCCCCAGGACCGCGAGCTCGGCGCCCTCGGAATCGGCTCCCCCGACTCGGCGGCGCGGCACCTCGAGCGCCAGGCGCGTCCCTACGGGCGGCGCAGGCGCCCCGCGCTGCCTGCATTCGAGCTGATTGCCAGCGTCGCGTCGAGCGCGGCCGGCGGCGACGGCGACTACTCGGACCGCCAGACGCCCCACACGGTGCGGCGCTACCTGGCCGCCGCCCGGCGCCACAAGGCACTGCTGATGCTCGACATCCAGCCCGGTCGTTCGCCGTTCATGCGCGAGGTGCGCGCCTTCCGCCGCTTCCTCGAGCAGCCCGACGTCTCCCTCGCGCTCGACCCGGAGTGGAGCATGGCGCCTGGACAGCTGCCCGGCAAGCAGATCGGCTCGACCGACGCCGGCACGGTCAACCGGATATCCCGCTATCTCTCGCGCATCGTGCGCGAGCGAGACCTTCCCCAGAAGCTGCTCGTGATCCACCGTTTCACGAACGACATGATCCGTTCCGAAGGGCAGCTCGAGCGCCACCCGGGCGTGGCGCTGGTGGTGAATGTCGACGGCTTCGGGAACCAGCCGATCAAGAAGGCGAAGTACCGCGACTTCACCCACGACCGGCGCGCCGCGAAGGTGCGCAGCAACGGCTTCAAGCTCTTTTACAGGGAGGACACGAACCTGATGAACCCCCGGCAGGTGCTGCGCCTCAAGCCGCCGCCGGACCTGGTGGTCTATGAATAGCCGCCGATGAGCGGGCTCGAGCGCCAGACGTCGATCTACCTGGGCGGGGTCAGCGGCGGCCGGCCGAGGGTGCCGGTCGACCCCAACCGGCTGGAGGCCGCGGCGCGCCGGGCGATGTCCGAGGAGGCGTACGCGTACGTCGCGGCCGGCGCGGGTGGCGAGACCACCATGCGGCTGAACCGGGCGGCCTTCGACCGCTGGCGGATCGTGCCGCGCATGCTGCGCGACGTGTCCGAGCGCGACACGTCGGTCGAGCTGTTCGGGCGTGTCCAGGACAGCCCGTTCATGCTCGCGCCCATCGGCGTGCTCGAGCTCGCCCACGCCGACGCGGACCTCGCCGTGGCTCGCGCGGCCGGCGCGGAAGGCGTCCCGATGATCTTCTCCAGCCAGGCCTCCACCCCTATGGAGGACTGCGCCCTGGCGATGGCCGACGGGCAGCGCTGGTTCCAGCTCTACTGGAGCACCTCCGACGAGCTCGTGGAGAGCTTCGTAAGCCGGGCGGAGGCATGCGGTTGCGCTGCGATCGTGGTCACGCTCGACACCACGATCCTCGGTTGGCGGCCGCGCGACCTGGACCCGGCCTTCCTGCCCTTCCTGCGCGGCAAGGGGATCGCGCAGTACACCAGCGATCCGGTGTTCAGGCGGCTGATGGCCGAGGCCGGCGGCAGCGACGGCGCCGACGCCCCGGACCCCAGGCCCACGCCGGCTGCGCTGAAGACCCTGGTCCAGCTCACGCGCCGCTACCCCGACGGGTTCGTGCGCACGCTCACGTCGGGCAGCGGGCGGGCGGCGGTTCAGCGCTTCGTGCAGATCTACTCGCGCCCGTCTCTCACCTGGGACGACCTCTCCTTCCTGCGCGAGCGCACCAAGCTGCCGATCCTGCTGAAGGGGGTGCTGCACCCCGACGATGCCTCGCGGGCGCTGGATCACGGCGTCGACGGGATCTACGTGTCGAACCACGGCGGCCGCCAGGTGGACGGCTCGATCGCGACGCTCGAGGCCCTGCCCGGGGTGGTGGACGCCGTGAGCGGCCGCGCCCCCGTGCTGGTGGATAGCGGCCCGCGCGGCGGGGCGGACGCCTTCAAGGCGCTGGCGCTGGGCGCCGCGGCGGTCGTGATCGGCCGCCCCTACGTCTTCGGGCTCGCCGCCGCGGGCGAGCACGGGGTGAGCGAGGTGCTGCAGAACTTCAAGGCGGAGTTCGACCTGACGATGGGCTTGGCCGGGTGCAGGTCGGTCTCGGAGATCGATCGCGAGGCGATCGTGCACGAGGACTCGTTGCGGTGAGCGAAGAGCCATGGGCGAGCTTCGACTGCTACGGCACGCTCGTGGACTGGAACGCGGGAATTGCGGAGAGCCTGCGCCGGGTGCTCGGCGACGATGCCCAGCTGGCGCGCTACCACGAGCTGGAGCCCCAGCTGCAGGCGGAGCGACCGGGCGAGCACTATCGCGAGGTGATGGCGCTCACCCTGGAGCGGCTGGCGGCCGAGCGCGGCCGCGAGCTCGGGCCCGCGGAGCGCAACGCGCTCGGCAGCGCGCTGCCGAGCTGGCCCGTCTTCCCCGAGGTGCCGGCCGCGCTGTCGGACCTGCGCGCGCGAGGCTTCAGGCTCGCGATCCTCTCGAACTCCGACCGCGACCTGATCGAGTCCTCGATGCGGGCGATCGGCGTGCCTTTCGAGCTGGCCATCGTGGCCTCTGAGATCGGCTCCTACAAGCCCGCCCACGGCCACTGGAAGGCGTTCTACGAGCGGACGGGCGCTGACCCGGCGAGCCACGTGCACGTGGGGGCCAGCCTGTTCCACGACGTCGGCCCCTGCGACGAGCTGGGGATCCCCTGCATCTGGATCAACCGCCTCGGCGAGCAGCCGGGCTCGGCGCGGCCGGCGGCCCAGCTGCCGGACCTCAACGGGCTGGCTCGGGCACTCGACAGAGCGCTTGGTACACCGACGTGAAGCCGGACTCGAAGCCGTTGCGCGCCGCACGCAGATAGAGGCGCCAGACGCGCACCCGCTCGGCGCCTGCCAGGCGCACCGCCTCCTCGTGGTTCTGGTCCAGGCGCTCCGCCCATTGGCGTAGCGTCTCTGCGTAGTCGGGAGCGAAGCCCTCGACGTGATCGCTGCGAAAGCCTGCGCGCTCGAGTGCGAGCAGGACGCGAGAGAGCGGCAGCGGCTCCGCGTCCGGGAACACGTAGCGCTCCGAGAACGGGCCGGCGGCGGGATCGGAGTGGCGCAGGCGGGCGATGCCGTGGTTCAGCAGGCGCCCGCCGGGGCCGAGCAACCGCCCCAGGCGCTCGGCGTAGACGTCGATCTGGGCCTCCCCCACGTGCTCGACCATGCCGATGCTGGCCACGGCGTCGAAGCGCTCGCCCACGAGGTCGCGGTAGTCGAGCACGCGGATCTCGACGCGATCGCCGACTCCGGCCTCGGCCGCCCTCTGGCGGGCGAGCCTCGCCTGCGGCTCTGACAGGGTGATCCCGACCACGCGGGCACCGTGCCTGGCCGCCGCATGCACCGCGAAGCTGCCCCAGCCGCAACCCACGTCGAGCACGCGCTCGCCCTCGGCCAGCTGGAGCTTCGAGCAGATCAGCTCGAGCTTTGCCTCCTGGGCGTCCTCGAGGCTGGTGGCGCCGCGCGAGAAGATCGCGCAGCTGTAGGTCATGGAGCGGTCCAGGAAGAGCGCGAAGAAGTCGTTCGAGACGTCGTAGTGGTGGCGCACCGCCCGCGCGTCGCGCCCAGGCGTGTGGCGGCTGCCGCGCGGGTGCAGCTCCGCGGCGGGCGGTTTGGGCGGCCGCGTGACTCCACACGCACGTAGCGCCGCCAAGGCCAGCCGCGCCCGCCCCCGCGCGTCAACCGGCGGCGGCCGCCAGCGGTCCACCACCCGCATGACGGCGTCGAGATCGTCCACCTCGAGCTCGCCGGCGGCGTAGGCGCGGCCCAATCCGAGCTGGCCCGGCGCGCGCAGCGCGTGCGCAACCGCCGCGGGCGAGCGGGCGCTGAAGGTCGGCGCACCGTCATCGTCGCTGGCCGGCAGCGCCGTGCCGTCCCAGAACTCGACCGCGAACGGACGCGCGGGAAACGCCCGCTCGAGCTCCCTGCGCAGCGGCGCTGTGGTGGCGAACGGCATACCGCCGACACTATTAGGGTGCCGGCCATGGCCACGGTCCGCGAGGCGGTGTACGACCTGCTCCGCCGACGCGGGATGACCACGGTGTTCGGCAACCCCGGGTCGACCGAGCTGCCATTCCTCGCCCAGTTCCCCGGCGACTTCCGCTATGTGCTGGGTCTTCAGGAAGCGGCGGTGGTGGGAATGGCCGACGGCTTCGCGCAGGCCAGCGGGCAGGCGACGCTGGTGAACCTGCACACCGCGCCGGGCGTGGGCCACGCGATGGGCGCGATCTTCAACGCCCAGGCCAACAAGTCGCCGCTCGTGATCACGGCCGGGCAGCAATCGCGGTCGCTGATGACGTTGCAGGCAAATCTCACGAACCGCGACGCCGCGCGCATGCCCCACCCGCTCGTGAAGTGGAGCTACGAGCCCCCGCGCGCGGAGGACGTGCCCCACGCGCTGGCCCGCGCGGTGCACATGGCCGAGCTGCCGCCGCGCGGGCCGGTGTTCCTGTCGATCCCCATGGACGACTGGGAGCAGGAGGCCGACGCCGAGGCCGTGGCCCACCAGACCGGTCGCTCCGTGGGCGGGCGGGCGGCCGCGGATCCCGCGTCGGTGCGCGAGCTGGCCGCCGCCCTTGCCGCCGCCGCCAGCCCGGTTTTCGTGGCCGGCCCGGACATCGACGCCGGCGGCGGCTGGGAGAAGGCCGTCGCGCTGGCCGAGCGCGCCCGCCTGCCGGTGTGGGCCACGCCGGCCACGGGCGGGGGACGGATCGGCTTCCCCGAGAATCACCCTGCCTTCCAGGGCATCCTGCCCCCGGCGGTGGGCCCGCTGTCGGAGACGCTGGCCGGGCACGACCTGATCCTCGTGGTGGGCTCGTCGGTGTTCCCGTACTACCCGAACATCCCCGGCCCGCTGCTGCCCGATGGCGCGCGCCTCGTGGCTGTCACGAATGATCCCGACGAGGCGGCCCGGGCGCCGATGGGCGATGCGATCGTGGCCGATGTCGCGCTGACGCTCGAGGCGCTGCTGGAAGAGCTCGAGCAAGCCGCGCGCGACCATCCCGAGCGCGACCGGCCCGAGCGCCGCGCCGATCCCGAGCCGCCGCCCGAGTCCGACCCGATGAGCCCGTCGGCGGCGCTCGCCGTGCTCGCGGACGTCTTCCCGGACGACGGCATCGTGGTGCTCGAGTCGCCCTCGAGCACGCCCGCGCTGCGCAATCGCGTCCGTGCCTCGCGGCCCGGCAGCTACTACTTCGCCGCCGGGGGCGGGCTGGGCTTCGGGCTGGCCGCGGCGGTGGGCGTGCAGCTCGCCCAGGCGGAGCGGCGGGTGGTGTGCGTGATCGGCGAAGGCTCGGTGCAGTACTCGGTCCAGGGCCTCTGGACGGCCGCGGCCTACGGCGTGCCGGTCACGTTCCTCGTGCTCAGGAACGACGAGTACGCGATCCTCAAGTGGTTCGCAGAGCTCGAGTCGGTCACGGGCGCGCCGGGCCTGGACCTGCCGGCACTCGACTGCGCGGCCCTGGCCGAGGCCTATGGCGTCCGCTCGCGGCGCGCCGGCGAGCCGGCCGACCTGCGCGAGGCCCTCGCGGCCGCGATCGACTCCGACGCGCCCGAGCTCGTCGAGGTCAGCGTCGCGCCGGGGATGGCCCTGGCCTGACGCCCTCCCAGCGCTCGCCGCGCACGAGGTCGCCGAAGCCCATCCAGGCAAAGTTCATGAGCAGCCGCGCGACCGTTTCGCGCGGCACCGTGGGGTTCTCGGCCCACCAGCTGGCCAGCGACTCGCCCGCCCCTATCAACGCGCGGGCCAGCGGCTCGGTGGCCTCGAGCGCGTCCGTGTCCGCGCCCTCGGCGGCCGCCGCGGCTCCCAGCAGCGTGCCGACGCCGCGGGCCAGCTGACGGCGCACCTTCGCGCCCTCGCGAGCGAACGGCTCCGCGCCCGCGGCCGCCTCGCCCAGCAGCACCGTCCAGGAGTCGCGCCGGTCCTCTACGAACCACAGGAACGCGCAGGTGCCCAGCCACAGCTGCTCGTCGGGCGCGGCGCCGGCGTCGGCGCCCTCGTTGATGGCCTCGAACAGCTGCGCGCGGGCCCGCTGCATGCACGCGAGAAACAGCCCCTCCTTCGAGTCGAAGTAGGCGTAGAGCATCGGCTTCGAAATTCCGGCGCCATCCGCTATCTCGTCCATCGAAGCGCCGTGATAGCCGCGCCTGGCGAACACCCGGGTGCCCACCTCGAGCATCTCGCGCTCGCGCACGGCACGTGGCAGGCGTCGGCCTCGCTCCATGTTTCGTTATGCTACCCACCGGTAAGTTACTCGTCAGTAAGGTGATGATGCACACCCTCCTCCAGATCGCCGCCAAGTCGGCGCCCTCCGGGGGCGCCGAGACCGGCCAGGCTTTGATCGCCACGGCCGGCGCCATCGTGATCACGGGCGCCATGCTGGCCGTCGTCATCGGCCACCGCAGCGGCCGCCTGCCGCAGGTCGGCAGGATCGCCGCCTTCGCCGAGCGCTCGTCGGGTATCCCCGGCTGGTCTTCACTCCCGCTCGCCTTCGTCGCCGGCGCCCTGTCGGTGGCGGTGTTCGGGATGTACTGGGACATCTCGATTCACCTGGACGAGGGCCGCGATCCGGGGCCGCTCGCCAACCCCGCCCACTACTTCATCCTGATGGGGCTGTTCGGCATCTTCTTCGCGGGCTTGCTGTCGATCAGCCTTCCAAGGGGCTCGCGGTCCAGCCGTTCCGCGGTGAGGTTGATGAACGGTTGGTACGCCCCTCTCGGGGGCCTGCTGATGCTGGTGTCCTCGTCGTTCGCGCTCGCCGCCTTCCCGATGGACGACGTCTGGCACCGCATCTTCGGCCAGGACGTCACGCTCTGGGGCCCGACTCACCTGGTGCTGATCGGGGGGGCGGGGCTGGCCACCGTCGGCGCACTGATCCTGCTGGCCGAGGGGGTGCGGTCGCGCGGTCCGCAGACGCCGCGACCGGGGCCACGGGCCCTGCTGTTCCGCCAGGTCAGCGTGGCCGGCGCCTTCCTCGTGGCGCTCTCGACCTTCCAGGC